>ENA-UAIY01000029-UAIY01000029.1-human-gut-metagenome-genome-assembly--contig:-NODE-29-length-30138-cov-4.504504_pt1 | contig 30138 bp, 20 predicted proteins | sample MGYA00244423_ERZ654401 | MGnify/ENA primary metagenome ERZ654401 (study PRJEB26926, sample SAMN06165022) | human gut metagenome | biome: ENVO:00009003; feature: ENVO:2100002; material: ENVO:00002003...
GGCTCGGAGATGTGTATAAGAGACAGGGAGCTGGCCCAGCCGGAGCCGTACTGCTCCCATTTCCGGCTGTTTTCCGCCCGGCTGCCGCCTCCGGCGCTGATCCATGCGCCCTCCCAGTAGAAGACACCGATGCCGTTTGTCGTGTCCTCCGCCATTGTACGGACAACGTCCGCCACGGCATCGGCCTGTCCCTGTACGGTAAGGGGATAGGGTTTGGCATAGCTGCCGCCCTCGCCGATGGTATTGCCGAAGAAATCCGTATCCTCCGGGGTGTAGGCGTAGGAGGTTTCCGCTACCATGACCTGCTTGCCGTAGGCTTCGGCAACCTGAGAGAGCACGGCGGCGAGATTCTCCAGCGTCCCATGCCAGTAGGGGTAGTAGGAGGTGGCGAATACATCGTAATCCAGTCGGAAATCGTCCAGCGTTTTCGCGTAGAAGCGCATGGCGTCGGCGTTCTCCGGATTCGTGAAGTGAACGGCCACCAGTGCCTCCGGGAAAATTGCCCGGACGGCTCGGGAGCCGGCCTCCATCAGATAGCAGATGTTCCCCCAGGTGGTTTCCCCGCAGAGACTGCCGTTGGTCTCATTGCCCAGCTGCACCATGCCTACGTCCACCTTGGCGTCCTTCAGCTGCTGAAGGCAGTCTGCGGTGTAGCGGTTCAGGGCATCGGCCTTTTCGTCGATATCCATACCGACCCACGCTTTGGGAACCATCTGCTTACCGGGATCGGCCCAGAAATCGGAATAGTGAAAATCGACAAGAAGCTTCATGCCGTACCGGGTGGCTCGCTTGCCGATGGCGAGGGCGGTGCCGATGTCGCAGTTTCCGCCGCCGTAGCCCCGGCCGGAGCCGTCGTAAGGATCCACCCACACCCGAACCCGGATGTAGTTGATCCCGTTTTCGGAAAGGATCTCAAAAACGTCCTTCTCCTTACCGTCAAAATCATAGTACCGGACGCCGCCCGCCTCCAGCGACGGCACGATGGAGGCGTCCATGCCCAGAATAAAGGCTTCGGTCATGCCCTCAATCCTCGGAACATACAGCGTGTCCGAGGTGACGACCCGCTTCTCCCCGCCGCATCCGGCCAGGCACCCGGCCAGCAGGCAGACGGTCAGCCATGCAAACACCCTTTTCACGGTTCCTACCTCCGTCTCTTGCCGGATTGTGCGTTTATTTTTCGGATTGGACGGCGTCTTCCTGTTCGGGGTTCCGGAATACTTCCACCCGTTCCAGCCGAATCGTCACACGGGTCTGTCCGCCGATGGTGCAGGTAAACAGCGTCAGATCCCAGTCCCCTGCTTCCATCCCCTCCGTGTCCATGGGGTTCAGCGTCTCCCGCTCCACCACCTGGAAGGTCACCACATGCTCATCCATATCCGTAAACAGGACGGTGTCCCCGGGTTGGAGCTCCTTCAGCTTTCCGAAATGGGACGCATAGTTGTGGGCGCAGATGATCAGGTTGTCCTGATACAAGGAGCCTGAATACCGGCAGGGGGCAACCTTCAATGCGGGATAGTCCCACTGGCTGATCACCGGCAGCTCCAGCTCCAGCGACGGAATGCTCAGCACGCCGATGTAGTCCCGGCCGTTGATGGTCTTCACCGGCATCTCCCGCTGGACATCCGGCAGGGATTCCGGAAGGGTCGTGGGTTCGGCTTCGTCATTGCCCGCTTCCGTGGGGAGCGCGTCGCACAGCTGGGCAATGACCTGCCGGGCGGAGTCCCGGGCTTCGTGGGACTCCCGTTCATTGTAAGCCGAAAGGAACAGGGCCGCCGCAATCAGCAGCAGCCCCGCATTGATCCAGACGGTTCCCCGGTTAGCCTTCATCCCTGGCCTCCCGGCGGCGGAACAGACCCACGGCGATGCAGCCAAGCCCCGCACAGGCCAGCACCGGCACCGGCCACCACAGCTGCCCGGTCTGGGGAAGCTTCTTCCCGCCGCCGGGGGAGGGAGGCGCGGTGGGCTTGACTTCCCGCTCCAGATCGGTCTTGGGCTGGCTGGTCACGTCGTATTGATATTCATCAGCGTAGAGGTAAGGCACGCTCACCAGGAAGGGAGCGGTTTTCCCGTAGCCGGGAGCGGCGGTTTTCTGCACCACCAGATACAGGCCGAAGGTCAGGTCGGAAAAGGTCGCGTTGCCGTCTTTATCGACGGTCACGGGATCGGAGGTGACGGGAGTCAGCTTCCCTTTCAGCTCCGCCAGCCGCCCCGCCAGATCCGGGGACTCGATGTCGCCGAATTCGGGAATGTCCGCCTGAATTTCTTCCACGGGGACGAAGCTGTAGTTGCCGTCGTCCTCCGCCACGTCGCCCACCTTGTACAGGGCAAGCGTGCCGCCGCGGACGGCTTTTCCCTTGTAGGTCATGGAGATGGTGATGCTGCAATGGCCGTTCCGGCTCTCATCCGGAACCGCGTGGGCGGCGGCGGACAGGGGCAGAGCAAGCAGGAAAAGCAGCGCCAGCAGGCCGGAAATAACATGCTTTCTCATGAAAAAACCTCCTATTTCTTTCTGCGCCTGGGCAGCAGCAGAAGGATCAACAGAATCAGCAGCATGGGGATCGCCACGACGGGCGCCACCAGCATGGGCTCTAACTGGACGGCGTCGGCGGTGACCCGCACGGTTTTGACTCCCTCGATATTGTCGATGCGGTGTCCGCGAACCAGCAGCCGGTGGGTATTGATGCCGTAGGGGGTGCAGGTCACCAGGGTGCAGTAGTCCTCCCCCTCCGCGATTTCCAGCGCGGCGGTATCCTGCGGCTCCACAATGAGGATTTGATCCACCTCATAGGTCAGGATCTCATCCAGCACCCGCAGGAGGAAGGTATCCCCCTCCCGGAGCTTGTCCAGGTTGGTGAACAGCTTGGCGCTGGGCAGACCCCGGTGACCGGAGAGGACGCAGTGGGTGCTCTCCCCGCCTACCGGCAGGCTGGACCATTCCAGATGGCCGATGGCGACCTGCAGGACGGGATCCTCCGTGCCGTGGTAGATGGGCAGGCTCACGTCAATTTCGGGAATCTCGATATAGCCCATGACCCCCTGACCGGATATGTCCAGCAGGCTTTCGTATTCGGCCTTCTGCTCCTCGGAGAGGAGGAAGCTGTTGCTGCGACTACACAGGTTCCGGTTATACTGCCGGGCGGCGTCCCAGATGGCGTCATAGCTGGCGTTGTCGAGAGCGGCCACGTTTTCGGCGTAGGTGGTAATGGCGCGGGTCTGGTGGAAGGAGTTCCAGTAGTCGCTGACGGTGGGGTACAGCAACAGGGACAGCCCTATGAGCAATAGGATCACCAGAACAATGGTGGATAGATGTTTTCGCATACAGGGTTCTCCTTGTGGCTGTGTGCCGGGGAGGGGCGCTCCCCGGCACAGGACTTCGGTATAGAAAGCGGAATTACAGGGTGTGTACTCTCAGGAATTAACGATTGGCATCGCTCATGCGCTTCTTGGTGACCAGCAGGACGACCGCGCCCATCACCAGGACAAAGCCGAGGACGTAGAAGACGGTGGTGCCCATGCCGCCGGTAGAGGGCAGGAGCGCACCGGTGTTGTTGGCGACCTTAGCGGTAACAGAAAGCTTCGCGGTATCCGTGTCGCTGCCCGCTACCGTAACTTTATAAGGCTCAGTCAGCTGATTGTAGCCGGCGGGAGCCTTGGTTTCTACCAGGTAGTAGTCGCCGTTGGCAAGGCCGCCGAAGGTGGCCGCGCCGTTTTCGTCGGTTTTCACGACAGTGGCATCCTTCATGTCTGCAACCCATTCGACCTTCTTATCGGCATTCCACTTGTAGTACAGGGTGGAGGTTCCAGTCTCAGAGGTTACTTCCTTGTACAGGACAAATTGTGCGTTAGGCAGCTTGGTGGTTTCCTTGCCAGTCTCATACTTGTCGATAACAATCTTGGAGGTGTAGACTTTTACAATTTCTTCGGGCGTTTTGGTCTTATTCTCCGAATTGGTAGGATCGTTGCTGTAGGTCAATGTTGCCTTGTTATTCGAGACCACCGCAATTGCCTTTTCATTGACGATAGCCTGATAAGTAACTTCGATGGGATCACCGACTTTGAATTTCTTGACATTAAGTGCCACCTTCAGATAATTGGGGGCGTCAGTTCTTCCATTGACAGCTTGTGTCCAGATCGTGACAAAATCCGGACCGCCGCTCACAAGCTTACCTCCAACCTTTATCTTAAGGGTTTCCCGGAGATAGGTCAATCCGTCGCTCATGGTATCTTCGATTTCGTAGATATAGGTATCAAAGCCGGTGTAGTCCGGCACCTTGCCGGTGATGGTGTAGCTGACGGTCTGACCCACATCTACGTTGGTTTTGTCGGCTTTCTTCTCAAAGGGCATGTCGTTCTTATCGTGGATGGTGACAGTCGGGTTGGTAGTGGTCAGGTTGCACAGAGCACCGCTGGCACTGGCGACGAAGTAGTAGCCCAGGTCGAGGCCGGAAGCAGTGACAGAGCCAGCATCTCCGGACAGTGTCTGTCCGGCCTTGCCATTGATAGCCTTCTTCAACGCCGCGGCAAAGTCGGGTGCGCTGAAGCCGTTGCCGGTAGTAACGACATAAGTATCACCACCGTTGACCTGGGTCAGCGTCAGGCCATTCCCCTCTGTAGCAGCATAGGTATTGACAGTGTCGTACCAAGGGTTGCTGCTGCCGATGGTGTAAGAATAGTGATTCTGATCGTCGTAGACGACATCAAAAATCTTGTAGGCGGTATAGGTCTGGCCTTCAACGGGATTCGCAACGGTAATGGTGCCGGTGGTGGTTGTTCCTGCATCATCGGCAAAGGCTGTGACGGCCAGGGCGAATACCATGACCAGTGCCAGCAGGAGACTGGCGAGTTTTCTTGCGTGTTTCATTTTTTGTGCTCCTTCTTTCATCGTAATTTTGAATTGGAATGGTGGCTTTCCGCGTATCAGGAAGATGCCTCATCCTCCTTTCGACGCCTGCAATGGCTATACAACAGGGTCGCCGCGCCGAAGATCAGCGCCAGGCCGCCTGCGGTATAAGAGGTTGTTCCGGCTCCGCCGGTGTCGGGAAGCTTGTAGCCCCAAAGGGTGTCCTGAATGGTAAGCTCCAACACCTTGGAGTCGGTGCCGGTGGTAACGGTCAAAGCCGTTCCGGTGTCGGTGTCGCTGGCCTTTTCCAGCGTTCCGTCCGGGTTCTCCGTGGCCGGGTAAAGCGTCGCGTCTTCGTCCCTGACCTCCAGAATCCAGGGTCCTGCCGTCATGTAATTTGACGGCGCCTGTGTCTCACGCAGATCGTAGGTGGTATTGCGCCGGATGCCTTCAAAGAGCGCGGTGCCGTCTTTACCGGTGGCGACTTCCACGGAGGTTTCTGTCCCCGGTTCTTTCAGGGTGAACTTTGCGCCTTCCAGCAGCTTCGAAGCGTCCGCACTGTCCGTCTTCGTGATTTGCAGATTCAGCTGGGTCGTCATGGTGTTGGTAAAGGCGTCTCCCGGGATGGTCAGGGTGTAAGACCCGTCCGAATTGCTCCCATGCCCAACCGCGTCGCCCGACCCCGAAGAGCCGGTGGCGGTGTTCGATACCATGCCATTAAAGTTGAACACAGCTTCTTTTCCCGGTTCGTAAGGAATCTCTGGACTATCACTTGTTTGTGTACCCGAATTATTGTGGAAGATGTACTTGTATGTACCCGTTCCGGTAACAGGAAGGTCGTAATAGTACGTGCCATCCGACTCCTTTGTCATGGGTTGTCCCGGCCAGCCACCTAACGGTTTATTACCTTCATCTTTCCATACATACATGTAGACGTTGTCCCAGTTATTCGTGTTCTGGTAGCGGACCTTGAAGATACCCGTCTGGGAATCTCCCCCGGAGCCGGAGGAACCGCCGCTTTCGCTGCCGTCCAGCGTAACGGAGGATACATTGTAGCTTTTGAACGTCACGCCAAAAAGGGAAACGGTTTTCTCCTCAATTGTCACCTGGATTGTATGTACGTTCGTATCGTAGGTGATGCCGGGGCGGTTGTCGTTGACCTCGCTGAGCGTATAGGTATAGGTTCCGGCCTGGGTATACTGCACGTTGGGCGAAATCGTGAATCGCCCGGTAGCAGCATCGGCTGTTGCCGTGCCGACTTCCTCTCCTGTGCTGTTTTTCAGCAGGAAGTGGAAGTCCCGTCCGCTCTCCTGCGCTGCGCCGTCCTTAAGCAGGGCCTTGGTGCCGGTAATGTCCAGCGCAGGGGTGGCTGTCACAATTTCCTCTTTCCTGCCAAGGATCAGACCGCCGTTGGTCATGATGCCGCCGCCGTGGATGTTGGAATGGTTGCCGGTGATAATGACCTTCGCGGCATTGACTGCCTGGCTCTTGGCGGCACCATCCGGGTGCGCATTCAATCCGAACAGATATTTCGCGGCCGCGTAGCCGCTCGGGCCGATACTGACGGGCTGCTCGTCGCAGCTTCCCGTCCAGTTCGCCGCCCCGCCGCCAGCCATCAGGCCGGTAATAAGAGAAATAGGGGCGTTTGCACCCTCTTTTTTGCGGACACAGAAGTAATCCGCATAGCCCTTGCTCATAAAAACTGTGCTATTTAGCGCCAAAGTGGAATCATAGGTTTTGTTGTTGCCGCCGCCGGACATATTTGTGCCGGAAGCCCTGTTCTCGTAAATGGCCGCTCCGTCTTGATTGACAAGCAGGGTTTCACCCGTAGGACAGGCGCCCACGCCGCCGCCAAAGCCGCCCGCACTGTTGTTTGTGATCAGGGAGTTGACGATCGACAGGTTGCCTTTTTCCTGAACGAAAATGCCGCCGCCGCCCCAGTCATTGTTGGAATTCGTTTTGTTATTGGTAATGTATACCTTGTTCGTTGCCTGAATCACGCCGTTGGTGCCGCCGGCGATACGAAGACCGCCGCCCTCGCCCAGTTCGGCGCAGTTGCCGGCAATGGTTCCGCCGCTCATGGTAAAGCGGACATTGTGGCCAAAGAAGCCCGCGTAAATGCCGCCGCCTGCCAGACCGGAATAGTTGCCGGTGACATAGCCGCCGGTCATGTTCATAACGGAACTGTTCGCCAGGGCGATGCCGCCGCCACCGTGGGTGTTGTTGACATCGTTCCGGCAGTCGTTGCAGCCGCATTCTTTATAGTTGTTGGTCACATAGCCGCCGGACAGGTTCAGCGTTCCGCTGTTGACGTAGATGCCGCCGCCGTTGTCCGAATGTCCGTTGATGACCTCGTTGCCCGCCACCGCGCCGCCGGAGATGTTTAGCTCCCCGCTGTTGACGTAGATACCGCCGCCTGAATTGCCGCGATTGGCCGCAACGACGCCGCCGGAGATGTTCAGCGTTCCGCTGGTGACGTAAATACCGCCGCCGGGATTGCCCTGACTGCCGCCGCCGACAATATAGCCGCCCTCCATGGTCAGCGTTCCGCTCTCCACCAGGACTATCCGTTTGCCGCTGCTGTTCCGGAGCGCACCGCCCTGGATGTCCAGTGTACCTCCGTTGACCTTAATCGCCTGGTCAGAGCTTTCATCGCACCGGATTGCGCCGGTGAGGGTGACGGTATGCTGTTCCAACGTTTCCGTCGTGCCGGTACCACTGGGCGTGGATGTTGTGATGTAATATGTCAGGGCATCGTTCTCCAGGGTCGCCTTATTACCGTAAACAGTTCTGTCGGCATTGGTCACGGTCTCCTGAGGGGCTGCCGAGTCTATAATGGTAAGCGTCGCGCCGTCTTGCACTTCGAAGCACTGGCCGGACTTGCTGATTGTCAGGGTATGCCCGTTCAAATCGATGGTAGTGTTCTGCGTAATGCTCAAATTCGCGCGATTATCCCCATCCGCCGTCCAGGCATTGTCGGTCAGCTTAAAGTTGCCGCCCTCGGAGAACTTATCCCCGATATAGCCGGACAGATCTTGGAAGGTCAGAAGCCGTAAATCATAGAAAGAGAAGTGATTCGTGTCTACCGTCACGTCCCCGTTCTCTCCGGTTTTCGCTTCCATGTCCGTGGCGGTCTGGGCATTCGTATCAATGTGGTAGACCTTGGGGTAAAGCCCCTCCGTGTCAATGCCGCTGAAGGTCACGGTCACGGAGCCGGTTGGCTCGATCTCTTCCTCTCCGTGCCACAGGGTGATGTCCAGCAGGTAGCTCCGCTCCGGCTCGGCTTGTTCTTCGCCCAAAATCTGATCGCGAATCGCCTGACGCTCCCCATCCGTCACCTCGGTCACCGTTACCGTGATTTCCCTTGCCGGATAGGGCAGGGAGGCACTCTCGCCGGTGATGGTCACGGTGATGCCGTTTTCGGTCTGCGCCGTCAGGGTAAATTCCTTCGCTCCCTCCGGCAGGTTGATATAGCCCAGAATCCCGGGGTCGTCCGCCCCATAGGTCAGCAGACGCACCGCGTCCTCCGCGTCGCCTTCCATGGCGGCGAAGCCGGAATCCGTGATCTGCGCCACCAGACCCGCCCGGTCGGCCGTGCTGTCCCCGTCCCGGTCAAAGAGCACCAGATCTCCAACCGCCGGGGTGTGGGACTGTGCCGGTTCAAAGGCGTCCGCCCAGGACGTGACCCAGCCGCCGCAGTCTCTGTCGACGCCCTCCACCCCGGCGTAATGCAGGCAGAAGGTCAGGAACATGACGTTCCAGTCGCCGTAAGGCTCCCCGCACCACGCGCCATAGCGGGTGTAGCCCTTAACCGTTTCGCCGTCCTCCGCGACAACGTAGTTTTTCGTACTCTCGGCATAGCCCAGCTGGGTTTCGGCGATGGCAAGGGTATCCTGCCGCCAATTCCCGGTCAGCGTCACCCCCGCGAAGGTCTGCTCCCATAGCTCCGCCGTCTCCACGTCCGCGCCGGGATCCGCGTAACAGGCAAGACTGTGGGTGTGCTCCTCCGTCCCGCAGACCAGCTCCCCGTTTTCATCCCGACAGGCTTCCCCGTGGGTATGGGCATCCTTGCCGCAGAATACCGTTTCTTCCGGCTTGCAAGCCTCGCTGTGGGTGTGTTCTTCCTGTCCGCAGACCAGCTCCCAGGTGCCGTAGCACCGGGCGGTATGCACGTGCGCCGTATCGGTGCAGGTCAGCGTCCCGGTGTCCACCGGCTCCGCCACCGTCTCAAAGCAGGCGTCGGAGTGGCGGTGCTCCAGAATCTGAGTCTGTCCGCATATCAGTTTGCCGTCAGCGTCAAAGCAGTCGGGCGTGTGACGGTGGAGGACGATCTCCGGTTTCGTGCAGACCAGCACCGGCTGAGCGTCTTCCGCCGAATCCGTGGGCAGGTCGCAGCTCAGAACCTGCTCCCATTCATAGCAGGCATCGGTATGACTATGGTCGCTGTCGATTCCGCAGGTCAGTTCCCGGGATGTCTCATAGCAGCTCTCGTCATGCCGGTGTTCCTCGGATTCTTCCAGGCCGCAGGCAAGCACGGCGGTCTCGGTGTAGCAGGCATCCGTATGGACATGCTCCCCGCAGACCAGATCGCCCCGCACCGACGTATAGCAGCCCTCCGCGTGGGTATGTTCTTCCGGCAGGGCATAGCAGTCGGCAGTGTGCCGGTGTGCCTTAATCTCGGGAAGCGGACACCAGAGATTCCCGGTTTCGTCATAGCAGCGGGAATCATGGCTGTGAACCACAAAATCGGTATACCCGCACCTCGGATTTCCGTCGGCATCACAGCAGTCCGCCGTGTGCCGGTGAATTTCCAGCGTCTTCGCGCTGCACACGGGAACCCTTTTCTCAACCGACGTCACCTGCGCATAGCAGGCGTCCGTGTGGGTGTGCTCCGGGATGTCACATTGCTTTTCCAGTGTGATAGCCGGCAGAATCAGCGCATAGGTGGTACAGAATACCACCACACCGGCAAGCACGGTCACTACCCGATGCCGGAGGCGCTTCCTCTTATGCACCTTCGTGTATTTTTCCGCATCCCGCAGAACATCATACTTCATATATCCCTTCACCATCCTTCCTATCTCAACGCGCCGAAGTCCGGCAGAGGCCAGACCCGGAATACGATCCTTCCGACGATTTGCTCATCGGAAATGCAGCCGACCGCGGTACTGCGGGAATCCACCGAGGTGGAACGGTGATCGCCCACGCAGAAGTAACGGTTATCCGGCACCTGATAAGGCAGCGCAATGTCACATTCTCCAAGCGCTTTTTCCGTCAGGTACGGTTCCTCCAGCAGCCTTCCGTCCACGGATACATTTCCGTTTTCGTCGATATCCACCCATTGGCCGGGACCGGCAATACAGCGCTTCACCAGAATCTTGTTTCCCAGGTAGAACGCTACCAGGTCGCCGGGTTCAAAGCCCGAGCCCTTGACGGAGAGGACAATGTCCCCCTCCTTCAGCGTGGGCGTCATGGAAGACCCGTAGATCTGCAGCACGGGCATCCAGATGGTAGCAACCAGCACGGCTACAGCCGCAACAACCACAAGCGTATAGACGGTGCTGCGAAGAACGCGTTTATACCGCCGTTTGTATTTTTCTCTGCCAAGCTCCGCCTCCAGCTGTTCCAGAGTCGGGGGCTCGGGAGATTTCCACGATTTCGACTTCATAACTCTCCGCTTCCCTTTTCCGACATAAGACGCACGTTTTCCAGATATTGCTGCGCGGCTTTGTCCGCGGCCTCAAATACACGGTTCAGCTGCAGCGCCGCCTCCGCAAGGGAACCGGCTTTTTCAACCGCTATTCTGCGATCCCGGAGCTGCGCCTCCGCACGCTCCAGCCTGATTTTCAATTGACGGTTTTCTTCCGTCTGCGCAATCAGCATTTCCAGCAGCTCGCCCCGGCTTAACCGTCTCAGTTCCTTATCCGTCATCCGACTTCCCTCCAATCTGCGCTTACGGCTGAAAGCAGAAAAAAGCAGCGGTCATTTTCCTGCCCGCCCTTCCCACAATGTAGCTAAAAGACCTGATTCCCGGTGATATACGGGAATTGGAATCGTTTCCGACCTCTTAATACAGATGATATCATGTTTAACACGTAAATGCAACCATTGATCGTCGAATATTGTGTGTCAGAATTAACGAATTTTCAGCTTTATTTTTGTTAATTATTTCCCACCTCCGGAAATAAGACGAAGCATTCCCGCCATCCGTGCGCTTCTGCGCAGGAGATTCTGGAGGACGTATCGGAAATGCCCGGATTTAGAGAAGAGAAAAGGCTCACCCGCAGTGTCAGCTACTGAAAACTGCGAAAGGGAAAGCCGGGAATGAGCAGTTTTACCAAAGCAGTGATATCTTTTAAGACTAGTATAGTGTATTTTACCGGATTCGTCAATACCCTGTAACAAGCAATATTCCCCACCTTTTTACACAAGGCGCCTCAATTTCTCTGTAATTTGACAGTATCTTCTTCGCGAGAGGATATGTCACAATCCGGAAGCTCGATTCCTTTCCGCAAGTAAGGGAACCGTGTCCCCATTGCGGTGTTGCCCTGAGCGTGTCGGAGTTCTGCAAGCTATGTACAATAAACAAAGCAACACGCCCTGCCAATCAAGGCAGGGCGTGTCTTTTGGTTTGGATGAAAACCATTCCCACAACGGTAATTGTGTTCGGATTTGCGTCCAATGGAGCAGGATACGGGAGTCGAACCCGCCTTCACAGCTTGGGAAGCTGTTGTACTACCGATGTACGAATCCTGCGTACAGGTGCATTATAGCAGAGCCGCCGGAAAAAAGCAACCTTTTTTTGTCGGAAAAGGGAATCCCGGTTGAGGAAAAGCATCAGATGTGCTATATTAGGGAAAAAGGACAGCCCGGCAAAATGCCGGGCAGAGCCGTGATTTGTAAGGAGAAGCGCTTATGGCAGAATATGAGCTGGTTTACGAGATCAAGAACCTTTGCCGCAACAACCAGATGCGGGACGTGTTCTTTGAGGATGTGGAATGCGACGACCCGGAGGCCTATCTCCGCGGTCGCCTGAAGGGGAAAACCGTGGAATTTTCCACGGAAAAAGGCGCGGGCGGCAGTGTGACCATCCACGCGGTGGTGGACGGGCTGATCCAGAAGTACGTGTTCACGCCGGTGTAACAAAAATATCCACTTGCGGCCGTCGGATAAATGAGAGTTGGGCAAGTTTTCTGAAAAAAATTCGCAAATTATGGGTTGAATTTAGATGGCATATGTGATACGATAAGTTAGTACCGATATGGGCGAAGTGCGCCCGTAGGGCAAAGTCACCATCCGCAGTCAAAAACGGCTCCCGAGCCATGAGTGCGCGTGGTGACGCGGCCTGTATGGACGAAATTCCGACCTGTCGGCTGCTCCTTTTCCGCTTTCGCCGGAAGGGAGAAAACGCGGGAGGGGCTGCGCTCCGAACCAGCGTTACGCAAAATCACTTTTAAGGAGAACCAGACTATGGCACCTCATACCATTGCCGTTGCCGGAAAGGGCGGCGTGGGCAAAACCACTACCTGCGGCATGATCATCGACTACCTGTGCGCAAAGAAGCGCGGCCCCGTCCTTGTGGTGGATGCCGACGCCAATTCCAACCTGAACGAAGTTCTGGGCGTGGAGGTGGAGACCTCTCTCGGCCAGATCCGGGAGGAAATGGCACAGGCAGAGCTGAAAGGCACCATTCCCAAGGGCATGACCAAGGCGGACTACGCGGAAATGAAATTCGGCGACGCCCTGATCGAGGACGACGATTTCGACATGCTGGTCATGGGACGCACCCAGGGCAAGGGTTGCTACTGCTATGTCAACGGCGTGCTGCAATCTCAGCTTGGCAAGTATCTGCCCAACTATTCCTACGTGGTCATGGACAACGAGGCGGGGCTGGAGCATATCGCCCGGGGGACGCTTCCCCACGTGGACACCATGCTTCTGATTTCCGACTGCTCCCGCCGGGGAGTTCAGGCCGTGGCGAGAATCGCCGAAATGATCGACGAGATGGGCTTAAACCCCGGACAGATGGGTCTGATCATCAACCGCGCGCCGGACGGAAAGCTGGACGACGGCGTCCGTGCCGAGATCGAAAAGCACGGTCTCAAGCTCTTCGGCGTTCTGCCTCACGACGAGGCGGTTTACCGCTGCGACTGCGACGGCAATCCGTCCGCGAAACTCCCGGACAGCGACCCTATGAAGGTCGCGCTGCGGGGAATTATGCAGTCTATCGGCCTGTGAGCCGGTAAACCCGCAGGATGCCGGGCGGCATTCCGCGGCAGAAACACATCCATAATTGCGCCGGGCGGTTTCCGCCCCGCGTGTGGAAAATATATCAAGGGGGATTACAAATTATGGCTTTCACTCCTAAAACGGCACCCTTCAGCGGCAAGATCAATGCCGTGACGCTGGGCACCGGTGACAAGGCAATCGTCATCGGCGGTCAGAACGTGATGCCGTTTTACACCTTCGATGCTGCCATCGAACACGCGCCCAAGATCGGTATTGAAATTTCCGATCTGGCAACACAGTGGGATGCTCCTGCTCTGAAGGAGTTCTACGCCGGCTGCACCACTATGGTCGATTTTGCGAAGAAGGCAGAGACCATGCCCGGCGCGGATTTCCTGTGCCTGCACTTCGAGTCCGCAGATCCCAACGGCGCCAACCGCTCCGTTGCCGACTGTGTGGCTGACGCCAAGGCTGTCGCCGAGGCGACCACCATGCCCATCGTGGTCATGGGCTGCAAGAACATCGAGAAGGACGGCGAGCTGTTCAGCAAGATCGCTGAGGCGCTGCAGGGCAAGAACATTCTGGTCCTGTCCGCCCGGAACGAGGACTACAAGACCGTCGGTGCTTCCGTCGCTCTGGCTTACGGCCAGAAGGTCGGTGCTGAGACCGCTGACGACATCAACCTCGCCAAGCAGCTGAACATCATGCTCAAGGGCCTCTCCATCAACCCTGAGAACATCGTCATGAACATCGGCACCGCCGCTGTGGGCTACGGCTTTGAGTACGTGGCCTCCACCCTGGACCGTGTCCGTCTGGCCGCTCTGGCGCAGTCCGATGCCGACCTGCAGATGCCCATCATGTCCCCCGTGTCTCCCGACGCCTGGGCCGTGAAGGAATCCACCGCTTCCGAAGAAGATGAGCCCGAATGGGGCAGCCGGGAAGAGCGCGCGATCGGGATGGAAGTCTCCACCGCCGCTGCCAACCTGACCGGCGGCGCTGACGCTGTCATTATGCGTCATCCCGCAGCCGTTGCCACCATCAAGAAGTTCATCACGGATCTCGTGTAATCGGAAGGAGGATACATACAATGGCTTTGAAAGGTCTTGACATTTTTAAGCTGTCTCCTAAGAAGAACTGTAAGGAGTGCGGCAGCCCCACCTGTATGGCATTCTGCATGAAGGTGGCGCAGGGTGCTGTGTCCATCGACAAGTGCCCCTACTTCTCTGACGACGCGAAGGCGATGCTCAACGAGCAGACCGCGCCTCCCATGAAGACCATCACCGTCGGCGATCACAAGCTGGGCGGCGAGACTGTCCTCTTCCGTCACGAGAAGACTCTGGTCAACAAGAACCTGTACGCAGTTTCCGTCTGCACCTGCATGTCCGCTGAGGAAGCCGACAAGAAGCTGGCCGACCTGCAGAAGGTTGACTACGAGCGTATCGGCGAGAGAATGTACGTTGAGTTCGTTTTCGTCGCCAACAAGCAGTCCGATCCCGCTGTCTACGCGGAGCTGGTCAAGAAGGCCGCTGCTACCGGCCGTGACCTGATCCTGGAGTGCTGGGATGTGGAGTGCGCCAAGGCTGCTCTGGCAGTCGCGGGCAAGAACGTCATTCTGGACGGCGCTACCCCTGAAAACTATGAGGCTATGAACGCTGTCGCCAAGGAGGCCGGTGTTGTTCTGGGTGTTCACGCTGACACCATCTCCGACCTGTACGACACCGTGAAGAAGCTGGAAGCCGCCGGCAACAAGAACCTGGTGCTGGACGTCACCGGCAAGACCGCCAAGGAGACGCTGGCCAACGCCGTTCTGGTGCGCCGCACTGCCATCAAGGATGGCGACCGCAGCTTCGGCTATCCCTCCATCGTCAACGTAGGCCGCATTGCCAGCGGCGATGACCATCTGCAGACCGCCTATGCTTCCATGTTCACCGAGAAGTACGGCTCCATCATCGTCATGGAGAACATGACCTACGCCCAGGCGCTGCCTCTGTACGGCCTGCGTCAGAACATCTTCACCGATCCTCAGAAGCCCATGAAGGTGGAGAGCAAGATCTATCCGCTGAACGGCGCCGACGAGAACAGCCCCTGCGCCCTGACCGTGGACTTCGCGCTGACCTACTTCCTGGTTTCCGGCGAGTTGGAGCGTTCCAACCAGCCCGTGAACCTGATCATCACCGATGCTTCCGGCATGTCCGTTCTGACCGCGTGGGCTGCCGGTAAGTTCTCCTCCTCCACCGTCAAGAAGACCTTCGAGACGCTGGACATCGAGAACAAGATCAAGAACCGCACCCTGATTATCCCCGGCAAGGTCGCCGTTATGAAGGGCGAGATTCAGGAGAAGCTGCCCGGCTGGAACGTCGTTGTCGGCCCCACCGAAGCGGTTCAGCTGCCCAAGTACATGAAAGACAAGGAATACGAGGCCGCTGCCAAGGCTGCCGCCGCCGAGAACGCCGCCAAGGCTGCCACCACCGTGGAAGTCAAGGAGCTGTCCTTCGACGAGCTGCTGGCGACCAAGGTTCCCGAGATCAAGGTCGTGGACATGGGCGTCAAGTACAAGGGCTACAACCCCGAATCCCAGACCTTCGTCACCATCGGCGAGCGTATCCACTGCATCGCGCCCTCTGTCCGCAAGGCTATGGACGAGCGTGACCCCGAGCCCATCCTGAAGCGTGCTGCCGAGCAGATCGCTGCCGGCGCCACCTATCTGGACGTCAACATCGGACCTGCTGAGAAGGACGGTCCCGAGCGCATGATGTGGGCTGTCAAGCTGCTGCAGGAGAACTTCAACAATGTTCCTCTGGCACTGGACACCGCCAACAAGCGGGCTATCGAGGCCGGTATCAAGGTTTACAACCGCACCAACGGCAAGCCCATCGTCAACTCCGCCGACGCCGGTTCCCGTATTTCCAACATTGATCTGGCCGCTGCCAACGACGCCATCTGTATCGCCCTCTGCTCTGCCGACGGTATCGCTAAGGACAACGAAGAGCGCATGAAGCACTGCCACAACATGCTGGAGCGCGGCATGAGTCTGGGCATGGATGCCACCGACCTGTGGTTTGACCCCCTGTTCCTGGTCGTCAAGGGTATGCAGGACAAGCAGATGGAAGTTCTGGAAGCCATCAAGATGTTCGCATCGGAAGGCCTGAAGTCCACCGGCGGTCTGTCCAACAACTCTAACGGCGCGCCCAAGACGCTGCGTCCCATCATGGACTCCGCTCTGGTTGCCATGGCGATGATGCAGGGTCTGACCTCCGCCATCGTCAACCCCTGCGACCTGCGTCTGATGGAGACCATCAAGTCCTGCGACATCTTCAAGAACCACGTCCTCTACTCCGACTCCTACCTCGACCTCTAATGCCCGTAGGACGGGCGGCCAATGACGTTACGGACGCTGGGTGGTGGTCGAACATCCTTTGGGCCCCTCGACCGGTTGTGCGGCGGTTGTCCGTGCTGAGTGGGGGAGATTAAGGATGGATTTGGCACTGGGTGGTTGACGGACTGCTTTCGAGTCTGTTGTTTAAGGTGCCGGATGACCATAAACCCTGGAAGGTCGGCATTTGGCTGGCCGGGTAATGTGACTGACAGTTTTCCCATGCACTACATGGCTGGGAGGGAACCTCCCTCCCAGCCAGTTTGCTTTTTCTGCTTTGGAAGAATTTGCTGCATTTGAAAGCCCCGGCGTGGTGCCGGAAAATAAATTGGTATATTCAGCCTTCGGGCTTAATATATATTATCTTTGAGGATTACAAAAATTGGGAGGAATTCACATGAGCGTATTAACCGATCTCATTTATGGCGGTTCCAATGCCGTTGCGGGACTGACCGAAGGTGCCGTCAACGACGCCATTGCCAAGTACGGCGCAGACAAGGAGATTGCCTTCCCCGATACCGCATACTTTTTCCCCACCATTTACGCTGCCACCGGCGTAAAGGTCAAGACTCTGGGCGACCTGCCCGCCTGCGTGGGCGTGCTCAAGAGCCTGATCACCAATCAGGAGGATCTGGGTCAGGCGCTGAACGCCGGCCTTGCTACCGCTGTCGGCGCGGAAATTCTTGAGGGACTGAAATACGTCGACGGTGCCAACCCCTACGAAAACGAGTCCGGCATCGGCTTCGTTCCCGACCCCATCATCCGTTCTCTGGGCGTGCCGCTGGTCACCGGCGATATCCCCGGCGTGGCCGTTGTGCTGGGCAAGGCGGACAATGCCGAGGACGTTGTTAAGGTGGTCAAGGACTACCAGAGCAAGGGCATCATGACCTTCATGGTGGGCGACGTCATCGAGCAGTGCGCCGAGGGCGGCGTCAAGATGGGTCTGGAGCTGCGTGTCATTCCTCTGGGACATGACGTGACCTCCGTCATCCATGTTGTTACCGTGGCCATCCGTGCCGCACTGATTTTCGGCAACGTTCAGCCCGGCAATCTGGCCGGTCTGCTGGACTACACCAAGAACCGTGTTCCCGCCTTCGTCAACACCTTCGGTGCCATTGATTCCGTGGTGGTTTCCGCCGGTGCGGGCGCCATCGCTCTGGGCTTCCCCGTGGTCGTGGACATCGATCTGGGCGAAAATCAGGTTCCCGGCGCTCTGGAGTCCGTATGCGACCATGCCGAGACCGTGAAGAAGTCTCTGGAACTGCGGAACATCAAGATCAAGGTAAAGGAACTGCCCATCCCCGTGGCCTTCGCCGCCGCCTTCGAGGGCGAGATCATCCGCAAGGCCGACATGCACAACGAGATCTGGTCCGCCAAGAACCCCACTGCCGAGCTGGTGGTGATGCGGGAACTGAATGAAATCGAGGATCACAAGATCACCATCGTCGGCCCCGACTTCGATCAGGCCAAGGATCTGGCTCTGGCGACCTACGTTGAGGTGGCCGGTAAGAAAATGCAGGTGGACTTTGAGTCCGTTATCGAGCGGAAGTTCCACGCATGGTTCAACTACATGGAAGGCGTCATGCACACCGGCCAGCGCAATCAGGTCCGTATCCGTGTCAGCAACGCGGCCTACGACGCCGGTCTGCGTCTGAAGGACTTCGCCGAAGTTCTGTACGTCATGATCATGGACGAGTTTGACGCCGTTGTGGACAAGTGCCAGATCACCCTGATCACCGACGCCGCCGAGGCGGAGAAGTTCCGCGACGAGGTGGCTATGCCCCGGTACAACCAGCGTGACGACCGTCTGGCGTCCATGACCGACGAGGCCGTTGACCGTTACTTCACCTGCATCATGTGCCAGTCCTTCGCCCCCGCCCACTGCTGCGTGGTCACCCCCGAGCGTCTGGGTCTGTGCGGCGCCGTGTCCTGGCTGGATGCCAAGGCCACTTACGAGCTGAACCCCAACGGTCCCTGCCAGCCCATTTTCAAGGAAGGCTGCGAGGACGAGCGCACCGGCCGCTTCCAGTCCGTCAACAAGGCGATCTCCGACGCGACCCACGGCGCTGTGGAAAATGTCACCCTGTACTCCATTCTGGAGGACCCGATGACTTCCTGCGGCTGCTTCGAGTGCATCTGCGGCATTGAGCCAATGTCCAACGGCTTCATTGTTGTCAACCGGGAATACAAGGGCATGACCCCTGCCGGTATGACCTTCGGCGAGCTGGCCTCCTGCACCGGCGGCGGTGTCCAGACCCCCGGCTACATGGGTCACGGCCGTCACTTCATCTCCTCCAAGAAGTTCATCGCTGCTGAGGGCGGCATCGAGCGCATTGTCTGGATGCCCAAGGAGCTGAAGGACGACGTTGCCGAACGCCTGAACAAGACGGCCAAGGAACTGTACGGCATTGACAACTTCACCGACATGGTTGCCGACGAGACCGTTACTACCGACTGCGAGGAGCTGCTGAACTGGCTGACCGAGAAGGGTCACCCGGTGCTGGGCATGGAGCCTCTGATGTAATGAAATTGAGATTGCGCCCGGGAAGGAAACTTCCCGGGCGTAGTTTTTTGTGGCTTCCCCTACTGAACGAGGAGAGCCTTTGGGGGACGGATCGCCACACCAGTGCTGCAGCACTGGCTTGCAATGCCCCCCTATTGAGGAGCACATGCGTTCGGCCAGGTTATGACGCCGGGGTGATGAGCCATATCAGTTTAATATAGGTAAAAAAATACTGATTTCGCTGGACAATTGCGGGGAGCTATGTTATACTTGAAAAGAAAATAAAGTTTCAGGCGGCGCTATCATTCCGTCCGGGAGTTTCGGCAATTTTTGCCGGATGGCAGGGCCTCGCCCAAAAAGAAAGGGGTTATCCTTATGCCAAAAGTCGTATTTCAAATCGAAGGCGGCAAGCCCGTTACCGTCGATTGCAACGTCGGCGATAACCTTCTGGAGCTGGCTCGCCGTGCCAATGTGGCAATCGACGCTCCCTGCTCCGGCAACGGTTCCTGCGGCAAGTGCCGCATCAAGCTGGTGGAGGGAGAACTGGAATCCTACCCCAGCCGCCATATTTCCGACGAAGAATATGCCGAAGGCTGGCGCCTGAGCTGCAGCTCGAAGGTCGTCGGCAACTGCACCGTGTTCGTTCCGGACATCGCCAGCGCCTACCAGTCCCGGATGAAGACCGCCGATTTGAGCAGCCCGCAGGAGGTCGCCATTTTTGACGCCTGCCAGAGCCAGCTGAAACAAAGCGGCATTCACTTTACCAATCAGTTCCGGGCGGTGGTCGTGACCATGGCCGAGCCGAGTCTGGACGACACCATGCCCGACAACGAGCGCCTGACCTGGGCGCTTGAGGAAGCGCTGGGCGTAGAGAAGGTGGAGATTCCCTTCTGCGTCATGGTGAAGCTTGCCCACGTTCTGCGGGAAAACAGCTTCCACGTGTGCGTGAAGGGCGAACTTCTGGGCGATACCTTCCGCTGTATGGAAGTTTGCGCCCCGGAGGACACTGCCATCGTCGGCTGCGCCATCGATATCGGCACTACCACGGTCACCATGGTGCTGACCGATCTGACCACGGGCAAAATTCTGGCGAAGGGTTCCTCCGGCAACGGCCAGATCCGTTACGGCGCAGACGTCATCAACCGTATCATCGAGCAGGGCAAGCCCGGCGGCAGGAAAAAGCTTCAGGACGCCATCCTGAAGGAGACCCTGAACCCCATCATTGCCAATCTGTGCAAGTCCGCGGGGGTCACATGCCCGTCCATTCTGCGCATGAGCGTGGGCGCGAATACCACCATGAACCACCTGCTGGTGGGCGTGGATGCCCAGAGTGTCCGCATGGATCCGTACATCCCCAGCTTCTTCCTCTGGAACGGACTGCTGGCGCAGGACTTGAAGATTCCCGCCAACCCCCTGGCGCCGGTACTTATCGCCCCCAACATCGGTTCCTACGTGGGCGGCGACATCACCGCCGGTACGCTGGCCTCCGGCATCTGGGACAGCGACGCGCTGAGCCTGTTCATCGACCTTGGCACCAACGGCGAGATCGTCTTCGGCAACCGGGACTTCCTTGTGAGCTGCGCCTGTTCTGCCGGCCCTGCCTTTGAGGGCGGCGACATTTCCTGCGGTATGCGCGCCACGGACGGCGCCATCGAAGCCTGCACCGTAGACAAAGTGACCATGGGACCCACCGTTTCCATCGTGGGCGACGAAGGACAGAAGGCCGTCGGCATCTGCGGCAGCGGCATCATCGACATCATTTCCGAGCTGTACCGCTGCGGCATCGTCAACGCCAAGGGCCTGTTCATTCGGGAGGGCGAGCGCGTCCGCCGGGATCATCACGGCATGGGCCGCTACGTTATTGCCTTTGAAAACGAAAGCGAGACCGGCCGGGAAGTGTCCATCAATGAAGTGGACATTGACAACTTCATTCGTGCCAAGGGCGCGATCTTCTCCGCCATCGCAACATTGCTGCAAAGCGTGGATATGCCCGTGGAAGCCATCGAGAACGTCTATGTCGCAGGCGGCATCGGCTCCGGCATCAACATGAAGAACGCGGTGAATATCGGCATGTTCCCGGATGTGGAGCTGGAAAAGTTCCACTACATCGGCAACTCCTCTCTGGCTGGCGCTTACGCCATGGTCATGAGTGACGAAGCCGCCGCAAAAACGGCGGAAGTGGCAGCGAACATGACCTATCTGGAGCTTTCCACATACCCCGGCTACATGGATTCCTTTGTAGCTGCCTGCTTCCTGCCCCACACGGACAAGCGGCTGTTCCCCCACTCCGTTCAGGAGGCGTAACATGCTGGAGGGAATGCACCATGTGGCGGTGATTGCTTCGGAGGAAGCCCGAACCCTGGATTTTTATGTCAACAAGCTGGGGTTCACTCTGGAGAGCCAAGTCTGGAGGCCGGAGCAGCGGGATTATCTGCGGATGCTGCGGCTGGGGAATTTGGTGCTGGAGCTGTTCATCAAGCCCGACGCTCCTGCCCGGCTGACTCTGCCAGAGGCTCTGGGTCTACGGCATTTGGCCTTCCGGGTAACGAACATTCAGGCGGCTCGGGACTGGCTGAACGCACAGGGCATCGAGACGGAACCGATTCACGAGGACAAGGCAAACGGAGGGCACTATGTATTCTTCCGGGATCCCGACGGTCTGCCTCTGGAACTACACGATTAAGGAATAAGGAATATGCAAGTAGAAAACCACAAAGAAGAAGCCCCCTTTGCCCATTATGCGGAGCTGTTCCGCGATCTGAATCCCGCCGCCGTGACGGCGAGACTGTCGGACGTCCGCTGGGACGGGAAGGAATTCACCCTCAGTCTTCTGGGCAGGGCGTTTGCCATTGCCCACCCGGACTATGCCATCCGCGCGCTGGACGGCGGGGCGCTGCCGCCGCTGCCCTCCCAGACGTTTCTGCTGCGCTATCTGCTGGAAAGCAAAGATGTGGTCTGGCAGGGGCAGTGGAAGACCTTCCGGGAGATGCCATGGGGGGAGATGTATATCAAGCCCTACACAGGCCGTGTGCTGACCCGTGCGGCCTTCACCTTCGGCACCCGGCTGCCGGCGTTCAAGGCTGCCTGCGAAAAAATGCAGGCGCTGCCCATGAAGCACGGAGACGCGGGCTATCAGTTCGACCTGATCGGCGGCTATCGGATGCAGATCCTAGTCTGGGAAGGGGACGATGAATTCCCCCCCAACGCGCAGGTGCTCTATTCCGACAATTTTGTGGAAGGCTTCGCCGCGGAAGATCGGGTCGTGGCGGGGGACATTCTGATCTCCACGATCAAAAGCCAGATGTAATACTGAACTTCAATTAAAATCTTAAAAAAGATTTTAATTGCCTGAAGGGCATGGATTTTCAGCAAAGGCCCATTGGGTTCGCCATGGCGCTGGCACAGAATTCTGCGGCTATGGAAGCCTATGCGGCGCTTTCCCGTGAAGCGCAGAGCGACATTCTGACCCGGGCGCACGGTGCCCGTTCGGAAGCGGAAATGCACAGGATCGTATCCGGAATCGTAAACAGCTGAGGGCGGGGATATCCCCGCCCTCAGTCTGCAAACGGCCAGTCCGCAGACTGACCCCAACATATTTATGCTAACATAGCGCAGGGAATATGTCAACGATAAATTGGTTAATACGCTGGAATTCTATGTTATGCAGTAAATAAAATGGTATATTTTATACAAAATTCCGGGTTGCATTTCAGAAAGGAATATGTTATTTTATAGACACAAAGAGGTGATACCAATGTACAGGTAAATCTTCTCAGAGACGACGGCTTCCCAAGGTAAATCTCCCGATCATATATGGTCTTCCCAAAATGTAAAGAAAGGAATTTTCACGGGAGGAATTCCAAATCTGTAAGGCGGAACGCCGACGTCTACTCCGCAGAAAGAGAGGTTAACCAACAGATGTTAGATACCAAGATCGCAGAGGAATGACCCTCGGCGGCTGTCGTGACAGCAGGCCGGGGGTTATTTCTATTTTCCGGTTTTCCACCTGTTGGACACGGTGCGCGCTGCCTGAAAAAATCAATGGACAGTCTGCCGTTTCTATGGTAGAATCGTCCCAGTATATCCGTCGGGAGGCACTTTTTATGCAGGGCGAATTGCCGTCGCAGCGCATTACGGAGGGCGTGATCTGGAAGCAGCTGCTTTTCTTTTTCTTTCCCATTCTGCTGGGAAGCTTTTTCCAGCAGATGTACAATACCGTGGACACCATCATCGTCGGCCGGTTCGTCGGCACCCGGGCGCTGGCGGCGGTGGGGTCTACCTCCGCACTGCTGAACCTGATGAACGGCTTTTTCATCGGACTGAGCACCGGCGCGACGGTGCTGCTGTCCCAGTTTTACGGCGCGAAAAGTAAGCAGGGCGTGCAGGATACCCTCCATACCGGCGTGGCGTTGTCGCTTGTGCTGGGCGCGGTGGTGATGACGCTGGGCTACTCCCTCGGCCCTAAAATTCTGGGGCTGATGAACACCCCGGAAAGCTGCATGGACGACGCCGTTCTGTACATAAAAATCTATTTTGCCGGCGCGATCGCCTCCATGCTCTACAACATGGGCGCGGGCATTCTCCGGGCCATGGGCGATTCCCGAAAACCTACCATGTTCCTGATGGCTGCCTGCGGGGTCAACATCGTGCTGGACATCCTGTGCGTGGTGGTGCTGAAGCTGGGCGTGGCGGGGGCTGCCATCGCGACGGTCTTCTCTCAGGTGGTCAGCGCGGGGATGGTCACGGTGGCGCTGCTCCGCCAGCCGGAAGAAACACGGCTCTCTCTGAAAAAGATCCGCTTTCAGGGCGGGCTGCTGAAACGCATCCTTTACGTTGGCGTCCCGGCGGGACTGCAATTCGTGACATTTGACCTTGCCAATCTTCTGATACAGTCCGGCATCAATTCCTTCGGAGACGTGGCGGTGGCGGCATGGACGGCGTACGTCAAGACCGACAGCCTGACCTGGATGATCTCCGGCGCTTTCGGCGTATCGGTGACCACCTTCGTGGGGCAGAACTTCGGCGCGCAGAAATACGACAGGATTCGTCAGAGCGTCTGGGTCTGCATGGGCATGAGCGTGGCGCTGACGGGGGCGATGAGCGCGCTGGTCATTACGTTCCGCCCCTTCATTCTGGGAATTTACACCACCGACCCGGCGGTGATCAGGCTGGGGGCGTATGTTATGGCGTGGACGGTGCCGTTCAACGTGCTGTTCATGCCGGTGGAGGTATTCGCCGGAGCCATGCGGGGCACCGGATGTTCGGTGCTTCCCACGGTCATCACCTGCGTATGCGTGTGCGTGTTCCGGGTGGTGTGGATCTTCACGGTGGTGAGGACGTGGCACAGGATCGAGCTGCTGGCCGTCTGTTACCCCCTGAGCTGGCTGCTGGCGGCGACGGTATTTTCGATCGTATATTTTCAGGGCGGCTGGCTGCGCAGGCGCATCGCGCAGTGCGGCATGGAACCGGAAGTACGGGTATAGGAGGAAAGAGAATGAAAATAAGGGTTTTACGGCTGATCGCGCTGGTTCTGACGGCGGCAGTGCTGCTGTCCGGCTGCGGCATGGTGGACTTTGGCGAGTATTTCGGCGCTGTGCGTTCACTGGTGGATGGGAACGCCATTGTCCCCTACGAGAGCATGACCTACGAGCGCCCGGACATGACCCAGCTCCAGCAGACGCTGGACGCCGCCTGCGAGGCGGCGGAAGGGGACGATGTTTCGGCCATTCTGGACGGGATATACGACTTTTACGACGCCTATGACTGGTTCAGCACCTACTACGCGCTGGCGGATATCCATTACTGTGCAGATCTGACGGACACCTACTGGGGGGACGAGTACAACTACTGCACCCAGAACGCGTCCACGGTGGACGCCGCCTTACAGGAGCTTTACCGGGCGCTTGCCCAGTCCCCCGCCCGGGAGAAACTGGAGCAGGAGGAATATTTCGGCGAGGGCTTTTTTGACAGCTATGAGGATGAGGAAACCGTATGGGACGAGACCTTCACCGCCATGCTGGAGGAGGAAGCCCGGCTGCAAACCCGGTATTACGAGCTGTCCGCTCAGGCGGCGGACTATCAGGACGATACGCAAGGCTACTATGACGCCTGCGCGGACGGCATGGCGTCCCTTCTGGCGGAGCTGATCGCCGTCCGGCAGGAGATAGCGGAATACTGCGGCTATTCGGATTACCCCCAGTTTGCCGAGGACTTCTACTTCTACCGGGACTACACTGCCGCGGAGGAAGAGCAGCTTCTGGACGACATCCGCCGGGAGCTGGTGCCGCTGTACCGGGAGCTGGACGCCGGCGCATGGGAGGCGACCGGTGAGTACGCTTCGGAAAGGGAGACCCTTAACTACTTAGCCACGGCGGCAGAGGGCATGGGCGGCACGGTCAAGGAAGCCCATGACCTGATGAAGACGGCGAAGCTCTACGACACCGGCTACGGGGAGAACAAGTACAATTCCTCTTTTGAGCAATACCTGACCAGCTATCAGGAGCCGTTTATCTTCATGAACGCCACGCTGACGGCCTACGACAAGCTGGTTCTTGCCCACGAGTTCGGCCACTTCTGCAATGACTATGCCAGCTACGGCAGCTACGCCGGGGTGGACGTGTCGGAATTCTTCTCCACGGGTATGGAGTATCTGAGCCTGTGCTACGGTGGGGAAGACCTGACCCGGGCAAAAATGGCGGACAGCCTTGGCAATTACGTGGAGCAGGGAGCGTATGCCAGCTTTGAGCGGCAGATGTACGGCCTGACCGGCAACGCGCTGTCTGCGGAGGGACTGTACGCGCTGTACGAGCAGGTCGCGCTGGACTTCGGCTTTGACAGCGTGGGCTACGACCGGCGGGAGTTCGTGGACGTGACCCATTTCTATACGAACCCCATGTACGTGTTCAGCTATGTGGTCAGCAACGACGCGGCGATGCAGCTGTATCAGCTGGAGCAGGAGCAGCGGGGTGCGGGTCTTGAGCTGTACGAACAGAATCTGACGACGGAGGAATCCTATTTCCTGGCCTTCCTGGACAGCGCCGGACTGGAAAGCCCTTTTGAGGCGGGAAGAATCAGCTCGGTCAAGGCAGTTTTTGAATCGGTGCTGGAGTAATTTTAACGGAATCCGCCCTTGGCTCTCCCTCTGGGAGAGCTGTCACCGAAGGCGACTGAGAGGGCATTGCGGCCTTACTTACCCTCTCCGTCCTCGCCCAAAGGGAGAGGCAAGGGGTGCTTTGCATCTTTTTGGCGAAACGGCGCATACTGTATGCGAGGTGAGAACGCCGTGAAAGAGGACGAAAAAAAGCCGCTGTCCTGGGAAGTGGCCGACCCCAAGCCGCCGGTCATCCAGTCGGGGCATATGGAGAGTCGGAAAGAGAACTGACTGGGAAAAATCAGCAAAAACCGGGAAGGGCATTGCCCTTCCCGGTTTTGTGTATGAAAGCCACGCAGAGGCAAATCGCCAAACTGGAAGTTATCGATTTCTTTGTGCGCTATATCTAACGGACAGCACAATGCTTACTGATGCGGTAATGACCTTTGCAAATACGGCGCTCCACCAAATCATGATTTGACCGCCAAACACCGGCGGCAGCATCAGCATCAACACCAGCATGATGATGGGTTCGATAAAGGTCAGAACATAGGACAGCACACTTTTTTCGGTTGCGTAGAAAGCCGCCGTGGAAACTCGTGTGATGGCGTCAAACGGAACCGACACAAGGAAGATCGGCATGACCTTTATGACCCCTGCGTTTACCTCGGCAGATGAACCGAACAGTAGTCCAATCTTTCCACGGAGCAGGTAAATCAGAATCGCACTGATTACCGCCAAAACCATGGAAAATTCATACGCCAGCGTTTTGGTTTGTTTGAGCGATTTTTCTTCGCCTGCTCCGTAGAACTGACTCATGAGCGGCTGGCTACCATCACCGACACCCTGCAAAAGAAGATAAACAATGCAGATGATATAGGAGATACAGGCATAGGTGGCGATAGCCTCCTGTCCGCCATAAGAATCCGAAAATCGGTTGATGATCACAAGAGAGATATTTGGGGCAAGGGTCAAGCCAAATGGAGCAAGTCCGATTTTTAATATCTGAAATGCCGTTTTCGGGGTATCAACAGGTGCGATTTTCAGAGTGAGGTTCTTTTTGATGGCGCAATACACGAGTGCAACCGCCATGGTAACTCCCTGCCCAATAATGGTCGCCAATGCCGCACCGTACATGCCCCGTCCAAGAACCCACACAAAAGTATAGTCAAGAGCAATATTGGTAGCAAAGCCGCAGATCATAGCGATCATTGCCCACAAAGAACCGCCGTAATTACGCATAAACGGAACCAGTCCGGTGCCGAACACCTGTAAAATCGCTCCAAGGGCAATTACCTTGATATACTCATTTCCCAGAGTAAGCAACTCGCCCGATGCACCAAGGGCAGAAAGGATTTTCTCTGAAGTGAAGAAAACGGTGACAGTCAGGACAGCGCTGAAAAGAAGCATCAGCCATGTTGCACCGGCAACGAACTCCCGTGCTTTTTTCTCATTTCCTGCTGCTTTCAGAATGGAGTATTTGACTGAACCACCCATTCCGATTCCTGTCCCTACGGATTGCAGGACCGCCGTGATGGGATATGCAATGTTGATTGCGGAAAGTCCGGCATCCCCGATTGAGTTGCCTACAAAGAAACCGTCAACGATGGCATACACCCCGGAAAGCGCAAAGGATAACACGGACGGAATCACATACTGAAAGAAAGTCCGCTTGTTATTCACTGCCCAGACCCCCGCTCAGCTCTCTTTCAAAGAGAAGATTGAAAAGGTCAAGAATTTCACACATGGCTTGGAGCCGTTCGTTCCCGATTGTTCTATAAACATTCTCCTCGGCTTTTCGTAAAGGCGCAATCATTCTGTGGGCGTATACCTGTCCGCTTTCAGTCAAGACGATCCGCTTCTCACGTTTATCGCCCTCGCTGGCCTCCAACAGTAAATAGCCCTTCTTTTGAAGTGCGCTCACGACCGTATGAACCGTCTGTTTTTGCATACCGAAATTCTCTGCGATCTGCTTTTGCGTCAGTTCTCCCATGGATTCCAGCGCATACAGCACCATCATTTCCGGGTATCCGACGCCAAGTACCGAAGCTGCTTTTGTATATAGAGCAGTGCTTTTCGCCCACGCAACGTTAAAATGATTGTTTTCCATAAGTCCCCCACTTACAAATAGTATTTGTAAATATTATTATAGTATATTATAAGGACTATTGTCAAGGGCGTATGGAGCAACAAATTCCGATTTGTTGAACCAACATTCCGTACAGCACCCACGAAACCCGACGGCAAGCGGTCAGCAAGCGCCTACACCGGGCAGCGTTTCTCCACCCCAAAGAGATACCGCTCCTTAAGTACAAAATGAAACCGGGAAAGACTTTCGCCTTTCCCGGTCATTCTCATTTCAGCAATCAGCCGTTGGCGCGCATCTGAGCGAAGCACTCGCTGCAGTACACGGGACGGTCGGACTTGGGCTGGAAGGGAACCTTCGCCTCGCCGCCGCAACGAGCGCAGGTAGCGGTGAAGAACTCACGGGGGCCACGGGTAGCGTTCTTGCGAGCGTCACGGCAAGCCTTGCAGCGCTGAGGCTCGTTCTGGAAGCCGCGCTCTGCGTAGAACTCCTGCTCACCGGCGGTGAACACGAATTCCTTGCCACACTCTTTGCACACTAAAGTCTTGTCTTCGTACATTGGAAAATACCTCTCTTCGGTTAGTTGTTGCCCCGTGAAATCCCACTGGATGAAGGTTATAACGCAGGGTCGGTTAATTAGCGGCAATCTTCTGCCACAAGTCGGATTATACCACACGAAATCCTTTTGTCAATCCTTTATGAAAAAAATTCCTGAATTTTTTGCGGATTTGTGCAACTTGGAGTAGCAATACAAGGCCGGGAAGTCCCGGTCAGATGGAAAACTGGGACTGTCCCTCGTAGGGAATGTGCAGATGGTCGTAGGCCAGCGCCGTCACGCAGCGCCCCCGGGGTGTGCGGGTGAGAAAGCCCAGCTGCATGAGGTACGGCTCGTAGACATCTTCCAGCGTCACGGCTTCCTCGCCGATGGTGGCGGCCAGCGTTTCCAATCCCACGGGGCCGCCGCCGTAGTTCTGAATGATGGCGGTGAGCATCCGGCGGTCGATGTTGTCAAGTCCCAGCTTGTCCACTTCCAGACGGCGCAGAGCAAGGTCGGCGGCCTCCTTCGTGATGGTGCCGTCGCCCATGACCTCGGCAAAGTCCCGCACCCGGCGGAGGAAGCGGTTGGCAATCCGGGGGGTGCCGCGGCTGCGGGAGGCGATCTCCATAGCGCCCTTCGGGTCGATGGGCATTCCCAGAATGGCGGCGGAGCGGGTGACGATCTTCGCCAGCTCCTCCGGGGTGTACAGCTCGAGACGCAGATTGACGCCGAACCGGTCACGCAGAGGCGCGGACAGCTGGCCTGCCCGGGTGGTTGCGCCCACAAGGGTGAACTTCGGCAGATCCAGCCGGATAGAGTTGGCGCTGGGGCCTTTGCCCACAATAATGTCAATGGCGAAATCCTCCATGGCGGGGTAGAGAATTTCCTCCACCACCCGGTTTAAGCGGTGGATTTCATCGATGAACAGAATGTCGCCGGGGTTCAGGTTGGTCAGCAGCGCCGCAAGGTCGCCGGGCTTTTCAATGGCAGGGCCGGAGGTGACACGGATGTTCACGCCCATTTCGTTGGCGATAACGCCCGCCAGCGTGGTTTTGCCCAGACCGGGAGGGCCGTACAGCAGGGTGTGATCCAGAGGTTCTCCACGCCGCCGGGCGGCTTCAATATAAATAGAGAGATTTCCCTTGGCCTTTTCCTGCCCGGTGTAGTCGGAAAGGAGCTTCGGCCGCAGACCGATCTCCCCCGCATCCTGAGGCGCGAAGGTGGGGGAAACAATGGGGGTATCCAGTTCCTGAGAAAATTCGAGACTCATAATTTACCTCCAAGAGCGGAGTCATTGTTTGAAAATCAGCCCTTCATCACCATGGCGCGCAGGGCAAAGCGCACCATTTCCTCGGTGCTTGCGCCCGGGTCAACGCCCTTGAGGGCGGCGGAGATCTCCACGGGGGAGTAGCCCAGCTCCTGCAAAGCGGCTCGCGCCATGGTGATGAAGGGCTGATTTTCAAACAATGACTCCGCTCTTGG
>ENA-UAIY01000032-UAIY01000032.1-human-gut-metagenome-genome-assembly--contig:-NODE-32-length-29279-cov-8.966603_pt1 | contig 29279 bp, 29 predicted proteins | sample MGYA00244423_ERZ654401 | MGnify/ENA primary metagenome ERZ654401 (study PRJEB26926, sample SAMN06165022) | human gut metagenome | biome: ENVO:00009003; feature: ENVO:2100002; material: ENVO:00002003...
GTGATATACTTAATGAAGTTTAAACCTTGGAGGAGTATAAATGAAAGTATGCAAGTATTGCAACAGTGAGTGTGATGACACCGAGAAGGTCTGCCATTCGTGTGGAGCGTCGGAATTCAGCAACAAGTGCCGTAACTGCGGTACGGTTTTTGATTCGGGTTTCTGCCCGAATTGCGGTGTTAAGGTCGGACAAAAGCCGCAGACGTGTCCTAAGTGCGGAAACGAATATTATACAAACGCCTGTCCGAATTGCGGATACAACGGTTCGGTTCAAAACGCGCATCAGACGACAACCGCATTTCAGACATCACCTGCAGCTAATAGCTTTAATAACAACAGGCACAATAAAAGCAAGACCTCAATAGGAACCATACTGTTATGGATTTTTTTCCTGCCGGTCATGGTTATCGTAACCATATGGAAATCCGAAAAGCTGGATAAGAAATGGAAAATCATACTGACTGTTATTATTTTGGCTTTCTACTTAGTCGCCGGAGCAGTAAACAACGATACGACATCAACAACGGCATTTATTGCCGGTCTCGGATTTTGAAATTAAATAAACTGTTACAAATTTATTTTTAGCTATTCTGTCGGCGACAGTATCGGCTGCAACAGTTTGATACTAAGATGCTGAATAATGGGAGGAATTTTTATGAGACTCAAAAAATACATTGCAGAATTTTTAGGCACGGCAATTCTTGTGCTTTTCGGCTGCGGAACCGCTGTTTTCTGCGACGGACTTTCCGGCGGAACAGGTAACGGCACACTCGGCGTTGTCGCTATTGCCCTCGCATTCGGTCTTTCAATCGTAGCCGGTGCATATTCAATCGGTCATATTTCGGGCTGTCATGTCAACCCCGCCGTTTCACTTGCCATGTTTATCAACGGCAAGCTTGACATAATCGACCTTATCGGCTACATTGTCTCTCAGGTTGCCGGTGCATTTGCAGGCAGCGGCTTGCTTATGCTCATTACCAAGGAGACTGCTGCAGACGGCTTGGGTTCAAACGGCTACGGCGAGCTCAGCAGTGTCGGTATATCCATGACGGGTGCAATTATCGTTGAAATTGTCCTGACGTTTGTCTTCGTTCTGACTGTTCTCGGTGTTACCTCAAGCGAAAAGTATTCCTCGGTTGCAGGTATCGTTATCGGTCTGACGCTCACCTTTGTACACATCATCGGAATCCCTCTCACAGGAACCTCGGTCAATCCTGCCAGAAGCCTTGCTCCGGCAGTTTTAGATGGCGGTATCGCTCTCAATCAAGTATGGGTATTTCTTGTCGCTCCGCTTGCCGGCGCGGCATTGGCTGGTATTATTTTTAAATTTCTCTTCAAGCCTAAAGAGATCTGACATATTTAATATATCAATGAAAGCTCTGCTCTCCCCTTGAATTTCGAGGGGAGTTGTTATTTTACGGCGAATCGGATAAAAATAAAGCGACACCGCATTGCCGGCTCTCTTCCCCTCCCTTTTTGTTGATTTCATGTCCGAAATGTGATAGAATAGCTTCGGTGATTTTATGCTTAAGAAAAACGATGAAATATATCTGACTGTCAAAAGCTGTACCGTACAGGGCAGCGGCGTCTGCGACCATGACGGCATGACGGTCTTTGTTCGCGGAGCGGTAACAGGCGACCGCGTGCTTGCTCATATTATCAAGGTCAAAAAGACTTATGCCGTCGGCATTATTAAAAAGCTTGTACAGCGTTCACCGATGAGAGCAAAAAATTTCTGCCCTATTGCGGAAAAATGCGGCGGATGCTGCTTTGCTCATATAAAATATGAATCGGAGCTCGAAATCAAAGCACAGCAGGTTGCCGACAATTTTAAGCGTCTCGGCAAGCTCGATATTACGCCGGCTCCGATCATTCCGTCGCCCTCTGCTGAGCGATACAGGAACAAAGCACAGTACCCCGTCGGTTCGGACGGAAGATTTGCGACGATAGGTTTTTATGCGCCGATGACACACCGAATAATCGACTGTGCCGATTGCCTTTTACAGCCGAAAGAATTTTCGGAAATAACCGATATTTTCCGCAACTGGATCCGTGAAAAAAAGATAAGCGTTTACAATGAAGCCGACGGATCGGGAATTATTCGTCATATTTATATTCGCAAGGCGGTCGTCACAGGTCAGATAATGGTCTGCATCGTCGCCAATTCAGACAGTATTCCTCATGCGGAAGCTCTGATTGAACAGCTCAAGGAAATTGACGGCTTGGCAAGCGTTATTCTGAATATAAACCGCGATAAGACAAATGTTGTGCTCGGCAAGGAATGTAAAACACTTTTCGGGAGCGATTACATCACCGACGAGCTTTGCGGCTTAAAATTCAATCTCTCTCCCCTTTCGTTTTATCAGGTCAATCACGACGGAGCGGAAATTCTATACAACAAAGCTAAAGAATATGCCGCTCTCACAGGTAGTGAAACGCTCGTTGACCTTTACTGCGGAACGGGTACGATCGGACTGACCATGGCAAAGGATGTCAAAGACTTAATCGGTGTCGAAATCATTCCGCAGGCTATTGAAAACGCAAAAGAAAATGCAAGACTTAACGGCATTGATAATGCGGAATACATTTGCGCCGATGCGGCACAAGCGGCGTCAACTCTGCTTGAAAGAGGAGTAAAACCCGACATTGTCATCCTTGACCCTCCGAGAAAGGGCTGCGACGAAGCATTGATAAAAACCGTCGCCGAGATGTCACCCGAGAGAGTGGTTTATGTCTCCTGTGACAGCGCAACCCTTGCCCGTGACTGCCAACGCTTTGCCGCCCTCGGCTACCGAACGCTCGCCGCCACCCCCGTCGATATGTTCCCCCACACGGCACATGTTGAGACTGTTGCGTTATTGGCAAAATAATGTTTGGCAGTTATATTTTGCACGATACAAATATTTACATTTTCGGGGAAATAAGATGATGAATTATCGGAACAGTCAGTCCTTCCGAATATTTTAACGAGGTTTTAAATAATTGATTTTATTAAGCATGAATCCTCCCGCAGGCTACTTCGGCACTGCTTCGCATGATTTGCTGCTTAAAATCAGTCTCAGAGATATGCCAAATCTTCTGAGCAAATTACCGAATCATCATAAAAGCTGCCCTCAACCGTTAAGGCCTGAGGCAGCTTTTTATATGGCTATAGAATATAAATAGCAAAAAAGATTGTTAATTTTTTTGTTTTTCTCTTGATTTAATTTCATAATCGTATATAATTATTATACAACTATTTGGAGGTTTGTTATGGACGAGAATAAAAAGGAGCAGTTCAACAGAATTGATGAGCTCCTTAAAGATACTTCAGCCGAAAACAGAATCAAGTTCAATGAGGACGAAGCAATAGATATACTTTCCGAGCAGGAGGATAAGCCTGCCGAGCTTGAAGAAGCTGTTGTTAGCGGCATTGAAGCGAATCCTATAGCAGAGGATGAACACAATGATGAAGATTCAAGCGATTCTGTCTGCATAATTGATGAGACTTCAACGACGCTTGAGCTTACCGACAGTGCGGAAGCTTATCAGAATATCGCTGACGGTGCGCCTGTCAAGAAGCACAGGGAAAAGATTAAATTCAATGCCTTGCAGATTGTTCTGATGTGCGTAGTCGGTGTTGCGCTTCTTTGGTGCATTGTATTTACGACAGATCACACAATTGCCGCTCAGGGCTACTCCCCTGTTTTTTGCGTGCAGACTCAGTCATACGAGGACGGCAGTGCAAGCTTCAAGGGCCTTGGATACAAGATTCAATTCAGGTTTGATTCAAACGGAAATTTGACGCAGAAGTGCGTACCTACCTGGAAAGACGGTCCTAACGACATTGCCGATAAGCAGGAAAGCGGAGCATCGTTCCAGTAATATTGCGAATAATTAACCGTCCGTACAGTGCGGACGGTTTTTTTGTTGACATGACAATAATAACACAAGCTACCGCTTCGGATAACCGAAACGGCAGTTTTACTGTCAATTATACAAGAACCTTTGAAAGGAATTCCTTACAGCGGTCTGTTTTGGGATTCGAGAAAAATTCGGCAGGAGTGTTTTCCTCAACCATTCTTCCGTCGTCCATGAAAATAACTCTTGTTGCCGCCTCTTTGGCAAAGCCCATCTCGTGAGTAACAACAACCATCGTCATGTTTTCTTCCGCAAGCTCTTTCATAAGTTCAAGAACTTCGCCGACCATTTCCGGATCAAGTGCCGACGTAGGCTCATCAAAGAGAATAACCTCCGGATGCATTGCAAGCGAACGGATAATCGCAATTCTCTGCTTCTGTCCGCCGGAAAGCGTTGACGGGTATGCGTTTGCCTTCTCTTCAAGGCCTATTCTTTTAAGAAGTGCCATTGCTTCTTCTTTTTTCTGAGCCTTGATCTCTTTTGCACTTGGAATATGTTCCGTATACGGATGCTTTTTCATTCCGAGCTTATGGAAAAAATTATCCTTTTTAGCTTTCTTCATTTTCTTTTTCTCAACAAGATACGGAGAAAGCATTATATTTTCAAGCACCGTCTTGTTATTGAAAAGATTAAAGTGCTGGAAAACCATTCCTATTCGCTCTCTGTAGGTGTTGATATTTACGCTGAGATCCGCAATATTAACTCCCTCAAAGATAACCTGACCGGAGGTCGGATCCTCCATACAGTTAAGGCAACGGAGAAAGGTTGATTTTCCCGAACCCGACGGTCCGATAATAACAACTCGTTCGCCCTTTTCAATCGTTACGGAAATATCCTTAAGAACATGATGATCGCCGAAACTTTTATTCAGCTTAACTACGTCTATCACTCTTTCTCAGTCTCCTTTCCATAAACTTAATGCCAAGCGTGATGAGGCAAACAATTATAATATAAATGACTGCCATTACAAGGTACGGCACCATAAATTCATAGTTGTTTGTTCCGATATCGTTAAACACCTTATACAAATCCATTGCTCCGACGAAAGAAACGATTGACGTTTCCTTGACAAGCGTGATGAACTCGTTGCCGAGGGTCGGAAGAATATTCTTAATAGCCTGAGGAATAACGATTTTAAACATTGTTGTCGCATAGCTCATGCCGACCGAGCGTCCGCCCTCAAGCTGACCCGGGTCAACGGATAGAATACCGCCACGCATTATTTCTGAAACATATGCGCCGCTGTTCAGTCCGAAAACCGTAATCGCAACATTCAAGCCGTCAATCTTAATTCCCATCAATGGCATAAGAACATAATAGAACACAAGCAGCTGAACGACCATAGGCGTTCCTCTGAAAATCGCAACATAAAACGAACATATCTTATCGAGAACTCTCGGAAGCGTCCTGTATTTCGGAAGAACACGGATCGATGCAATCAGCGTACCGATTGCAATACCGATGAGCAAACCGATTATTGCAATTTCCATTGTATTCTTCAAGCCCGTGAGAACGTTGTGATAACCGCCGTTGTCGATAAAGGCTTTGAGAAACTTTTCGATTTTGATATCAAAATTACCCATAAAAAATCCTCTTATAAGAACAAATACCCCACTTATTCAGTGGGGCTTTGCTTTTATTCCACTTTAATTATGCAACTTCGTTAATCGACTTAACAATGCTGTCTGCAGGAGCAGAGTCAATAATAACGTAGTTGATGTTTCCGTTGATAAGGTCCTGAATTGCAAGAGAACCGTTCTTGTAGCCCTTGCCCGTAACCTTGAGGTTGTTTGAGGCGTAGTCGCTCTCATTGTTGATGTACATACCGCCGGTTGTACCGTTCTGATAACCGATCTTAACAGAAGCGTCAAAGCTCTGGAGCTTTTTGAGAACATCATCGGCTGTCTTGCAATCATCAAATGTTGTATCGTCGCCCTTAACAACAACTCTCTGAGATGCCTTGTAATATGTCTTTGAGAATGTAACGGATGCTTCTCTGTCCGGATTAACCGTAAGTCCAGCCATTGCGATATCGCACTTATGCTGACCTACAGAAAGGCAAACAGCGTCAAAGTCCATGTTATCAATAACAAGCTCTTTACCAAGCTCATCGGCAAGAAGCTTAGCGATCTCCATATCAATACCTGCGTATGAATCGCCTACAGTGTACTCAAACGGCTCAAAAGCGGCATTTGTAGCAACGACGAGCTGATCCTTTGAAGAATCCTTAGCGGCCGACTTAACAAGCACCGGCTCACCACCGCTAGAGTAACGAGAGCAAATCTCATCAAATGTGCCGTTGCTCAATATCTTGTCAATAAATGCGTTTGTTTTTTCAAGAAGCTCCGGCTGTGCCTTATCAACACCGAATGCATAGTTTTCATTAGTAAGGTCGATACCAATAACCTTTGCTGCCTTAACATCGTCTTTCTTACCGCAGCCTGCAAGCATTGCAACACTTGCAATAAGTACTAATGACATTACAATAGCTATAAATTTTTTCATAGTTTTGTCCTCCTCTGTTTTTTTGACGTGAACAATATACCACTTTATACTGAATATGTCAAGCAAAAAACGAATATTTATTCATAAATATTATTATTTTCTGATTTTAAATACTATTTTCAAAACATTGTTGATGTTTTTGTGCATAATATTAGGTCTGTGTCCGTCCTCGGGAAAAAGTATTGCGCACTGATCGCCGCCGAGTGTGACTGTCGAAAGCTCGGTGCCCTCATAGAAAGCGATATCGTCGCCTCTTTCAAAGCCGTTATCGGTCATCTTGAGCGAATCAATCGGCGCCCAGTCCATTTCTTCACTGCCGTCGAGAACTATCTGGAGGTCTATGTATTTCCTGTGGCTCTCAAACTTTCTCTGCTTCCTCGGCTCGGTGTCATAGCGGCTGACGGCGGCAAAAAGGTCGTCGCCGTGAATATCGTATCTGTCGGGCTTCATGTCCGTCTTTTTGAAGTTTTCAATAAAGGTCATAATATCCTTTGCATACGGAATTTCGCTGTAAAAATCCAGCTTGTCAATCGTTGTTACTATCATGGTAATTTTCCTTTCATATTATATTATCACGTCTCAGCCTTGATTCTGTCCGAATTAACATTGCAAAGCTTTGCGTAAATTCCGCCGAGCTTCAGAAGCTCGTTATGCGTACCCTGCTCGGCAATTCTGCCGTTTTCGAGCACAATTATATTATCCGCCTTCATAACAGTCGAAAGCCTGTGAGCAATAACTATCACGGTGCGGTTCTTTGAAAGCTCGTCAATAGCCTGCTGAATGAGCGCCTCAGTTTCGTTATCAACCGCCGAAGTCGCTTCGTCGAGAATCAAAATCGGTGAATTTTTAAGCACCGCTCTTGCGATTGCAATTCTCTGCTTCTGTCCGCCGGAAAGACGAACGCCTCTCTCGCCGATTATTGTATCATATCCATCGGGCATTTTGCACACAAAATCGCTCACTCTCGCCGTTTCCGCCGCTTTGATTACATCCTCGCGGTTCGCCGAGGGATTTCCGTAAGATATGTTGTCATAAATAGAACCGTTGAAAAGAAAAACATCCTGCAAGACCATTGAAATGTTTTCTCTGAGCGATTTGACCGTTATATCCTTGATATCCTTGCCGTCAAGACGCACCGTTCCGCTGACAGGGTCATAAAATCTTTCCATGAGCGAAACGATCGTCGATTTTCCGACGCCTGTAGCTCCGACAAACGCAACCATTTTTCCTGCATCAATCTTAAATGAAATATCCTTAAGCACAGGCTCATTCTCGTTATAATAAAACGAAACGTGATCAAACTCCATCTCGCCATTTGCCCTGCCGATGTCCTCTGCATTCTCGCTGTCCTTGATTTCCGACTCCATATCGAGAATACTCAGCACTCTGTGACCGCCTGCAAATGCATTCTGCATATCTTCAATAATTCTTGAAAGCGCCGCTATCGGCGAATAGAAAAGAGAAAGATACATAAAGAAACCGACAACGTCGGAAACGGAAAGCACATCCTTCAGCGCAAGCGTTCCGCCGATTCCCATAACAAGCACCGAACCGACCGAAGTAAGAAATTCAATTGTCGGGAAGAAAATCGAAGCAACAAAATTTGCACGGACATTGACAAAACTGTACCGCTTGCAATACTCCTTCATGCTCATATATTCTTCTTTTTCTCTTCCGAAGGATTGAATCTCACGGATTCCCGAAATATTGTCCTGAACCTTGCCGTTGACCTCGGCAAGCACCTCTTGATTACGTTTGAAAAGAGCGTGAACCTTGCCCGAAAATTTCATTGTTACAAATAAAATCAGCGGAATGGGAATAAGCGAAATTGCCGCAAGAATCGGATTGATTGAAAAAATCATTATTGCAACCAATATGACAATGAGAATGTTTGAAAGAAGATCGGGCAAGGCATGTGCGATAAGCGTTTCCATGTTCCTTGAATCGTTTATGACTCGGCTCATAATTTCGCCGGTTTGTTTATCGCCGAAGAATCTCATTGAAAGTGATTGCAGCTTATTATAAACATCAAGCATCATATCGCCGACGAAATTCCATGCGGCAACATGAGCCTTGTATTTTGATACGAATGTCAGCAGCGCTTTGACTATGTACGATGAAAGTATTACTGCCGCAAACACAAGGACTCGTTCCTTGGTCGCCGTTCCGTCAGTCAAGGCTCCCGTCAGCCTGCGAACCGCATCCGGCATAACAAGACTGACGGCGGAGGATCCGAGCAAGGCGAGGACGGTCAATATCAATGCGCCCTTGTACGGTGCCGCCATTTTCAAATATCTTTTCATGTCCTTCAATTTATCAACCCCAAAAAATCATATAAACTATTTTATATTCTTTCTTTCGCTTTTTCAAGAGTTATTTTAAAAAAGGCTGTCGCCGAAGCAACAGCCCTTGATATTTTATTCGTTATCCTCACCGGGTATTCTATCTGTCTTGATTGATTCAAAGAAATCATTGTAGTGCTCCGCCCACTTTTCAACGTCATCTCGGTCATATTTGGTCGGGAACAGCGGTTCAACAAGCTTCACCCTGCCAAACCATCCGACAATCTTAAGTCCCTTGTTTCTCAACTCCGGCATTTCATTGAGAAGCTTCAGCTTATTCTTGACAGTTGAAACAATTTTATTTTTTCTGAGATATTCAATTTTGTCCGTGTTAAGCTCGGCAAGCTCTTCGGCGGTCAGAATTCCGCTTGCGATAAAATCGCTGACATCCTTCGCCGTGAGATATGGAAGAAGATTTTTTTCCAGCGCAATCGTACATGCGGCAAATCCGATTTCATGGAAAAATTCACGTTCATATTTCCAGAGCGTATCGCAGTTAAACAAGCCGTCCCTGTCCGCCTCGACCGCTCTCGCAAGTATCGAGCCTGCCTTAATTGAATATCCTATTCCCGAGCCCTTGAGCGGAATTGTCATACATGCGCTGTCGCCGACTGCGGCATAACCGTCGGCAATAAAAACCGCCAACGGCTGACGAACGGGAATATCGACCACCTTACCGCCGCGAACAAGCTCACGTCCGACATGCTCGTTTTTTTCGCAAACAAAATCAAGATTTTCTTTTATATCCGCTTCGGTCACTTCTCCGAATCTTGCAATAAGAATGTCCGCGCTGTCAGGCTCGGTGATAAGCCATGTGAAGCCGACCGTTCCGTTTGCATTGACGTAGACATAATATCTGTGTTCGGGATCGGGCTTGCCCTCAATCCTGTTATAATATGCACGGTAAACATGAAGCCGGTCAAAGCGTCCAAGCTCCTTTTGGACATGAGTAAAATCGGGCAAATTCCGACGCACCGGCGAATCAATTCCACAGGCATCAATTATAAGATCGGCAAGTCTTATGCCCTGCGATGTCATTATGCCTATAATGCGGCTGCCGAGAACAACAGGTTCACGCACCTCACAGCCGAACGCAAAGTGCACCCCTGCCTTTTCGCAAAGATCAATGAGAAAAGCTAAAAGCTCACGGCGTTCAACGATGAGAGTCGAAGCAGATTTCTCCTCCGGAAGTGTAACGGGGGCAACTGTTTCGTCAATCGGAACAAGCGTTATAACATTATTCGGAGCGTGCCACTCCTCGGGATATGTGATCCCTGCATAATCAAAATACGCAGAATCCACCGGATCCTTTTGGTCATAGCCGAGGTTTTCTCGTGCATAGCGTTCATAAACGGTAACCTTGTGACCGAGCTGCGCAAGCTTCCATGCTGCTACAAGTCCGCCGTGACCTGCTCCGGCAACAATAATTTCAGACATTTTTGTGCACCTCTTCTCATAATTATTCTCTGTTTTCATTATACTCAAAAGAAAAGTGCCTGTCAACTTTGAGCAAACAATAGCAGTGCATTGTAAAAAAGCCCGTTGCGTTAAAAATAATAACTTTTTTTATAAAAACTATTGCTTTTTTCTCCAAAATATATTAGAATATCAGTCGTTGACACTTTCAGCAGATGCTACTGTGGCTCAGTTGGTAGAGCAGCTCATTCGTAATGAGCAGGTCGTCGGTTCGAGTCCGACCAGTAGCTCCAAGCCGCAAACCTTTGTGTATCAAGGGCTTGCGGCTTTTTCTATACCTGATTTAAGGCAGTAAAAAACGGTGATTTTTGCGGTTTTGGGATTTATTGCTTCAAGAATATATTTTTATGGGTTTCTTATAAATAAATCGGAGCGGTTAGCTTTTCGGCTTTCCGCTCCTTTTTGTTTATTATTATAATGTATGTTTCTACTCAATCGAAATCATCTGATGTATTTCAACCTTGGGTACCGTAAACGAGGCTTTTCCGTCGGAGTAGTTAAAGCTGATTTCTTCATTCTGCGGAACGAGAATAACTCTTTTCGGTTTGTTGCATTTCACGCTGACGTCAACATTATAAAGAGGAACTATATCCTCGATCACCTCCGTATTCTTGCCGCGCACCGTCGTGTGAGAATAAAGAAGGTGAACGATCTTTCTGTCGTTCTGTTGAAGTAGGGTAACGATACCCCTGTCGGGTATTGAGCTTTCAATCGTAAAATTGCCGTTCATAAGTCGCTCAATAACGTACGCAACAAGCTCCTTGATGTGGAAATCGCCGGATTCCGCATAGCCTCTGAAAATATCCCAGCCGATATAAGCGACGTTGCCCTTGATCGCAGCGGTCGGATAGGTAAGCCTTCTGTCGTTCGGCGCATGCTGATGTGAGCAGAAATGCTCGGCGGTGCGGTTAAAATAGGGATTCTGTCCATTTGCAACAATTTCGGCATCAATATTGTCAAAGCGATAATTCACCGCACGCATAAGGTACTCGGTTTTGCCGTTTACCGTATCAAATTCCGGGATAAAATATGTTGGTCTGAATTCGTTCTCGCCGATAAACTTAACTCCTGTATCAATGCAAAACTCGTTATTTTTATCAAGACCCGATTTGCCGGAAAGAAGAAGCTTGCCGCCCTGTGAAAGATAGTTGTCTATCTTTGATTTAATCTTTTCGTCAAGGACCCAAATATCCGGCAGGATAAGCATTTTATACTTTGTAAAATCTTCATCAAGATCTATAAAATCATAAAGTCTGTTTGTTTCAAGTAGAATACGGTTTGCGCCCGCATCGTGCCATCCGCCTTCGCCTCTGCCTTTGATACATTCCGCAGCAAGAACAGCTATATCGGCAATATACTTTGCCCCCTTGCACCACGGCTCTTTAGCTTCGACCTCTGCATAAGCCTTTCCTATAAGGGCATAGGTCGATTTATTGAGCAGTCCTTCCGGATGCATCTGGTCGCCGATTGAACATCCGCCACCCTCTGCAAGAGAAAGAGCAGCCTCATAACGGAGTGCATTCGGATGCTTAAATCCGCCGAATTCTCCCCATGTCTGATGAAATTTACCCGTCATGCCGAGGAAGCAATCGCGTTGAGTTCTCGCATATGCCGCAGACATCGGGAAATGGTCGTATCCCCAGCCGCCCGTAGGAAGGCTCTCCAATTCGAGGCAGTCGATCGTGTCAATGAGATCACGCCTGCCCTTTGAAACATGACCCGAATTTTGAAAAATAATTGTTTCGGGATTATGCTTATGAACAGCCTCCTCTACCCTGTCAAGATAGTTGCGGTACACCTTCCTGCCGAAGGCTTCAACGTCCTTAAGATTATTGTAATCAAGCCCTGCCGCGGTCATGTCCGAACAGCATTTTTCGCAGCAGCACATCGGTTCACCGACAATATCAAGGAAGATCTCGCATGGATTGTAGTTGACCATGACCTCCTCTATCTCGGCAATGAGCTTGTCAAGATAAGCCGTATTGAAGCACATCATATGATAGCCGGCGTGCTCAAAATCGGGAGCCTTGCCTATATTCGACGGTTCGACTCTCAGCCAATCGTGATGCTCAACCGCGTCCTTTTCATCAAAGCCTGCCGAGATATACACGGGAGCACGAACTCCGATTTCCTCGCAGGCTTCAAGCTGAGCCTTGAGAAGGTCGAATTTCAGTGTCGGATTCATTGTGTTGACTTTTGTCGGATGATATGAATATCCGTGATGGCACTTTGAGAAAACCGTAATTGAATCAACATGGCCCATTTTCAGCGTCTCCTGCCATTCCTTTTTATCAAATCTTGCGCCGACATCGGGAATGAGCGGCGAAGTGTGAAAATCAAGGTGTACCTGTCTTAATCTGAAATCTTTCATAAATTACCTCCGATAGTTGTGTATAAACAATATAATCTATTTGCAAGAATAATTCAAGCTTTTTAATCATTTCTGTCTGTCTTTGTCTCAGCTTCGCGGCGTTTTTTTCGGCGCTCTCGGTTGATATGGCGTTCAAAATCGCCGTTATTTATCAGCTCGGTGAGAACAAGCTGTTCAAAAGTCGGAACAGTGCAAGAATAAAATCCGAGTCTGTCATTGAACGGCTCGACAAGCCTTTTGGGAAGAACCATATATCCGACACGCATGGACGGAGAAATTGTTTTTGAAAACGTATTGAGATAAATAACGTTATCGTGATCGGAAAGGGAAAAAATTGTCTCTGTCGGCTTTGATGAAACCGAAAACTCGGAATCGTAGTCCGATTCGATGATAAATCTTTCGCCTTTTTCCGACCAGCGTATGTATTCATAGCGTTTTGAAGCCGAAGCCGTGACGCCTGTCGGGAAACTCCTGTACGGCGTTGTGTGCAGGACGTCCGCATCTGTTTTAGCGAGTGCGGCTCCGTCAATTCCGTCGTTGCAAAGAGGCAACATCTCATATCTTACACCCGCCGCACGATAAACCTGCTCAATTTTTTGATAAGACGGCGATTCAATGGCATAGACCTTATCACGGCCGAGCAGGTCTACGATAAGCCTGTAAAGATATTCCGCACCCGAACCGATAACTATTTGCTCAAATTCAACGTTTATTCCCCTGTTGCGTGCAAGGTACTGCTTCAATGCGGCTCTAAGCTCTACGCAACCGACATTCGGTGACTTTTCAAGAATAACCTCATTATAATCAGTCAAGACCCTGCGCATTGTCTTGCTTAAAAGTGAAATTGAAAAGCTTGAGTGTGTCGAAGACGCATGGAATTTCAGCGAATCTGATATATGTGAGACCTTGGCAAAGCCGTCATCGGAGCTGAAAATAACAAAATATCCGCTTCGCTCTCTCGGCTCGATATAGCCCTCGTCGCACAGAAGCTCATACGCATGCTCAACTGTTATCGTGCTTACTCCGAGCTCATCTGCAAGCAGCCTCTTTGACGGCAGCTTACTGTTAAATTCAAATGCTCCGCTTGTTATATCGTCTCGAATCTGCCTGTAAATTTGCAGATATACGGGGTGTTTTTGTTTGTCGATTATATATTTCATCTGGTTATATATTTTTCTCCGTTTCTGACTATTTTATATTATCAGAGCTATTATATAATATTCCCAACAGATTTGCAAGGAGGAAAACATAATGCAAACAAAAAGAACAGCAAGGCAGAATACAATGTGGCTTTGCACAACGGCAGTGCTCATGGCTATGAACGTGGCACTCAGCTCCTTCGGAGTTCCCGTAGCTGGCGGACATCTCTATCTTAATGACATCGTTATATGTACGGCGGCAATAATTCTTGACCCGTTGGCAGCATTTATGGTCGGCGGAGTCGGAGCATTTCTCGGAGATCTCTTCTTCTATCCGACCCCGATGTGGGTTTCACTTATAACACACGGCTTGCAAGCAATAGTCATTTCCGTTTTCTCACACTATGTTTTGAAAAAGAAGCCCGTGCTCAGCTCGGGAATCGGCGTCGCTGTCGGCGCAGTAATAATGGTTGTCGGCTATTCAATCGGCAGAGCATTTTTCTACGGCACTCCCGAGGCGGCAATATTAAAGCTTCCGTTCCAGATTCTTCAGGCGGCTGTCGGCGCAGTGTTCGGTATGCTCCTTTGCTGGAAATTCGGCATACATAAGCTCTACACGAGCAAGCTCATGAGAAGATAAAGAAAATGTGCCGGTTTACGTTTCTAGACCTGCTGACAACCCCGGCTCGAAAACGGAGCAAAAAATTATAAACTGACAAGAAAAGCAGCAATGTATCAGTCACAATACATTGCTGTTTTTTCATTCATGATTCTTTTTGTTTTATTTTCTCAACGCTGTCGTTTCGTACAAGCTCACGCAAGGACTTCATATATTCCGAAAAGTCCGTTTTGTCGTTTCCGTATGTCATTTGCAGGTCATATTCAAGCGGAAGCCATGTTGAAATGTCACTCTCATTATGCTGAATAAGAGCTTCCAGGCTGTCCATAGCCTTGTAAATTTTCGCTTCAAGAGTTTTTCTTTCTTCCATTTCACTGTAAAGCGCCGCCAGTTCCGTGCAAAACGGTTCGGGCAGAGATTTTACCCAATCAAAAAGAAGCATTTCTTCCTGCTTTTCATTTTCTGCGGTTTTCTCGAATGTGGGGATATCTCCTGTGAATGCTTCGCCAAGGTCATGTATGAGGCACATTTTAAATATTTTTTCAAAATCCGCATCGGGAAACTCGTCGCTGACAAAATAAGCCATGAGAGTCATTCGCCATGAATGTTCGGCAACGCTTTCTCTGCGTCCGCCCGAGGTATAGCAATGCCTTGTTGCGTCCTTGAGCCGCTCGGCGACGGCAAGTGTTTCAATAAGCTTTCTCGGTTCCATGGAATTGCTCCTCAGGTCATTTTTATCGGCTTGATTTTATCGCCGTCAAATTCAACCTTATCAATGCAAAGAAATCTTGCGTCACGGTCTTTAACGTCCTCACGGCGACGGTGGTACACCATAAGCATCTCGCCGCCCTCAAGCAGAAAATAACCGTTGTGTCCGGGTCCTTCGGCAATTCCCGGCTGAGACGAAAGGATTGTTCCGAGACTTTCAAAAGGGCCGAGAGGGCTGTCGGAAATTGAATAGTCAACACGGTATGTTCCCTCTCCCCAGCTTCCGCAGGAATACATGAAATAATATTTGCCGTCTTTTTTCATCATGCACGGTCCTTCAACGTAATCGTACGGAGTAATTTCTTTGAAGGTTTCTCCGTCATCAAACGGAACAAAGCCTGTCATTTCCTCGTTCATTTTACACACATTGCAGTGTTTCCAGCCGCCGTAGTAAAGATAAACCGTGCCGTCATCATCTTTGAAAAGATGAGCGTCGATCGGCTGAGCACCATTGATTATTGTACCTATCAGTGATTTGCCGAGGTAGCCTTTAAAAGGACCCGTCGGCGAATCGGAAACGGCAATTTCAAGGCCGCCGCCTTCATTATCCTCATGGATATCGTTTGAGGCGAATATGTAATAATATTTTCCGTTCTTTTCGATAATTGTCGGCGCCCAAACGGCTTTTTTTACCCAAGAAAAGTCCGACATATCAATAATTGATTCTATTTTTTCCCAATGCTCAAGGTCGTCGGAAACGAACATATCCTGGTTGAGCTGCTGCTCATAAGGGAGACTTCTTGTAACGTAAATATAATATTTTCCGTTGTAAATTCTTGCTTCCGGGTCGGCATGCCAAGACTCGGAAATCGGATTGTTAAATTTAATATCCATAGTGCTTTTCCTTTCGTTTTCTGATTATACTTTATCATAAAAACCGTCATTAAGCAAGAGAAAATCGGCATTGTTGAGCTTAGAATCCATGTGTGATATAATGAACATATTGTAAGAGAAAGGGAGTAACCCCAAACGGATAAAATCAAGAAAAATTTCGGATTTGGATTGATGAGACTGCCGATGAACGGCGAAGAAGTTAATATTGAAGAGACCAAGGAAATGGTTGATGCTTTCTTGAACGCAGGCTTTCCGGGCATAATGACTGTTCTCTCCGGCATGAGCAACATGGAGCAGATGGAGGATAACATCAGCTTTATGAAGAATTTTAAACCGCTTGACAAAACAGAGCTTGCGGCCGTTGAAAAGGTTCAGAAAATATCAAAAGCAAAAATCTGATACCGTGTACCGCCTGCCGCTATTGTACGGACGGCTGCCCGAAGCATATTTCAATCCCCGATTTGTTTTCCGATATGAATGCGAAGCAGATATATCACGACTGGAACGCAGACTATTATTATAACGACATTCACACCTCGGAAGGTCGCAAAGCGTCTGACTGCATAAAGTGCGGCAAATGTGAAAAGGCTTGCCCGCAGCATCTCCCGATTCGCAAGCTTTTGGCCGATGTTGCAGAAGCATTTGAAAAGGATTCGGAAGAATAAATCAAAACCGCCGGTTGAACCGGCGGTTTCTCTGACTTGTGAAATTATATTTCGGGGATAACAACCACAACCTCTTTGCCAAGCTCTGCCGACTTAATGATATGGTCGATAATTGCCTGGTTGTAGAGAATCTGGCTTGACGGAATCGGAGCGGGATCGCCGTTAGCAATTGCATCAAGGAATGAGCGGCACTTCTTATAGAAAAGTCCCTTGCCACTGTTCTCAATAAGGGGAACGACTGTCTGAACCTGCTCGCCCGCAACGTCGTGATAAATCGTCATCGGACCGGACATCTCTCCGTTCCAACACTCTGTTGACGGAATTCTGAGCGCACCCTCCGTACCGAAGATAATTGTATCACCCGGTGTGTCGGGATGCATAGCCCATGCAATACGGAAATCAAGAACGATACCGCCGTCAAGACGTACAAATGCTGCTGCGAAATCCTCAACATTAAATCTTGCCGCATCCTTCGGGTTATTGTACTTCGGGTTTGTACCGAAGAAGTTTGAGGTATAGCCAGTAACTGTGAGCGGCTTCGGATAACCGATAGCGTTAAGAACAACATCAAGTGAATAGCAGCCGATATCGCCCATTGCGCCGATACCTGCGGTCTTTTTCTCGATGAATGTGCTGTTCGGGATACCGCGACGGCGTCCGCCGCCTGTCTGAATGTAATATATCTTGCCAAGCTCGCCCGACTGAACGATCTTCTTAACCATCTTCATGTTCTCGTCGTTACGGGGCTGGAAGCCGATAGAAAGGAGCTTTCCGCTCTCTTTCTCAGCCTTGCAGATTTCAACCGCTTCCTCTGTCGTAACGCACATCGGCTTTTCAAGAAGAACGTTTACGCCGTGCTTGAGTGAATAAATAGTACACTCGGCGTGCGTCATGTTGTATGTGCAAACGCTTACGGCATCAAGCTCAGGCTCGTTGTCGATAAGCTCCTCGTGATTCTTGTAGAAATGTACATTGTCAAGGCGTCCGTCCTTGTTATACCTTGCGGCAAACTTCTCAGCCTTGCCCGGAATGAGGTCAGCCATGGCAACAATGTCAACATCGTCCATGTCGAGATAGCTCTCAATGTGTGCCTCTGCGATCCAGCCTGTGCCGATAATGCCTACCTTGAATCTTCTGCCCGTTGAGACCTTCTCCTCCTCAACGGCCTGGGTAAATTGGTTCAATACTGCGTCAGACATATTTAATCTCCTTTATTTGTTAATTTCTTTAATGTAATCAATACTCATTTTTGCGCACTCAAGCGGAGTCTTGTCAAGAGCGGGCTGATCCTGCTCAACAACAACCCACGATGTGCCGGCTTTCTTGCAAGCTTCAAGAATTTCGGGGAAATTCTGAACGCCGTAGCCGCAGGGACGGAAGCCGAATGCTTCTTCCTCCTCGGCGTCCTGTGCACCGTCGTCAATGCCGATAAGCTGATAGAGCTTTGCCGGCTTGCCCTTGCCGCTCATGTGGAAATCCTTGAGGTGAACAACGGGTGCTCTGCCCGAATACTTTTCAACATACTTTGCCGGATCCTCGCCGCCGACATTGACCCAACAGGTGTCAAGCTCGGTCTGAAGCTCATCCGGAGTAAGCGTTGAATAGAGAAGATCAAGGCCGTAAACATCGCCGACCTTTTTGAACTCGAAGTCGTGATTATGATAAAGGAATGTGATACCGTACTTTTTACCTATAGCGGCAAAGCGCTTGATTCCCTCAACAGTATCGTCAAAAAGCTCTGCGCCGGGACGTCTTTCCTCAACGGCATACGGAATTGCGATATACTTACAGCCGATCTCGGCATAAGTGGCAATTGTCTTTTCGGGATCTGCATCAAGCTCGTCATACGGAACGTGAGCGGAGATCGGCTCAACGCCTACCTCGGCGCAAATCTTTTTAACCTCTTCTGCCGAATGATCAAAAAGTCCTGCGAACTCGACTCCGTCATAGCCCATGTCCTTAACTTTTTTTATTGTACCTGCAAAGTCCTCCGCCATAGCGTCGCGGACGGAGTAAAGCTGCAAAGCAACAGGAAAACTCATAGTAAAACCTCCTAAGATGTGTTTTGTTTATTCTATCACATAGCAAAAAATATTACAATAAATTTTGATAAATTTATTTAAAAACATACAAAAGACAGATTATAATCGCTCCGTAAAGTGCGCCGAGAAGCATGAGCCACTTGTCTTTAAGAATAACGCTGATGGGATCGCCGTCGGAATCGCCCTCAACGGTCAGACTGTACTTCATACAAATGATAATAACAAGCGGAATCGTGAACGCAATCTTATTGGAATAAATCGCAATCGTTCCCGAATTGACGCACCAAAGAGAATAGAACACTATGCCCAATCCCAGCGTCATATACATGTTTTTATCGAGGAAATCCTTGTTATAATATTTCAGCACCTTCCTTGTATTCTTCTCGCTGTTTACGATTTCGCCGCGGCGCTTTCCGAGACCCATATAGAATGAAAACGCCATTACCGTAAGATAAAGCCAGCTTGAAACCGGAATTTCGGTGATCACGGAACCGTAAAGGATACGAATAAGGTATCCCGAAACAAGAATCAGAATATCCAGAAGCACAACATTTTTCAGTCCGAAGCTGTAGCCGAGATTGAGCACAAGATACAGTGCGATCAACAGCCAGCCGTAAAGATTTTTTTCGCAGACAAACCGGTTTATCGCAACGGAAGCGACAAGTAAAAAGCACGCAAGCACAGCCGCACTTTTCTTTTGAATTTTCCCCGAAGCAATAGGTCTTGTGCATTTGGTCGGGTGGTGTCTGTCCTTTTCGGCATCACAAATATCATTGATTATATAAACAACGGAGCTGACAAAGCTGAACACGACAAAACCGCCGATAACGTGCAAAAGCCTGTCCTTCTGAAGCAGGCTTCCGCCGAAAATTATCGGAAGAAAAAGCAATATATTTTTTATGTAATGCTTTGGCCTTATGAGCCTGATATATTCTTTAAGCTTCATTTTTATGCTCCTTGATGGTTGCGACTGACTGAATAAGAATTGCCGCCGCCATTATAATATACGGTAAAATCGGGAAATGATACCTCGGTCCTCCGACCAAAAGCATCGTTACTCCGATTGCACCGGCTACGGTAAATATAAACGGCATAAGCTTCGCCGCTCTGCGCTTGACGATCAGGAACACAACACATGCAAACGCAAGAACAAGCGTTATCATGTAAACTGCCTGCGTCCAGATAACGATTATATCCGCCGACGAGAGCTTCTCCTCGGATTGACCCGTCATTCTGCCGATAAGTCCTCTGTAGAACGCACCGCCGTTGCCTGCCGTTGCATCGTTATAGAAGGTGCCGAGCGAATATCCCTCGGAATAGAGCGTGACAAGCATTTTTTTCGGCATGAGCTTAATATAATCGCCCGGGTTTTCCTTTATCCATTTCATCGCTTCGGATTTATAAAAAGCGTCCTTCTCCTTGAAGGTCATTTCGCTTTTCTGTTTCTCGGAAAGATAGCCTGCTCCGCCCTCGCCGAAAACCTCAAACTTCGATGTTCCGTCTGCGCCCTCCGAAGCGCCCATAAGGAGATTGTAGCCGCCCGTCGTTGCCTGGTATGCAAAATATCCGCAATTGAAGTAAGCTATGCCGCCGATGACACAAACCGTTACTACTGCACCGAGCACAAGACAAAGATATTGTTTCAGCTTGGCTCTCTGCGTTGCAAGAAGCCAAATTCCCGCTATCAGAAAAACCACACCGAGCGGCCTTGTCCAGTTTGCAAGAGCAAAAAAGATTCCCGAAATCAGGCAAGTGTATATTTTCCCCGTCATCAGCAATGCCGTTGCGCCGAAGGCAAAAGCCATAAAAATCAGCTCCGTCCTCGCCTGTGCAACCTCACCCCAAAATGTGCCCGTAGAGCAGAAGATAACCGTGAACCAATATTGAATTTCCGTATCACCGAATATTTTTCTGATTATATATATGCAAGAAATCAAAATCGCATAAATGCAAAAAATATTGACAAATTTTATCGCTTCAATTGATCCTGTAAGCCTTATCGAAAGTATCAAAAGATTGATAAGACCGTTGCCGAAGATATATGTGTCGTGAATATTGAGCGATGACGGATACCAAACGCCGTTCTTTACCGCATTAGTCGCAAGCTCAAAATATCGCTGAGAGTCAGAAGCAAGCACGACCTTATGAGTCAGCAAAACATAAATCTGTATTCCGAGCATTACGGCCATCGCGATAATGCTCAGAATTTTCAAAACCGATTTATATTTCCTGCCGCCCGACGAAAAAATATTCAGCGGTTCGGCAGTTCTGACATCAAATATTTGTCTGAAGAACATACACTCACCCAATCATAGCATTTAAGGCTTGCGTCGCAATTTGTGCGGCATTGACTTATTTTTCCTCTTTTTTCTTATGGAAAAGAATTTTATCAACCGGGAAATAGATGAAGAACTGTATTGCCGAGCAAGCCATCGTTGAAATATTTGCGGCAAGCTGAGCAGACAGGCCGAATGAACCGATGAGCCAGCCCTGAATTGTCGGAGCAAGCCATGCCGAGAAGCAGATGAGTGCAACCGTAAAAACAATATAAATCGGCAGAGTAATTGCAATGTTGCTCGACGAGCCGAAGGTCTTTTCACGGTTTACAAAGAATGCGACGATCTGTGCAAGAATATTTGCAATATTGAAAGCAAGGAAATATCCGAAGCCCTTACCCTCGCCGACATAGCTGAAAACAAACCATGTAAAATCCTGATTCATTATCGCCTTTATCTGCGGCAAAAGCATGATAAGATTCAAAGAGGCGAACTGAACTATGCAAGCCAACAGGCTTACAACTATGAATTTAACAAACTGCCAAAGAGTAACGATTCCCGAGCCCTTCTGCTCTGCGGATTTATCAATGTTTTTTAATCCCATAATACAACTTCCTTTCATGTAACCGGATGTTATCAAAAAATTACCGCCGACAGTCGGTTCCGCCGTATGCGTACCTTTTTCTGTCAGCGGTAGTTTTAGTATACCATCTGTTGCGAATTATTTCAATAGTGCAGCGTTATTTAACGGGTATCATAAGCATCATTTTTTCACCGATTTCATCAGAGGTCAACTCGTTTTCGCTCATAATATCCTCTATGGTCGTGTTATATTTTCTTGCGATGTCCCAAATCTTTTCACCGCCGTTGCAGAAACAGATGACAAGCGATGAGTGTCTCTTTTTCAACTCGGAATTTTCCATTGTCTTGAGACTTACAAGCGTGCGACATTCGCTCGTCTCGGTTATATCGGCGCTGATATTCATTTCCGCTTTGAATTCAGCCCGACCGTCGCTTGTCAGTGTACAGCTATAGCCTGTTAAGAAAAGCTTCGGGTCACAGTGCAGATTGCCGCCTTTGGCATCAATTGACCGTGAATATTCAAATTCGGCTTCTCTCTCACAGAAGGTCGGTGTTCCCTCTCCGTCAATGAGAATAAATTTCAACGGAATTTTTCCCGTAACCGTCATTTTGTCCGCATCGAAACGGCTTTTTGCTTCGGGCGACTGTGCAATGGCGGCATAAATCCTCTGCGGATTCATTGAGGGAAGATCGACGCTTTCACGGCAGATAATACTGTCATTAAGATTTTGTAAAATCTGAGTAAATGTCTCTGTTTTATACTTTGCATCTATCTCCTTTTGCGTTGAATAAGAATCGGTTATAACACAAATATCCTCCGTCTTATATGCCGTCACAACAGCACAAATATCACAGCCGAGATTGAGATATTTATACTCGCCGTCGTTGTCGGTCTTCGGCTCGGCCTGAACCTGATCAACGTTAAAGCCGACACTTACCTTGCAGCTATCATCAATATTTTCGATATCAATTATCTCACTGAAAGGCAGGTTATAATTAACGCAAACGCTTTCGTTTTCACCCGTTGCCGAGCAATACATAACCTTGAGAACAGCTTCACCCTTGAGAAGTATTTTGCCTTTAATTATTTTAGTCTCGGACAAAACAGGAGAGGCACAGGCATAAAAGATTTTGCCGATCTCTCCTCCGTCGGCTTCTTCGGTCTGAGAAAGCTGAAATTTTTTCATAACAACGGCAGCAACGCTATCCGTGCCGATTTTCTTTTTTCTCAGCTGAATTCCGTCACCCTCGGCGTCTGTGATAACGGACTCATTTTTAATGCCGACGATTTTAAATCTGATGCTCACAACGCCGTGAATATCAATTCTCTTTTTGCTGACCGCACGACAGTTTGCATATTCGGTTTTTGCCGAAGAGCAAAGCACAGCACCGTCATAAGTCTGCGGAAGCTCGCTAAATTTTGAGAAAGGATAGTCCTGCTCGTAGCAATAAATTCCGTTTTTGTCGTCGGCATAAACTATTCGTATTTTTGCGTTGCCGTCAACGGTGGCGCGGTCGCCGGATATCTTTGAATTTGTTATGCTGTTCGTCACGCTGCACCTGAGAATTCTCATTATGTCGGGGCAGTAATCCGGCAAAGAAATATCGCAATCAATGCCTTGTTCGGCAAAATTATCGTAAAGTACCTCCGCCGTTCCTATGTCGGTCTTTGTCAATTCGATGCTCATATAATCAACCTCTCTTTTTTTATTTCACTTGATTATATGAAATCAAAGGGACAAATATGATTGTTTATGCAAGAACCAGTGTCCAGCCCTTTTCGGCAAGTTTGTTTTCAAATATCTTCCTTTCATCGGCAGTCGGATAATTGTTTTCAAAAGCGTATGTTGATAAAGTAATAACGCCGTCTTGTAAGATGGCAAGTCCGTCAAAGATGCTCTCCATACTCTCCTTTGAAAGTGACTTGCACGATGCAAAGGAAATATCCATGCCGATGGTTTCTTTTTTAAATCTTATAGTTTGCAGACTTGTGCACTTATCAAATGTACCCGAAATCCAATTTGCCGCACTCATATTTAACGAAGCATTTATTTCCTTGAGTGAAATACAGCCGAAGAACGTCTCCGACCAGTCCTGCATTCTCTCACAATTCCCGAATGTAACTTTTTCAAGAGAAGTATCATTATAAAAAGTCTGTTTTGCATTGCTGCATTTTGTCAAATCTCCGAGTATTACTTCTCGAAGCGAGGGGGAATTTGAGAAACAGTTTATCATCGTCGTTATCTGATCCGTGTTTCTGAGTTCAATTCTTCGCAGATTCTTTTTCTGGGTGAACATCTGCGAAAGTGTTGTTGCCGAGGTCAAATCAAGTCCCAATTCGGTAACATTATTGTCAAAGTTGCCCGAGGACAAAATTGCCATGTTCTTTGTGTTTAAAAAAGGAAGCTTGTATTCCTTTGTGCCGCCTGTCCACAGTGCAAAATTACTCCTCGTTTTGTCTTCCATAGCCGCATCAACAAGATCCCATTTATCCGCCTTGAGCTGCGCAGCAGAAAGAGATTTATTGAGTTCGGCAATTTTTGTGTTGAAAGTAAGATTTTCCTCGGCGTGCTCTTGACGAATTTTCGCAATCTCCGCGTCCTTTTCTTTTTCAACATTTTTTGTGTTCTCGTTTGCTTTGTTGATTTTTACTCCCATTTCCAGAATTTTCTTTTCATAGGCATACTTAAGCGACTCAATTTCATCCTCGTATTTTTTGTATGCCTCGTCAATACTGTCCTGTTTGAATCTGTCAAAGAGAGTCTCGCTCGGCGAAAACGTCTTATAATCGTCCGGCAAAAGCGATGAAACAACCCTGACATCAACCTTGCCTGCCGTGAGCACCATAGACCCGTCATAGCCTATAACCGAGAGTTCAAAATCGTGATCGACAGCCAGCACCTCCCAAGGCACCTTTGCCGACGATTCCTTTATCTCGATAATGTAGTATTCGTTTTTTGCTGTTCTGAAAATCGCAGCCTTTGCGTCAAAGATTCTCCAGTTCGCATCAAAATGAAAGCGAAGTGAAATTGTTTCGTTCGCATTGGCGGCAATTGCAATCTTCTCTGCGCCGAAGATTCGCTGTTTTTCGATTCTTAAATCATAATTAACCATTTCGTATCTCCTCTGCTTCCCCATAGCATCATGTATATTATAGCGAACATTTGTTCGTTTTGTCAATAGTAAATTTTTACTTTACAATAGAAACGCGATAATGTATAATATTTTTGGAATTTTTCATTGAAAAGAAGGTTTAAAACATGGAAATGGTTAAATTATCCCCCTTTGTTGCCGACAATATCTGGGGAGGAACAAGACTCATCACCGAATACGGTATCAAGACCGATAAAGACCCTGCCGCCGAAGCATGGGTGCTTTCATGCCATCCTGCCGGACCGTCAACTGTTCTCAACGGAAAGTATAAGGGCAAGACCTTGCAGGAGGTTTACCTCGCCGACAAGAGCATATGCGGCACAAAGGGAAAAAAATATGAGTTTTTCCCGCTTCTTATTAAATTCATTGACGCAAAGAGAGATCTTTCGATTCAGGTTCATCCCGATGACGAATATGCAATGCGCGTTGAGGGCGAATACGGTAAGACCGAAGCATGGTACATTCTTGATTGTGAGCCCGACGCAGAGCTTATCCTCGGATTCAACCGCAATGTTACGGTTGAAGAATTCAAAAAAGCCGCTCAGGGCGACGAGATGATGAGCATATGCAACAGAGTCAAGGTCAAGAAGGGCGATGTTTTCTTCATCGAGTCGGGCACAATGCACGCAATATGCAAGGGCATACTTCTCGCCGAGGTTCAGCAGAACTCCAACACAACCTACAGAATTTACGATTACGGCCGTCTCGGAAAGGACGGAAAGCCCCGTGAGCTTCACGTTGACAAAGCCGCTGATGTTACAAAGCTCTGTCCCCCGTCTATTCCCGATTCATCGAAGCGTGAGGTTGAAAAGTTTGACAACGCAAGCAGAAGTAAGCTCACATCATGCGATCTTTTCACAATGTACGAACTGAGCGTCGACGGGGAATATTCATCGGTTTGCGATGAGCAGTCGTTTGTATCACTCCTTTGCCTTGAGGGCAGCGCCGAGATTGAATGTGACGGAGAAAAGCTTATGATGAAGAAGGGAGAAAGCATCTTCATTCCCGCAAACAAGGGCAAGTTCACAATCAACGGAAATGTAAAAATTCTTGAGACAAGATTATAATTTAAGGCATATAAAAAAGAGGTTCATCGTGAACCTCTTTTTCGTTATATTTTATTCCGTCTCTTTGAGCTTCGGCGTAATGCCGCATTTGAGCGCCTTCGGAAGCTGAGCTTCCGCCTCCTCCCTTGTAATCTCACCTGCGTTATATCTTGCCATGACCTGAACATCCTTGTCTCTGAGCTTATAGAAAAGATAGATAAACGACGTTATTGCAAGTCCGATGCTCGGAACAAGCATGTACGTTACCCAAAGACCGTTAAGCGCCGTTGCGCTCTGAACAATGTGCAATTTTTCGATATCGGCAAAGCTTTCGGCTTCGATCTTTGTCCAATCAAAAAACGTAAGAATCGCAAGACCGAGTGAAGAGGCGATTGCCGCTGCGATTTTCGTTGTGAACGTTTGAATTGAGAATGTTATTCCTTTTGCATCGACGCCCGTTTTATACTGACCGTATTCCGCACAATCGGGAGTGAACATAAACCCGAGCGTACCCGTTACACTGGTGAAAATTCCTCTGACAACCGTAAGCACAATGAAAAGCATCTTGTTCTGCCAGCCGATGAAATACATTGCCAATCCAAGTATTGCCGCAACGGTGTTGCAGATAAAAAACAGTTTGAATTTGTCGAATTTCTTTGAAATAACAGGAATAAGCAGAGCCGCAATAACCGACGGCACAACACCGAGAATTCCGAGAATTATATTGAAGTTCGCACTGCCGAAAAGGTAATACGAAACAAACAGCGCAAGCGCATTGTTCGTCATCATTCCGTTGGCAAAAAGATAACCGAGGTAATAAATCAGAAGATATTTGTTATGCGCAAGATATGTCAGCATTCTCTTGATTGAGAAAGCTTCATCCTCAAGCTCGCCGTGATAGTTTCTCTCCTTGCCGGTAAAGCAAATCGGGATCATAAAAAGAAGCCCTATTACCGAGAGAAGAATAACCGTCGGGCTGAAGCTCATACCGACCTTTTCGCTGACAAGCAGTGTGCAAAGCAATCCCGAAATGCCCATGCCCGCACTGCTGAACAGTCTGCCGATGGACATAAGTGTATTGCGCTCGTTGACATTATCTGTCATCGTCGTTACCATGCTGTAAATCGGAACGTCACAAACCGTATAGCTCGAATCCCAAAGCAGATAAGCTATCATAAACCATATCAGCTTGCCTGTCTGTGCCATACCGCTCGGAATTATGAACAAAAGAACCGTAGTAATCGGAACAAGTCCGACGGAAATACGAATCCAAGGCATACATTTTTGCTTGTTTTTGAATTTAATTTTATCGAAAATTATACCAAACATCGGGTCGTTCACGGCGTCCCAAATCTTGACAATCAACGTAACAAGAGCGATTTTGCCAAGGTCAATTCCGTTCATCATCAAATAGGTTGCCATGAATGTCGTTACAACGTTATAGAAAATATTCTGTCCGATAAAATACGTCCAGTAGCTCACACGCTCGCCGAGCTTAGTTGTATAATCGGCAGGCGCGATAATTTCTTTAATCTTCATGCTATACCCCCTTTATATAATTATACATTTTTTACAAATTGCCGTCAATGATAATATATAACAAAACGGATTGCCGCAGTTTATGCAACAATCCGTATTTTTTTATTCTTATCAGAAGCTCATTGTATGGGTGCAAATCCACTTGCCGTGTGCCGACGCTGTGACTACCATGCCCTTAACGCCCGGAATATTCTTGGTAACAACGCCCGTGCCGTCCTTAACGGTGAGGGGCATATCAACTCTCACGTAGCTAACACGTCCTGCGGCGTCGATATTCGCCGTGAGCATTGTGCCTGGATAATCAAACTGAGCCTTTGTGATCTCTGCAAATCCGTTCAAAGCACCTGCAACCTCACTGATATCAAGCGGCCATGCACATGATGCGTTATAGGGCGGCTTGCTGTTGTGTCCGCAGCTTTCGGCAACGAGGGTTATAACAACCTTGTAGCCGTTTCCGTTCCTTGAAATGTTTGCGCTTTTAACGCCTGCCGAGGAAAGGTTGGTAGGAAGAATAAAGGTGCTTGCCGCTGTGCCGTCAGAAGATCTTCCGTTTGAGAAGCTTTTGCTGTCCTCGGTCTGCTTCTGATTGCCGCTCGCAATGCTGTTTGCGATGCTTGTTACCGCGCCGTTTTGCTTTCCGTTAATTGTTACCGAATCAACGCCGATAGTTACCTGCTCGGTCTTTTTGTCAGTCATCCTCGCCTGTGCATAGGAGCTTTGGAGGCAGGTGTTATAATAGGCAACAATCTGATTTTTGTTATATGCGAGAACATTTGCAGCCGCCTGAGCCGAACCGCCCGTGCCTGTGCCGCCTGTGGCTGTGCCCGTTCCGTTATTGGTAGCGACGCCCGTTCCGTTGGCGGTTGTAACGGTCTGTCCGTTCGCATTTGTAACAGTACCCGTTCCGTTCTGAACTGTGCCCGCAGAGCCGTTATTGCTAACGTTGCCGGAGGAATTATCAGTATTATTCGACTGACTTATGTCAGGTCCAATACTTCCCGTAATCTTATCAAGCGCAACATTCCAAGCCGTGCAGCCGATAATAACGCCAAGCATGACCGAAACGGTTATAATAAATCTTTTCCAGCTTCTGTTCATGGGTTTTACACTCTCCCGTAATTTATTATATTTATTCTATCATATTTCAAATAAAATTTCCACTGTTTTTTTTGATAATCCGAACACGTTTTACAGGCTGAAATTTGTATATTCAATCACCGTTTTTGCCGAGCCGCTGACCGCTCCTCCGCTGAGCTTAACGAGAGTAACGTTTGAAAGATTAAAGCGCTCTGTATAGCTTACCGTCATGGACTGAAGGCTTGAATCCTCTACGCTGATTCTTGCGACTACGCTGATTGAATCAGCCGAGACGCTGACCGAGGCTGCGGACGACTTGAATTCGCCGAGAGACTTGCTTACGGCTTCGGCGCTTACATAATCTCCGCCGAGGCGATGAAGTATTCCGTTCTCGTCTGTCGGATTGCTTTCGCCGTTGAACTGAGCCGTCAGCACCACGACATCGCCTTCCTGCTTGGCTGTAATTGAAGATATTTCCTCCGTCTCAAACTTGCCGCTTATAAAATTATCTGCAAAAAGCTTTTTATCGGCATTGTAATCATAATCGGCTGTTATATCCTTTTCACCGAAAACAGAAGCAAAGGCTTCTGCGGCATTTGAAGCCGAGGACAGTGAGCCGAGGCTGTCAATGCTCGCCTCACACTTGAGCGCCTTTTTATATTTATAGCAGTATTTGTCTACATAGTTGACGGCAGCATTGAGCATATCCGTCAATCCGTTGCTATCCGTAGGAATGTTCGCAATTTTGACCGTTTTCTCGGTTACGGATTTTTCATATGTCGGTTCATCATTCTGCGTCGGTGTTTCTGTCTTGCCTTTACATGAAGCAAGCGAGATGACAACGCAAAGTGCCGTCAGCAAAGATAATATTTTCAAAAAACGATTATTCATCTTATCACCATAGATAAGATTAACCTATCGCAGGAGATTTGTCAAGTGTTATCC
>ENA-UAIY01000038-UAIY01000038.1-human-gut-metagenome-genome-assembly--contig:-NODE-38-length-27357-cov-6.056663_pt1 | contig 27357 bp, 20 predicted proteins | sample MGYA00244423_ERZ654401 | MGnify/ENA primary metagenome ERZ654401 (study PRJEB26926, sample SAMN06165022) | human gut metagenome | biome: ENVO:00009003; feature: ENVO:2100002; material: ENVO:00002003...
CCTATCTCATAGAGGAATCTACGGATATCCTCCTGAAAGATGACGATGAGGGCGATAACTCCCACACTCACCAGTTTATCCAGGATAGAACCCAGCAGACGCATTTCCAGTATCTGACTCACAAAAAGCCAGATTAGCACGAAGAGCATGATGCCCACGAAGATGTTCAGTGAGCGCGATTCCTTCATCAGACGATAAACATAGAACAGCAGCGAGGCTACCAGGAGAATATCGAGAAAGTCTTTGATGCCAAATTCTATCATGTGCGTCCCTCCTTCATTGCTTCTATTATCTTCACAGCCTCAGCTGCTTCTTTCACATCGTGAACTCTGAGGATGCTGGCGCCCTTCATCAGAGCGATGGTGTCGAGCACGGAAGTTCCATTGAGCGATGTCGTAGCATCTCCACCCAACAGCTTGTATATCATACTCTTGCGGGAGATGCCTACCAGAACAGGAAGTTCCATCACGTTCAACTTCTCCATCTCATTATAAATCTGATAATTCTGGATGAGATTCTTGCCGAAGCCGAAGCCTGGGTCGAGGATGATGTCCTTGGCTCCCAGGTCGCGCAACTGCTGTACCTCTCTTGCAAAGCCCTTCATCATCGTTTCGAGCGTAGGCTGCACCGACATTAATATATAAGGTATCTTCAGTTCGCCCACCACCCGGAACATTTCAGGATATTCCTCCTGTCTCTGCTTCAGCGGCACATTGGCGATGCCTGTGATTCCACCTTCTGATACATCGTTGATGATGTCAGCTCCCCACTCCTCGATACACTTACGTGCCAAGGTTGGGCGATAGGTATCTACGGAGACGGCAGCATCCGGTTGCTCCCTGCGAACGATGTCGAGAGCGAACTTCAGGCGTCTTCCCTCCTCCTCTTCCGATACTTCATCGGCACCGGGACGGGTGGAGAAAGCGCCCACATCAATGATGCTTCCACCTTCTTCTATAATCTGATTAGCTCTCTGAGCTATCTCCATTTCTGTCTGTTTTCTACTGCCAGAGTAGAAACTGTCGGGCGTAACGTTCAGGATGCCCATCACCTGAGGGGTACTCAAATCCATCAAGCGCCCCTTGATATTGATTGTATATTCCATCGGATTATAACTTCTTAAGCCACTTTTTACCTGGCTTTGTGTAAGTCCAGGCAATAAAACTTAGGCTAAAAATTGAGCAAACTAAAAAGAACAATGCCAAATAGCTCATAATTCTACAATTCCTTAAGCCACTTTTCACCCGATTTAGTATAAGTCCAAGCTATAAAACCAAGACCGAAAATCGAGCATACTAAAAAGAACAATGCCAAATAGCTCATAACACTACAATTCCTTAAGCCATTTTTTACCGGGCTTAGTATAAGTCCAGGCAAGAAAGCTTCCACCTATGATTGTTCCAACCACAAAGAAAAACAAGAGTCCATTGTAAACTTCCATAACTTAATATTTTAAAATTCGATTAGCAATGCCCGCAAAAATGAAGGTCATTACTATACCAAATATAATTACTACATAATTTTTAACTCCAAACTCTCCTTGCAGAATTGGAGCAATACCACCAACCCCAGTTCCAGTAAACGTTAACTGAGATAAATTAAAGAAATAGCCTGCCAGCTTTTCCTTCCTTACTTTCGTTTTATCTTTTTCATCTCTACTACCCATAAAGAGCCTCACTTTCTAAAGATTCATCGAATATTTCTGCAAAAATAGAAAGAATATTCGAGATTACCATCATTTTTTGGGAAAATTGTTTGTTATGTCCATAATTTAGATTACTTTTGCACCCAAAATAACAGTTATAGACTATGGATATTTCAGAACTCTATCAGATTTACCAAGCGCACCCAGTGATTACCACTGACAGCCGCGACTGCCCAGAGGGCAGCATCTTCCTGGCTTTGAAGGGCGCATCGTTTGATGGCAACAAGTTTGCCGACATGGCTTTGGAGAAAGGCTGTGCCTATGTGATTGTAGATGAAAAAGAGTATGCCAAGGAGGGCGACGAGCGCTACATCCTCGTAGAGGACTGCCTCACCACCTTCAAGGAACTCGCCCGTGAGCATCGCCGCCACTTCGATATTCCTGTAGTAGGAATCACCGGAACCAATGGCAAGACCACCACCAAGGAACTCGTCTCTGCTGTTCTCGGCGAGAAGTTCAACGTGATGTTCACCCAGGGTAACTTCAATAATGATGTAGGCGTACCAAAGACGCTCTTCCGTCTCTCTCCGGAAAACGAGATTGCCGTTGTAGAGATGGGTGCTTCCCATCCTGGTGACATCCGAAAACTCGTGGAATACGTGGAGCCAACCTGCGGTATGATTACCAACGTAGGCCGTGCCCACCTGCAGGGATTCGGCAGTTTCGAAGGCGTGAAGAAGACCAAGGGAGAGCTCTATGATTACCTCGCAGCCAACGATGCCCTCGTCTTCATCAATGCAGACAACGAGCATCTGATGCAGATGGCTGAGCAGCGCAACATCAACCGCCTCATCACCTACGGCAAGGATGAAAACTGCGATGTATGGGGAGAAGTCATCTCCTGCGCGCCTTTCCTGAAGTTCCGCTGGCGCACCGAGAGTTTCGACTGGCATGAGGTTCAGACTCATCTCATCGGCTCTTACAATATCGACAACATGCTTGCCGCCATCACCATCGGTCTTCATTTCGATGTGAAGCCTCAGCAGATAGATCATGCCCTGGAGAACTACATCCCAAGCAACAACCGTTCGCAGTTGGAAGAGACGGCGCACAACAAGCTGGTGGTAGATGCCTACAATGCCAACCCATCAAGTATGGCTGCCGCCATCGAGAACTTCCGCGTGATGGATGTGCCTCATAAGATGGCGATTCTCGGACAGATGGGCGAACTCGGCGAAGTGAGCCACGAGGAGCATCAGAAGGTAGTAGACCAGTTGCAGGCAGCCGGTCTGGAGAATGTATGGCTGGTGGGCGATGAGTTCAAGGATATTCCATGCAGCTACCGCAAGTTCCAGAATGTAGAGGAAGTGAAGGAAGCACTCAAGGCGAACCAGCCTCACGACCATTACATCCTCATCAAGGGCAGCAACAGCGTGAAGCTCTTCCAGCTTCCGGAGTTGTTATAAACGGTTATTATCGTACAACTAAAAGGTGTGTGGTTGTACGATTATAGGGTGTTGCCACTAGGCTCGGCAGATGTGCTGACTAGGCTCAGCAGAGCTGCTGAGCCTAGTGGGAATCTCTTAGAAACAGCCTCCTTGAACCTGATATTCCGACTTCTTTAACCTGAGCAAACGTATTCTTTCACTTACTCAGTCGTATCCTTGTGCTTGCTCAGTCATATCTGTAGGCTTATTCAGATATATCAGTAGGCTCACTCTGCCGCATCATTTCGCTTACTCAGACGAATCTTTTACTTACTCAACCTGCTCTCAGGCTCAACTCCAGGAACTTGTCACATAATTGGTAAACGCCTTCATCTTGCGTGATAAAGTCTCTGTCCAGTAAGGTCTTGACAGCTCCTTGCACGGTGCTTGCACCAAGATGATACTTCTGCAAGAACTCTTGCGACATCAGGGAAAAAGGCTTACCTTCCTGAGCAATGGCTATGAGAAGCAGTTTCTGCTTGGCTGTAAGCTGATACAGCAAGGCCTGATAGGCAAAGCGTTGCTGGGAAAGGATGCCATCAATCGCCATCCTGACATCATCTTCCTGCAACAAAGACTTATCAGATATTGAAGTATAAAGCATATTGAGTACATACTGAATATACCAGGTAATGCCATCGAAATGATGATATAAATAGGTAAAAGCTGCTGCACTTATCTCTTTATTGTTCCTGGCAAGATGGTGATTGGCAAATTCCAGGTAAGTTTGCTCATTGATTGCCTCCAACCCCATGATACTCGAACTATGATAGAATGGGCGTGACTGGGAAGTAAACATCAATGCCATCATGTGGCGCTTGGAGCCAGAAAAGACAAAGTTTGCATTGTGGCAATTCTGTATTCGTTTACGCAAGGTTGCCTCAACGGTTTTCTCTGGATAGTTTGCAATTGTCTGAAATTCATCTATCGCCACCAGACAAGGTTTATCTGCCTGTTCGAGATAAGCGAAGATCTCATCCAGCGTAATATCCGGAGCCTGAATATCTCCCAAACCAACACTCCACTCCGGATTTCCATTGATGTCAAAAGAGATAGTTGACTTCAGAGACTGGAGCATATTCAGGAAAAATTCCCATACTTTCCTGCCCTTTGGCTTGAGTGCCGTCAGGATTCCCTTGCCCAGCGCATAGACGAATTCGTTCAAATTCTTCGTATCATAAATATCAATATAGATGCAATGATACTGCTCACGGATGTTTTCCTGCTGAAAACAATTATAAATCAGTCCCGACTTACCCAAACGTCTTGGCGCAATCAATGCGACATTGCACCGATTGGTCAAATGGCGGGTAAGAAGAGCTGTTTCCTCTACCCTATCACAAAAATATTCCGGCGAAAGATAGCCTTCAATAACAAAAGGATTTAACTGTACCATAAGCATTTACATCATTATGAGTTTTACGTAACGAAGATTTCATAATGCAAAGATACGATGAATATTTGTAAACGGCAAACATTTATCGGAAAAAAGTATCAGACATTCAATAAAAAAGTATCTTAGGATACTTGCTCATGTATCTTAAGATACTTGGCAATGTATCCTAAGATACTTTGCAATATAGCTTCATGTGCCTATGAAGCCTGTTTCATCGGTCTACGAAATAAGTTTCATCTCTGGATGAAGCCTACTTGCTGCACATCCCCAGGAAATACTTATGAATCTCCAGACTTTCGTTCAGTTCAGGATGGAAGGCGGTAACGAGCTGGTTACCCTGGCGGGCAGCCACAATCTTGCCATCTACTTCAGCCAGAACCTCAGCATCTCCCCACACCTCCTTAATATAAGGAGCACGGATGAAAGTCATTGGGATATTGCCCTCAATGCCCTTCATCGGAGCCTCAATGTAGAAACTGCCCAACTGGCGACCGTAGGCATTTCTCAAAGCCGTGATGTCCATCGAAGCAATGCGCTGACTAGGCTCGCCCTCAATCTTCTTGGCAAGAAGAATCAAACCGGCACAGGTACCATAAACTGGCAAGCCGGCAGCAATCGCCTCCTTTACTGGCTCCATCAATCCCAGTTCATTCAAGAGTTTCGCCTGGGTGGTACTCTCACCGCCCGGAATAATCAAGCCATCCTTAGGCTGGTCCCAATCCTTCAACTGGCGAACCTCAAAACTATCCACGCCCAACTGAGCCAACTTCTGTCTGTGCTCAGCAAAAGCGCCTTGTAAAGCTAATACTGCTATTCTCATAACATACTTATCTAATATAAAAGCCCCTTCTTTTGCAGGAGGGGCTCTTATCCGTTATCTCATTTATTACTTACCTCTTTCAGCCATGAGCAAAGCAATCTCCTGCTCATTGATACCTACCATTGCCTCGCCGAGGTCCTCGCTCAACTCAGCCAGCATCTTAGGGTCGTTGTAGTTGGTAACAGCCTTCACGATAGCCTGTGCACGCTTAGCTGGGTTACCGCTCTTGAAGATACCAGAACCTACGAATACACCCTCAGCACCGAGCTGCATCATCAAGGCAGCATCAGCTGGAGTAGCCACACCACCGGCAGCGAAGTTAACCACTGGCAACTTGCCGTTCTCGTGAACATACTTCACCAGGTCGTAAGGAGCCTGCAACTGCTTGGCTGCCTCATAAAGTTCATCCTCGCTCATAGAAACCAGTCGGCGGATTTCGCTCTGCATCATACGCATGTGGGTAACAGCCTGAACCACATCACCTGTTCCTGGCTCACCCTTGGTACGGATCATGGTAGCACCCTCAGCGATACGGCGGAGCGCCTCGCCCAGGTTCTTGGCACCACAAACGAATGGCACGTCGAACTGAGTCTTGTCGATGTGATAAACATTATCTGCTGGAGAGAGCACCTCGCTCTCGTCAATATAGTCGATTTCGATAGCCTGAAGAATCTGAGCCTCAGCGAAGTGACCGATGCGGCACTTAGCCATTACAGGGATAGAAACAGCCTCCTGAATACCCTTGATCATCTTAGGGTCGCTCATACGTGAAACACCACCTGCTGCACGGATATCAGCTGGAATACGTTCCAGCGCCATTACTGCGCATGCACCTGCTGCCTCTGCGATTTTTGCCTGTTCTGGAGTTGTTACGTCCATAATCACACCACCCTTGAGCATCTGAGCCAAGTTGCGGTTCAATTCTTGTCTATTTTCTGCCATAATTCTTATATTTTTATTCAATTACGGCTGCAAAGGAAACATTTTTCAGCGAAATAGCAGAAAAATGTTCCATTTTCTGCAAACATTGAGTCATTTTGTATAAAGAGAGATTCGCAAATATATAAGAGATATTCCTGAATATATAAAGCAGTACACAGATTGTACTGCTAAGAGAAACCGAGAGGAGTTCACCTTCTGAACGTCTACATTTTTTGTATCTTAGCGAAAAATTTCGTAACGAAAAATTTCGATTATGGAATATAGAAGACCCATTCTTCAGGAAATGGATACTCAAGAATATGATTGAGTAAGATTATATATTGAGAAATCGCCAGCGAAGCTGTAAAAAAGCTTCGCTGGCGATTCTGCAAGAGAGAGGTTTATCTATGTGTTAAAAATCCTAACTCACTCTAAATTGGACTTTGATTGAAAATCAAGAAGTTGGGCGTTTGCCTATATTATATAGGTAACAATATGGAAACGAGCGGACTTCTGCTCGTTTCTGTATTTTGCAATATACAAAGAACGCCTTAATTCGGAGACAAAGATACGATAATTTTCTAAATATCCAATGAATTACGATGAGAATTTTATGGCAATTAGAACTTTTTGTGTTAAATCCCATGCATGAAATGCAGTTTTCTAAGAAAATATTTGGAGATTCCGACAAAAAAGCGTATTTTTGCAGCAACAAATCCCACCACGCCTCTCAACGATGCGTACCACGGTGGGACTTCGCTTTTTATATGGGTATATGAACTACGACAAACAACCGATAAATATAGATGAACAATTAGCCTTGCTCCAAAACAGAGGACTAATGATAGAGGATGATGCTACAGCCAAATTACAGCTTCGCAATATCAGCTATTTCCGTATCGCTAGTTATCTTCGATACATGGAGCAAGACCGACAACATCATCTTTACAAATCCGGCAGTACATTCGAGCAAGCCATCAACCTTTATCTCTTTGATAAAGAACTACGCCAACTTATATTCAAGGCTATCCAAGATATTGAGATTTCTCTCCGAACCAAGATGATTCAAGTGTTCTCAATGGAACATGGGGCATTTTGGTTTATGGATTCGTCATTGTTCAAGAATGCAGAGTTTTATGAAGGTTGTCTTGACAATATCAAGAAAGAGGTGTCTCGCTCAAATGAAGATTTCATCAAGGAACATTCCGAGAAATATAATTATCCAGCTCTTCCACCTGTGTGGAAGACCTTGGAGGTTGTTTCATTTGGTACTCTTTCCAAGTTGTTTTGCCTGTTTAAGGACAATCGATTAAAGAAGCAAGTGGCAAGAGAGTTTGGACTTCCTCAATACACTTATTTGGAAAGTTGGATAAGGTGCATTACCGTACTTCGTAATTGCTGTGCTCATCATGCACGTATATGGAATAGGCGTTTTGCCTTGAAGCCTCAATTGCCGAACCGACTTCCTCTCAATTGGATTACTCCAAGTCAGAAGCCTATCAAGTTGTACCATCAGCTATGCACCTTATTATATTTGGAACAAACTATCAAACCTTGCATGGACTTGAAAAGTTCTCTACTCAAACTCTTTGCAAAATACTCTAATGTAGATTTGCATGCCATGGGATTTCCGCAAGGATGGGAAAATGAACCTTTATGGAGATAGTAGGCGGTGTTCGGATATAGCTTATCCGAACACCTGCTGCCATAACGTTTTGTTGCTGACGAGGCGAGGAGGAACCTTGCCTATCACGTTCCTCACCTTCTCGCTTCTCAACTCGATATTATCTGTTTATTTTTCTTCCTGTTCCATATCAAAAGCATTTTAGTTTCCCAATTCCAACTGATTCTTCACCTGGTTGATGAAGATACTTCCAGCCTCCTGGGTCTGTTGGAGTTTGAGCAAATAGCATACTATCATGCTGAAAACAAACAGGAAATATACTCATTTATTTTTCCATATCTAAATTCTTACTATTATTTAGCTTTGTTGTTTTCCCCTTTCCCAAGCTATACTTTACACTGATTAGGGCAACAAAAGCATTTACTCTATTATCACCATAGATTTGATAAGCAAAATTTGGAAGGCTCACTTTCGTATAAGTCTTCTTGGAAATCATGGACGTCGGTATGCTTACTTCCAAAGATATGGGCAACTTACCTTTTAACAAAGAGTAAGAAGTTCCAACAAACAACTTTTCCTCTTCATCATACTGTTTACCTTGTAATAATGGCAATTTGTCGTGACGAAGGAAATAGCTAGCCATAAAACTCAATTTTGTATTTGGAACATTCCAAAGAAGCTGTGTATCAAGATACCAGGTTCTGCCAAAATGCTTCGTGTCATCTTTCATATACCGATGATACCACTGGTAATTTGCAACAAATGACAGTTCTACGCCATTGCCAAGATTATAATCACCTTCCATTCCCAAGTAATTATGTCTGTAATTACAATTTGCTTGAGTCTGATAAGTTTTATCCTCTTCATGCTGATAATAGTCTATAATCTCATCCTTGCTCTGCTTGTACATATAGTCAATCTTGACTATATTGACAAAGTTGACCGTAATTTCAGAATAATGCATAATTCTAGGTTTCAACTCAGAATTGCCTCTATGCCAAAGCACATCGTTCACTTGCCATCTTACCGTTGACAACTGATCAAGGTTGGGATACTCCACATCACAAAAATAATTATATTGCAAATACATCCACTTAACAGGTTTCCAATAACCTTTGAACAAAGGCATCCAAGATGTATGTTTCTCAGATACTGCCGTCTGCTGATTTTCATCTTTGACAGTCAACAAATGAGAGCCTAGCAAAGCATTGAAATTTCGAAATGGTTGATATGATATTGCTCCCATCAATTTACTTCGAGTTTCCTTGCTATTATACAACACTATATTTTCATTTCGGTCAGAATTAGAATAGTCTTTCCATATTTGGGTGTAGTCAGCCCACAAAGACACCTTGTTACCCAAATAATAATTGGCAGACAAATAATAACGCCAATAATTCTTATTCCCCTTGTAAGGACTAAGAACAATATTGTCCTTCTCACTATATATTCTATCTTCATGAATATCATACCTATTATATATGAGTTCCGAAGATAAATTCAAGTGATTCGCAAACTTTCCTTTATAAAACAATCCTATGGTATAATCATCTGTCTTAAAATCATCCAGACTATTCAATTCATAAAACTTATCATTATTGAACACAGAGAAGGAATCATTCTGTTTAGTTCCTTTTCTTTCTATCCATGCTTGCGCAGATAGAATCTGATTGTTTGATAATCTATAATCCGCGCCCAAACTAAAGCTCCCCATATTATTCCTGGTACTTATGTTTGGCTTTTTATAATCAGCTGCCTCTGATTTAATCATAAGATCAGACATACTGCTATATTCATAACCAGATACATCATAATTCTGACGATGATTAAAGCTTAAGCTACCATACAAGTTAACCTTGGGTAAGGTATAGGTAAAGCTGGTACCTATAGCTTCCCTATTAGAATGCTTGTTCCTGAAAGAATACAGATTGCGGGTAAAAGTACTTACATCCCATCCTTTATAATCATCAGCCAATTCGATATTAAGTACAACAGGATAATCAGAATATTTACCTGCAGGATAACGCATAATTTCAACTTTCTTGATGCGTTTAGGATTGAGACTGATAGCATATTCCCTTTTTACTTCTTTACCATTGATAACTATTGGCACATTTTTGTCTTTACCGACATTTACCTCATCTGTTCCCCAGTCAGTTGTTATTCCAGGCAACTTTGCCAATAATTGTATAGCACTAACAGTTCCCTTACGAAGGGAATCTGTTATAAATATTGTTTCTTTTGATGCATTTCTACTCACCATATCAGCCACAACCACAACATCCTTCAGTTCTTTTTCTAAGGAAAAATTTGCAGAAGGCGTGCTGGTAGAATCCGATACGGACACAACCTTTCCTTTCACCTGCGCTAAGCAAGTGAAAGGAAACAAAAACAATATCAACACTAGTTTTGAACCAATTCTCATATTATTAAAATTTTGATGTTATTGAATTTCTGCAGCATTATTTTTATCTATTCTACTTTCAGAAGTTTTCTATGTAGTTACGAAGCGAAAAATGCTCATTTTTGATGCCAACCTTATCCTTATACAAGAACAACTTTTCTTCGTTCATACACAACGCTGATGCAACTTAGTTCCCTTACAAGACAAGAAGTAAAATGAACCTTATTTTAATCTTTCAAGCATCCGATAGGAACTACAAAAACACCATCTTTTCTTCGATATTTCCTCAGTTGGCTGGATTTTATTTCCTCAGTTGGCCGTATTTCGTTTCCTCTGTTGGCCGTATTTCGTTTCCTCAGTTGGCTGAATTTCATTTCCTCAGTTGGCCGTATTTTATTTCCTTAATTGGCTGGACTCATTTTAATCAACAGGTTTTGGTTGCCTGAAAGCAGAAGGCGTTACCCCTCTCATCTTCTTGAAGAACTTGGTGAGATGAGCCTGCGAGGAAAAACCGAAGGTATTGGCTATCTCCTGAACCGTATGCGTGGTGGTAGAGAGCTCGCGCTCTATCTCCTTCACGATGTATTCATCGATGATTGCCTTCGGCGTCTTGCCGGAGATACGGCGGGTAACCTGAGCCAGATAACGGCCACTCACATTCAACTGGTCGGCATAGAAATGAACATCGCTGTAAGTGCGGCAGAAGTTATTGACCTGCGAGATAAACTGGTTGTAAAGCTCAGAACTCCTGCCCTGCAGATTGCTCTGGCGCACGAGTTCTACATTGATGAAATCCTGCGCCATCGCCAACGCCTCCTCCATCTTCTTGCCCTGATTCAGATAGACGGCAAGAGCTGAAGAGAAACGGTTGATGAGACCATGCGAATTGGCATTGTCAAGCCTGTAAACCTGCAGTCCCTGCTTCTCGGCAAGGCTCAGCAGCTTGGAATTCTGCAGAATGATGTCGCTCTCCTTCTTCCTCGCCACAACTACCGAGCAGAGCGGCAGCAGACGGTATTTGATCTGGCTCACCACATCTTCCGTCATCAGCGCATCGCCCTGGCTCGACCAGATGGCAGGGGCATAGATGATATGGGCAGGACGGTATTTGGTCAACGCATCGATGACCACATTCAGCGTCTCCACCCTGCGTATCATACCAATCTTCACTATATCAGGCTGCATATCGTTCATGATAGCCTCAATCTGCCCCGAAACAATCTCGGCAGGAATATCGAAGAACTCCTGAATACCGAGCGTATTCTGCACAGTGATGCTGGTTATTGCCGAAACAGCATAACCGCCCAACTCGGAAATCGTCCTGATGTCCGCCTGCACACCAGAGCCTCCGGTGCTGTCTGAACCTGTAATCGTTAATATCATATCCTTAAACTTTGAACCCGATGATAAGTTTGAGGGCAAAGATACAAAAAAAGAGCGAATAATCCGCAGAATTTGCAGATAATTCGCTCTTTTTTTTATTCTTCAGTGAGATCTTTACAATCCTTGAGTATCTTGGCAGGTACCTCATCGCAACGCTTGTAGCGGCTGATGTCGGTAACATTGTCCTTGGCGGTCCATATCATGGAACCCGATGCCAGAAGACGGGTTACGAGATAACTCTGGTACCAGTCGCCCTTACCGTTATCATAGCTTCCGCTGATGATGTAGCCCTGGTATGGATCGTTCTTGATAGCGAACGAACCGGTGATATGGCGACCATACATACTGTCAAACTTCTGATACATCTCGAATGTCTGGTCCTTGCGGTTGAAAACGATGTAGCAGTATGTGCCCTCAGCAAGAGGTTCACCGTTCCACTCAGCCAACTCCCAGGTGCCATGAAGATTGGCAGGTGTAACTTCCAGAGAAGGCTCCTCCGGTTCTTCATCATCGCTGCTGCAGGCTGCAAAGCCGCAGGCAAACAAAGCAATCACCAGGAGGGTGAAGAGTTTTTTCAAATATTTCATTGTCTTGGTATTTTTTTCTTTTTTACTTTTTTACCCTTTTACCTTTCTAACTTTACAACGACCTGTATCGTTCTGTCAGACGGACGGGCGTCCAAGCCCTCCAGAATAACAGGGAAGGTGAAGGATTCGGGCATCGTAGCCGGAATTTTATCGGCTATGATGGTGATGACGAGGTCAGCCTCATCACCCGGTTCTATCACCTCAGGCTCTGTCGTAAGACGGGCATAAGGAGGAAGAAGGAGGCTGGATATACGGAGCGGCTTGTCACCGCTGTTTCCGCAGAGGATACGTGCCTCAGGCTCTGTGCCCGGCTTTACCTCTGTGATACTTGCCTTCGCCTGTTTCAGTCTGAGTACGCCCATCTTGTGCGGATAGCGTGCCCACTGGTCAGCACCCGGCAGCACCTTTCCCGTTAAGGCAAGCTTAACGGCAGGCTGTCCCTCTACCTCTTTCAGATAGAGATAAGCACCCGTATTGATGGTGCCCGGATAGCGGTTAGGCGTGAAGGTGATCTGCACCTGACAGGTATCGCCAGGCTTCATCACATCGCCCCTGACATAAGAACTGGTACATCCACAGGTGGTTCTCACCTGTGTGATGTGCAGTATCTTCTTGCTCACATTCTTACCTACGAAGGTGAAGGTGCGAGGCGCATCGTCCTCGGTCATCGTACCTGCATCGATAAGCGGATGCTCAAACTTCAGCAGTTCCTCCTGCGCATTCACTGTAACAGGCAAAGCCAGGAAGAAAAGCGATAGAAAAGCAAATATCTTCATATTACATCCAATTACATCCAACCATTATTACCGGCACTTTTTCTAACGGTCACAACTACAGTCTGGATGGTACCATTGGCAGCTGTTACGGTGAGCGATGTGCTTCCGGCAGCGAGTCCCTTCACGATGAGCGTCTTGCCATCTACCGAAGCAGAAGCTACGCTGCCATTCGCTACAGAGCAAGTGAATTCCTCTGTCCGACCTGCGAAATATGCAGCGAGGTTGAGAGAAACAGTCTTCTCGATGCCCACATACACGTTAGGCAACTTCATATCAGAACTGAGTTCCTTGTTCTTGATGTTATTCAAGAGCTGAGCTGCATCAATCAGACCAGCACCCATCTTGCCGATGTACTTAGAGAGCTGTACGATCTCAGGCGAAGCACCTACGGTAGTATGGTTCATATAGTAGGTCTTGGTTGCACCATTCTGATAATGGCTATCCAGTTCCTTCACAGATTTCTTCATCAGGGCTACGAAATCGGCAGCACGATAATGACGGTTCGTCTTGGCAGCATAAGCGAGACCCAAGGCAGCCACACCAGAAACGTGAGGACAAGCCATAGAGGTTCCCTCCATGTAGCCGTAAGCAGGCTTACCGTTCTGGATCATCGTAGAGAGCACAGCACCTTTCTGCTTGGTTGTCTCTGTCTCTGCCCAGTATTCATCTTCCTGCTCGCCAATCTTGCTGTAATATTCCAAGTCGCCACCAGGAGCACTCAGGGTTACGAGCGAACCGAAATCGGTGTAGCAGGCTGGAGTATAGTCGGCAGCTAATGAAGATACGCTGACACACTTAGAGTAAGCACCTGGGAAAGCAGGATTGCCAGCATACTCGTTACCGGCTGCGAAGACTGGAATACCACCGTCGATGACACCATTAGGCGAACCGGCATTGTTGATGAAGTAATCCAGAGCTTCCTTCTCCAGCGGATAGGTCTCAGCCCATTCCTTCTCGGTAGCAGGACCCGGAGTATAACCGTTGATGATGCTAGACTCTGAAGAGTTGTAACCCCAACTGCACTGCAGGATGACAGCACCATTATCGGCAGCATACTTGATGGCTCTCGCCTCGCCTGCCAAGGTTACACTGTTCTGGCCGGAGAATATCTGGCAAGACATAATCTTGACACCAGAGTTAGGAGTTCCGTCACCACCGGCAACACCAGATACACCGATACCATTATTATTTACGGCTGCAATGGTACCAGCTACGTGAGTACCATGACCAGAGTCATTGGCATCAGTCCAGGTAATATCGCCACTCTCGGTAACGAAGTTGTAGCCATGGAGGTCGCCCTCATAACCGTTTCCGTCGCCGTCAGTCTGGGCCCCCTGAACACTTTCGCCCGGGTTGCACCACATGTTGGCTGCCAGATCAGGGTGAGTGTACATCACGCCTTCATCAAGCACGGCTACGATAATGGAAGGATCACCTGTACAAGTCTTCCAAGCCTCAGCTGCATTGACATCACAGCCAGCTTTGGCAACAGCATGATTAGCATTCTGGTTTTCGAAAGCATAATTACCTTCACCCAGGTTGTTATAGTGCCACTGGAAAGCGTAACCAGGGTCATTGGGTGTACCATCGGCTACAGCGCGGGTAGACTTCTGCTGAAGTGCCTTATCGCTGAGATAGATGCGCTTGCTGTCTGTATTGTAAGCACGCTTGATGCGGCCGTTGGTCTGAACCTTTGAGATTTCGCCCAACTGCTTCAGGCGCTCGGCAGCCGCCTTCAGGTCGGTTCCCTTATTAAACTTCACCGTATACCAGAGGTGGAGTCCCGCCTCGCGGGTTCTTGCCTCAGTATTTGCATCTACTGGGAATACTCGCTCAAAGCTGTAGCTTCCCAGGATGTCGAGCACCTCGTCGGTAGAAGGAATACCCGAACGGGTAGCCTTTCCGGAGCGAGTCTTGCTCAGTTGTGCCTGGTCGAGGATATCGCTCATTTCCGGACTGAACTTAATCAGCAACTCACCCGCCTCAGCATCTGCAGGGATGGTGATTTCTGAATTGCCGTCAGAAGAGCCGATGGTTGACAGGCTGTCAGAACAGCCCGTCAATGCCAATGCGACCATTGCTATATAGAAAAACTTTTTCTTCATTGTTTGCTTCTATATTGTTTTTATGTTTATCTTACTTTTTCTTAGTTCTCCTGTACTTAGCCATCAGCGCAGCTTCATTAATATCGCCTGCTGCCACGTATGTGCGGTAGTAGAGCGGATAAGCTACACCCGAAACCTCCCACTTGCTGCCTGGGTCGCTGGTTCCGTAATAGTAGTCGTAGCTGTAGCTGTCTTCTGTCATATTAGAGAAACCAACGGCAGCGCCATCGCTGTTCTTACCCTTAGGCTGCTGGTTGAAGATCATGATAGAAGGAGTCCATTCTACCAGATGTGGATGATAAAGAATCCACTTTGGCACCGCACCTGTCAGGAAGTTAAGGTTGAGTGACAACTGACGGCAGTTTGGCAATACACGTGGCACCTGGAGAGGATAAACATCCTCACTAACTACAGAACCATCCTTGTGTTTGCAGGTTACAGGATTATCCCAGCCTGAGAGCAACCACTTGCAGGTATCGCCTACCAGCTTGTCGAGATAATCTTCCCTGTTGGTAGAGAAGTCAGACCTGCTGTATCGGGTAGCCTTGCCGGCAGCCTCCAGAGCCTCAGTCATCTCTTCATCTGTTGGAAGTTCACCCTCCAGGAAGCAGTAAGACAACTCCAATGTATTCAACTTATCCCATGTCAGGAGCTTGAGAAGCGCCTGGCGGTCTGCGGTTCCGGCATTTACCTTACCATACAGTCCGATAGGATAGTTATTATAAACATAGACGCCTGATGCATTCTTTTCGCCCAGCGAAGCGATGTCGTTGACAACATCCGTACGGCGCTGTGCATAGAAGACGAGGTTACGCAACTTAGGGAAGTTCTTCTCGTTGACGATATCGGTGATATCCGACAACTGGTTGAAGTTGTTACTTACCAGGTTGAGCGATTCAAGACTCTTGCCCAGATTAACAAAGCTAGCAGGCAACTGCGTCAGACCGTAAGCCTGAATGGTAAGATCCTTCAGATACTTCAGCGCGCAGATATCATCCCCGAGCTTCACCTCACGAATCTGGTTGTTCTCGTTAGCTGTAACAGAGAATGACTCCAGGAACTTGAGATTACCCACTTCCTTAGGAAGAGTTTCGCCACTCTTGAGGTTGAACATGCTGAACTTGACAGAACGTACACGTCCTAAAGCCTCAGGATGAGTCTTCACGAAATCATCAGTAGCTTCCCAGAGCGTTACGCCGCTCCAGTTGCGCATATTATCGCTGGAATCGAAGGTAGCCATGCTACCCAGTTTCTGGTTGATCATGATGACAGAGAGAGAGTCACCGGCACGGTTGTCCTCAATCTTTGGTGCTGCCTTCTGACGAACGGTCAGGATGACATCATCTGTAGGTTTGCCATCTGCATCCACCAGCTGGTCTTCAGCCTTTACCGGTACTAAGTGAACCTTTGCCACACGAACAGCAGGAACAACATTCATCGCCCAGCGGAACTTGAAGTTCACGGTGCGAGGACGATACTTTCTGTCCAGCACGATACCCAGGTTAGTACCTGTCAGATTATCTTCATCCTTGCTGTTCAGGAGCCAGCCCTCACGCTCGCTCTCGTTCTCTGCCTTCTCGGCATCGGTCAGATCACCCTCAAAAGAATACTCTATCTTACCAATCTTGCATTCCACGTTGGCAGAAATCAGACTCTCGAAAGCACGGTTATCGTAAGAATCTGAGTTTTCGATTTCTACAACAGGATCCTTCAGGAAGATCTGCTTGCCATAACCGAACTGGGTGACGGTAAGCTTGCGACTCTGTCCGTTGGCACCCTGGAAGCTGAGTTCTGTGCTGCGGAGCGTGTTGGAAAGAGTAGAATCCACCTTGATGGTACCCTCAACAGAACCCACGCCGTTGGCAGGCGAAAGCATCAGCCAAGGCTCAGAGGTATTTGCCACCCAGTCCTGTGAGGCAGCGATGGCAATCTGCTCTGTTCCACCCTGAGGGCCTATGGCTATCTCCTCTTTATCGAGCGCCAGTCCTCCTGGGATATCGACATCATCCTTATCGCTGCAGGCTGTGAAAAGCCCGGCAGCGAGAACGATACCTAATGTCAGTTTATTCATATATTTCATATTACTACTTTCTTATAGGGTTTAATTTTCGAGATCCAAAGCATCGCAACCGCGGATGTCCTGATTCTTGTCGTAGAACAGCATATACCTGCCTGCCTTGATGTATGGGCAGACGCTGGTTACATCGATAGAGATGTTAGGGTTGTCTGCGATATTCAGGATATAAAGGTGAGAGGTCAGTGTCTCTTCTACCTTACGGATATCGTTGGAACCAATCTGGAACTGGATCAGGCTCGGACAGGTTGTGATTCCTGTAGGCCATGTACGCAGGCAACGCTGGTCCTTCCCATCACGCTGGTGGTTGATGGCAAAGGCACGGAGCACGGCACTGTTCAATGGCTGGGTTGGCACCTCGGTGAAGCAGTTATAGCTCAAGTCCATATTGGTAATGTATGGCAATGTGGTTGAGCGGAAGTCATCAGAGAGGGATGTCAACTTGTTGAATCGGAGGTCGATGACCTGCAGCAGATAAGCCTTCTTGCCCTTGATGGAACCCTTAGGGATAGTACGCATCTGGTTGCCGCTCAAATCGATGGTTGTGATTGGCGAACCGGCTGTAAACAACTCAGAAGGGAACTTCTCTATCTTATTGTTTGACAGACTGACTGAAGCTGCATTAATACCCTTGTAGGTACCATGACTATTATCTACACCTGTAATCTCGTTGTAAGAGAAGTCTACAGAACCCATCTCGCGAACAGAACTTGCATCGAAGATATTCGGAATCTTCTTCAGTTTGTTGTGAGCGAATGTCAGACTCTCTACATCATCTGTAAAGGCACAGAGATTATCAGGAATCTCCTCAATCTGGTTGTTGTTCAGATAGAGTGAAGAAAGTGCTACCTCAGAACCGAACGGATGTACCTTCTTGATGTTGTTGTAAGCCAGGTCGAGCAGACCGAGGTTTACCATCTTGCTCAAGGCAGAATACTCAGGGAACTCCTCCAGGTTATTGTAACTCATATAGAGAATCTGGAGTGTCTTACCGGTCTTCTCCTCAGCTAAGCGAGTCCAATCTTTTCTCAACTGGTTGGCAGAGATACCCTTGCATCGTGCCAGGTTCATCGCCTGCAATTTAGGGAGATTATAGTAGAAGTCTGGAATGCGACTGATCTTCGGACAGTTGTAAAGCTCGATATCGGTCAGGTTTTCCATCTTGTCCCAATCCTCATCCTTAAACTCCTGCTTAAACTTACCATAAACAGGATCGTCAGCATTGTAGAACTTCGCACAAACCTCATCGAATGTGATAGAAGAGTTACCGATGTAGAACTGCTGCAATTTGGTCAGACGGTAGATGGCCTTTGATATACCGGTAATGTCGTTGGTCAATGTACCGATCTGTGCATCCTTCAGGTTGATGCGGCTGTCCTTCTTGATTCTGTTCTTCGGTGCCACCTTAGGATCAGAGTTGTAGCTTTTTACAATCATCTCCGACATGTTGGCACGTGGGTCATACTTCAGGAACTTGTTCTCATAGTCGTGACGCATGCTGCTCTTCTTTGCTGCAGTCAGACTGTTTGCATCATAATCATTGAAGATGTTGGCACCAATCTTCTCATCGTGAGAACCGAGGTTGAGCACCTGGAGTTCTGTCAGCTGTCCGATGGCATCAGGTACGATTCCCTTTGCACCGAAACCGGCGATAACGAGACCGATGACACGGCCGTTGCTGTCGAGCGTTACGCCCGGCTGTTCGCCCCACATATCGAGTTCCTTGTTGAAGTTCCAGTTAGCTCCCTTGAAGGTAGCATCGCCATAGAAGCTCCACTCCTTACCATGGAGAGATTCCCAGATAGCCTTCAAAGCCTCATAGTCCTTGATATACTCCTTGGTCTTGGAAAGGAGGATAGGCACCTGCGCTTTATCATTGAGTTGATTATCCTCTACGATAAACGCCTCACCCTTTACAGGCTGGGTCTCATACTTGGTCTTCACCGCACCTGTCTTGCCGTAGGTGGTATATGAGGTAACCTGATAAGTACCGGCAGGCAACCATACGGTAGAATCGCAGTAAGCTGTACCTGTGTCCATATACTTATCGTTCTCATTGTCAGGATTCTGATGCTCTTCGCTAGACTCCTTATATTGCACCTTCAGTTCAGGGAAGGTATAGGTCTCACGGGTAAAGAGGTTGGTTACGCTGACATCAACGAGACGGATGTTAGAGAAGAGATACTCGGCACCACCGGCACGGGTCTTCTCCCACTCCTTCACGAGATTGAACTTCACCTTACCACGCTCCACAGTCTCCACCATGAGGTTCTGTACTTCCAGACCGCCACCTACTACAGTGAATGTTTCGCCGGCAGAAGAAGCCAGCAACTCCTCGTCTACAGCATCATAGAGATAGAAACCGATGACGGTGTAAGTACCCGAAGCGAGTTGCAGTTTTTCACTTCTCAGACCATACTCAGCATTCTCTGAATTATAAGAATTGAGCACCAGTGTCTGAGACACAGTTGTACCGTTGTGCTCCATGACCACCTTGATTTTCTTGGCATCATCCAGTTTCTCAAGTTTGTCAAGGGCAGTAGCACGGGTAGCTCTAGAAGAAACCTTCTTGCTGAGCTTGAACTGCACATATCCGTATGTGCCGTCCCAGCCTCCGGTCTCATCATCCGAGCAACTTGTTGCTGCAAAGGTCAGGAGAGAGACCAAGAGCAACAAGAGTGCCTTTGAAAATATTTTCATTCTGTTCATTACTTTCTAATTTTTCTGATAGAAGTATGTTTCTTACTCATTCCCTCACCAGGAGATTCAACAACAAGAACCTTTACTGGAGTTCCGTTGTCCTTGAATACCATAAATATCGGAGTAGCAGCAGGAACATTTACTAAGAATATCCAGTTATTATTCGTATCCATACTAGGCTCTGCATTAACCTCATTTCCGTTGCTATCCATAACTGTAAGATAGCCTGTCTCCATCATAGTGGTAGGATCCCAATCCTTGATATTAGGATTAACTGTAAGAGAGCTTCCTACTTCTGACTGAGCGACATATATTTCGTCACCATTGTAGCCAAATGCTTCTGATATGATAGAACCATACATTGATTTATCCTTCTTGCACTCTACTGGCAAGTTGCCCATCTTCGAGATTGTCGGTGCTGCAGACTGATCATCAGCAGAAGAGTTGGCCTCCTTCTGTACAACATCCATCAGGAAGTAGCGGTCATAATCGCTCATCACAGTTGTGTAGTTGTCCTCCAGCATTCCGTCGAGTCCATTCTCCAGACTCTCGAATACGCTCTGTGGCAATGCATAGATCAGGAACTCACGACTTCCGCTGCTCAAGGCATCAATAGTGAGCTTAACGTCACCCTTCTCACCCTTCAACTTCACTGCGCCGGATGTTTCCTCAAACAAACCATCTTCTTTTTTCTCGAAGACTACCAGCTGGTAAGCATCACCCAAGGTCTTGAGGGTGAAAGGAACGAAGTTGTAGAAGGTGAAAGCGTTGGTATCACCGCCATTCAGGCTAGAACCATTCTGAGTGAACACCTTACCATCAAGAGATACATTCCATACTGCCCACTGTGAAGAGGTTGGATAAGTAACATCCATGGTGCTGGTGGTCATACCATTATAGATAACAGGTATGGTTACAGCAGCCTTGCCATCCTCAGAAGTAAAGGTGATGGTGTAGTTGCCGTCCTTAGCTATGGCATACTTAGCACTTACGCCCTGATCCTCCTTGAAGGAAACACCGCCTACAACTTCCTTGTTAGGTGTACCTACCAGGAAGCCGCCTTCCAAGTCTACCCAAGCAGGAGTATTGGTAACAGCAAAACGGAAGTTTGACTTTACGGTAAACTTGGTGTATACATTGTAACCTACAGTGATACCTGTCTCGGTGATATCATTGCCATCCGCATCGTAAACCTTCAGTATATGGTCGGCAGCCGAACGCTTAACCTCAGCGATGGCAACCTTCTGACCACCCATATTCAGGAAGAGCTGAGCCACGCTCATATCATCGCTGGCATCATCACCAGTAATCTTAACCTTGATGGTCTGCTTGCCTGCAGTACCATTGAGTACGAAGGCGTCTGTTTTCTCGCCCTGCACCAGTTTACACCAGATTTTGTCTGAAGAAAGGCTCCAGCTCTCGTTGGCATCGAAGGTGAAGTCCAACTCAGCGCCAGCTGCACCGCCGATAGTCTGTACCTGTGGGAACACAGGAGTTACGGCATCGTCGTCATCGCTGGAACAAGCTGTGAACAGAGTCACTGATACCAGCGCCATCAATACGAGCCAATATTTTGAAATCAATGTTTTCATTTTCTTTTTATTCTACGATTAATATCCTTGTTCTTTCAATTTCTCTGCCTCTGCATCGCTGATCCATTCATACATGGTGATGAAGGTTCCTACGTTGCCGTAGTTTGAACCATCCTTGTTGTCAACACTCATGTTGACATACTGCAATACATAGTTCTGGCAGGTGTTATAATAAGAGGTATAGAGAGAAGGCTGGCTGATGCGCAACTTGCCGTCTCCATAGATGGTACCGAACGCCTCGCCGGTTTCACCAGCTATCTGGTCGTCCATCTCTACCTTTGGCTCAAGAATGTTCTTGGTGCTGAACTTCAACTTCAGGTTGTAGCCCTTGTAATAGACATCCTTCAGCAGAACGGTATTCTCCTCGCCTTCCACTACCTCGGTCTTGATCAGACGGTTGGTTACGTTGTTCAGATACTGGCTGTAGAAGGTGGATGTTACCATGCACCAGCCAGAGAAGTTGTGGATATCAAAAGGACAAGACTTCTGCATTACCACGTGGGCATAGTCCTTATAGAGTTCTGTCCAGTTATACTTCTCCGGAATCACCAGTTTCAGGGTGAAGCCGAGCGAATCGGTCTTGCCGATGTTATCATAGATACCCTGAACCTTCACATTTCCTACCATCTCGCCCGCCTTGATTGTAACGGTGTTGTTGAGGATGCGGTAATGCTTACCCTCGATGGCATTGCTCTGCTTGTCTACTACCTCCACGCCGAAGGTGCGGTCGTAGTCAGCTTTTTCGGTTGCAGATACAGGCACATTGAAAACCTCATTGCTTTCCTGTACAGCATACTGATAGAGCGTATCAGAGAACATGATATGACTTGGACCAGCATAAGTGGTATAATCCTGTGAACAACTCACAAGAGCGATGAGTGCAGCTACGGCTGCCAAACATCCCATCATTATTTTCTTCATGATCGTCTCCTTATTTTATTTGTTACTTTCATTAGGCTGAATCTCAGAACCTGGTGCCTCAAGCTCATGCTGAGGAATTGGCCAGACAAAGAGAGGGTCATCCTTTTCAACCTTCAGACTGCTCTGCACGAAGTTGGCAGCAGGCTGGTCGGCAGCCTTACGCTCAAATCCCTTGTGCCAGCGCTTGAGGTCGTTCAGACGGAAGCCTTCCATATAGAGTTCCTTCACGCGCTCTGCCTCGATTATCTTCATGGCGTTGCTCTCGCTCATCGAGGTGTTACCACCGTAAGATGAGTAGCGGGCTGTACGCAAGGTAGAGATGTCCTTACCTGCCTTACTATAGTCCCCCTTCATGGCGTAAGCCTCAGCACGAATCAGATACTGCTCTGACAGACGGAATACCATTGGCTGGTGAACATGCAGGATATTGTTGTTCAGGAATTCTGCATCGCCGAAATACTTGCTCAGCAAAGGCCACTGCAAACCGTGCTCATAACCTGTTACACGGGTTGTGAAGATGGCTGCAGCACGGAGGTCATTGCTGTCGAATGAGTTGATGACCCATGTCTCAGGCACATAGTCTGGACGATAAGTTACATAGTTGTAGTTATCGAAGATGGTACCCAGTGCACCGCCATAGCTGTTCACGGTAAAGCCTACCTTCCAGATAGCCTCACGCGAATCACCATAGGTCCAGATATACTTGTAATCGTTCACCTGGTTTGTATAAGTGTTGGAAGAAGCCTTCTCCAATGTATAATACTTACTGCCGATTACCTTAGATGCATACTTGATGGCATCATCATACTTGTGCATATATAAGGATACGCGCGCACGCAAGGCATGACAGGTATACTCATTGAAGTAAATCTCGTTGTAGAGACTTCCTGTGAAGTCTTCGTCTACCTTCAGATATTCGGCAGCCTTGTCAAGGTCTCTCAATACGAAATCGTATGATTCCTTCAGACTGGCTCTTTTCTGTGGCTCATTGCCGTAATAGTGCTCTGTGAGTACAACGCCTAGTTCCTTCGCAGCCTGCTCATCGCTATCGTAAGCCTTGCAGAAGCACTTGATCAACTCTGAATAAGCCAGGGCACGGGCAAAGTAAGCCTCGCCCTCACACTGCTCCAGCTTGTCGAGCTCCTTATCACTGTTGGTGTTTGCCTTTACCTTATCTACATTATCGAGCAGGAAGTTGGCATTGTTGATAACACCATAAAGGTCGGCATATACCGCCTCGATGTCGGTGTTGGTAGCCTTGATATCTTTCCAACGGTAGATATCGCCATAGGCATTAGAGTAGCCCTTCACGCAGTACACGAAGTCTGCCTGCAGATCTGGCAGGATTGTCAGATTGCCCGAATAGAGGGCGCTGCTCTTGAAACTGTCGTAGATACCGTACACCAGCTTGTCTATGTCGCCCACCGTGTTGATAGCCTGGTCCATGCGGATAGAATCCTCAGGATACTTATCAAGACAGGAAGACATCGAGAGGGCTAGGATTCCCGACAGGATGTATGTCTTTATATTTTTGATATTCATTTTTTTCTCCTTTCTTGGTTAGAATTGCAATTCAACACCCAGAGTAAACTGGCGTGATGCCGGATACTGTGCCTGGTAAATATTGGATGAAACCTCAGGATCCAGACCGTTGAAACCGGTTACGGTGAAGAGGTTCTGTGCCTGACCGTAGATTCTGACCATAGAGAAGAAGTTGGTCTTGCGCAACAGACTCTGTGGCAATGAATAGGACAGACTGAGATTCTTCAGACGGAGGAACGATGCATTCTCCAAGAAGCGGTCGTCGAGCTGGGTTACCTCGCCCCAACGTGGGATGTCGGTAATATCACCAGGCTGCTTCCAACGGTCGTACAACAGACGGTTTGACTGGTTGTAAGCAGTACCGAAGGTTACACCGCTCTCCTCGAAGTAACGGTCGTTGTTGATGACGTAGCGTGTACCAATCCAGCTGAACTGGGCAGAAAGCTGCAAACCTTTCCAACGGAAGCTTGTACCGAAACCGCCCATCCAAGGTGCATCATAGGTCTTGCCTGTCATCACCTTGTCGCTCTCACGGAACTCGTTGGTCACGTTGCCATCCTTATCATACCAGAGCTGCTCACCATTCGCTGGGTTCACACCGGCATAACGGTTCAGGAAGAACTCGCTTACTGAGTGACCTACCACATACTTCAAACCGGTGGTTGAGTTTACATACTCGGTTACACCGTTATAGAGTTCCTTCAATCGGTTCTGGTTGAAAGATACGTTGGCACTTACATTCCAGGTAAAGTCGCGTGTGCGGATTACATCACCGTCAGCGCTCAGCTCGATACCCTTGTTAGCCATCACACCTACGTTCTTCCAGCGATAGCCCTCGCCGGTAACGGTATAAGACTCAGGAACGCGCATCAGCATATTGGAGGTACGCTTGTAGTAAGCTTCGAAGCTGAAGTTGATTCTGTCGAGGAAGCCCAAACGGAGGGCGAAGTTGTTTGCCCATGTTGACTCCCAACCCAATTCCTCGTTACCACTCTGTGATGGAGAGAAACCGGCAGTATTATCGTAGTTGGCCCCACCCGATACCAGAGCCAGGTGATAATAGTTAGGAATCTCAGAGTTACCCGATGTACCGGTACTTACGGCAATCTGGGCTGTGCTGAGCCACTTCATATCTTTCAGCCAGTCGGTTGACTTCACGTTGTACATGAAACCGAGCGACCAGAATGTACCCCAGCGATGATCCTTACCGAAACGTGAAGAAGCATCAGTACGCAGAGAGAAGTCGGCATAGTAGAGCTCCTTATAGTTATACTCGCCACGCATGAAGAATGACAGGTAAGAGTAGTCAGAAGATGAATCTGCCCAGCGGCTGGCACGTGTACCTGATGATACGTTGGTCAGGAGATCGCTGGTCTGACCCTTGGAATATACCTGGAAACCCTCTGAGTGGAAATTGACAGCCTCCTGACCCAGCATCACGTTGAACGAATGGATATCGTTCAGGGTGAAACGGTAGTTAGCCGTAGTAGTCTCTGTCAGGTTGATGGCATCGCTGCTCTGGCGTGCCGCAGTACCCTGTCCGTTATTTGAAGAGAGACTTGGGAACGACTGGAGGAACGCTGTAGAATGGGTGAAATCGGCACCGAACTGAGTACGGATAGTCAGATTCTCTATCGGATAGATTTCAGCATACATGGTAGAGAGCACCTTATATTTCTTGTTCTTGATAGGATTCAAGCCCATGTAAACGATAGGGTTCTCGCTGGTTCCAGCCCAGTTGCCTGCTGAAAGTGAAGCCAGACTGCCATCCTTTGCGTATGGATTCCAGTAAGGCAGCATGAATCGGCATGCTGAGATAGGAGTAACGGTAGTATAGCTTCCGTCGTCAGCCTGCTGAGCCTCCTCATAGGCAGCCATGGTGTTGGTACCTACCTTCAACCACTTGCTAGCCTTTACATCTGCATTGGTGCGGATGTTGTAACGGCGGAAGGTTGAATTCTGTGCGATACCGTCCTGATCGTAGAAACCACCAGAAACATAGTAGTTCAAGCGGTCGGTAGCACGGTTGATAGAGAGTTCGTAGCTCTGCAGCGGAGCGCGGTCGTTGAACACCTCATCCAGCCAGTTTACGTTTACTCTTGAAAGGAGATTGTAATCCTTACCTGTATCCAGACCTACTTCTTTCTCAAACTGGATACGCTCGTCGGTATTCATCATTTTCCAGTTGGTCTGTGCCAACTCAGAGAAACCATACTGTGCACGGAGCGTAATCTTCGCCTTGTCCATTGACAAGCCTCGCTTGGAAGTGATGACAACCACACCATTGGCAGCACGTGCACCATAGATAGAGGTAGAAGAGGCATCTTTCAATACAGAGATACTTTCGATGTCGTTAGGACTCAAAGTATTGAAATCAGAACTTGAGATTGGCACGCCGTCGAGGATAAAGAGTGGCGACTTTCCGGAGTTGATAGAGTTGGTACCACGGATTTGGAAGGTAGCCGCCTTGCTAGGTTCACCCGAAGAAGAGATGACCTGCAAACCAGTACTCTGTCCCTGCAAAGCTTGGTCGAAGCTTGCCGCTGGCACATTTTCTATCTTTTCAGACTTTACGGCAGACACGGAACCCGCAATGGTTCCCTTCTTTCTCACGCCATACGCCACCACAACCACTTCATCCATCATCTTGGAATCCGAAGCAAGGGTGATGTTGAGCGTATTTGTCTGCGCTTTCACAACGTGCTTCTGCGTAACGCAACCCACATAAGAGTAGGCAAGCGTAGCCTTCGAAGCACCCTTAATTTCGATGGTATAGTTACCGTCAATATCGGTCACTACGCCATTTGATGTTCCCTCTTGCATAATGGTCACACCAATCATCGGTTCGTTGTCTTCAGCAGACACGACTGTACCCTTGACGCTGAAACTCTGCGCCAAGACTGATTGGATAGACAACAATACAAGTGAGACAAGTAAAAGAGTTAATCTTCTCATCCTTGTTTGTTTCAAGTTTACTAATTAATAATTATTATTTTTTTCTCGTTTGGTAAAAGCCGAAAGCACTCAGGGTGACACTTCGCCCCTCCATTTATACATTCTTTCACTAATATGCACGCATGGAAATACCTATTTAACTTAAATCGGTGCAAAATTACGAATATTTTCTTATTTGCCCAAGATAATCGCTTAAAATTTAAATGTTTGATATGAAATATCTATGTTTTGTAGCATATATGTTCATAAATTTAGTTAATTGTCGATTTTTTGTCACATCCGATTACAGTTTGCAAAACCAAGTTCAATACACACTTTTTTTTGTTTCTATGCAGCCGTTTTCATAAAGCTGAAATTACGTCCCGACGTAGCTTGTACTACGTCCGGACGTATCTTTTGCTGCGTCGGGACGTAGCAAATGCTAC
>ENA-UAIY01000090-UAIY01000090.1-human-gut-metagenome-genome-assembly--contig:-NODE-90-length-19860-cov-9.755870_pt1 | contig 19860 bp, 20 predicted proteins | sample MGYA00244423_ERZ654401 | MGnify/ENA primary metagenome ERZ654401 (study PRJEB26926, sample SAMN06165022) | human gut metagenome | biome: ENVO:00009003; feature: ENVO:2100002; material: ENVO:00002003...
GGGCAGAACAGTCGGAACAGGCACAAAGATCACGGTAAAATCAACGCTTGATAACTCCGTAATCGGCGAGTATGTAATACTCATCTACGGCGACATCAACGGCGACGGAATGATCACAATGCTTGACTCCTCGATCCTTCTCAGCTACCTGAACAAGGGAGCAACGTTCACGGCAGTTCAGAAGCTTGCCGCAAACGTAAACGGTGACAGATATGTAAACTTTGTTGACGTAAGAATGCTCAACAACGTAATTTACAAGGTCTCGGTCATCAACCAGCAGACAGGTAAGGCAAGCTAAAGTATTGCTCAATTCCTGAAGTAAATTAAATCACGGCGGAAATCGGTTAATTTCGTTTTCCGCCGTGTTATTTTCCGAAAAGGTGTTGACTTTATCGGGTAGTTGTGGTATTATACATCAAAAGAAATCTTTAAGAGCGATACAGAGATGTCGACAAGGTTTTGAATAGTGAGACGGTAGGGTAACAGCCCGTGTTTTTGTGCGTCCGGATTTACGAACCTTGTCCCAACAGGGTTCTTTTTTATTGCTCATTCAGGAGGCTCTCATGACGGAATACATCTTGAAAAATGCATTGGTCTATACGGATTCGGGATTTCAGAAGCAGGATATATTTGTTTCCGAAGGCCGTGTTCTTTGTGTTTGCTGTAAGCTTTGTGCCGAATATACCCATTCCTATGATCTCACAAATAAGCATATTTTTCCCGGTTTCGTAGATGTTCATGTTCATCTTCGAGAGCCGGGTTTTTCTTATAAAGAAACAATCAAAACGGGTTCACTTGCCGCCGCAAAGAGCGGTTACACAACGGTTTGCACAATGCCGAATCTTGATCCCGTGCCGGATAGTGCGGAGCACCTCGGAAAACAGCTTGATATTATCGAAAGGGATGCTTCGATCAACGTCATTCCCTACGGTTCGATAACCGTAGGCAGGAAGGGCACGGAGCTTTCCGATATGGAGTCGCTTGCCGATAAGGTGGTTGCCTTTTCCGATGACGGCAGCGGAATTCAGACAGAAGAAACGATGCGCCGGGCAATGCTTGAAGCAAAAAAGCTCGGAAAAATAATTGTCGCCCATTGCGAGGACAACAGTCTTTTGGACGGCGGATATATTCATAAGGGTGCCTATGCAAAAGCTCACGGTCATAAGGGCGTCAGCTCCGAGAGCGAGTGGAAGCAGATTGAGCGTGACCTGAGACTCGCCGAGGAAACAGGCTGTAAATATCATGTATGTCACATCTCTACCAAAGAAAGCGTTGATCTCATTCGTAAAGCAAAACGCAGAGGCGTTGATGTTACCTGTGAAACAGCTCCGCACTATCTTGTTATGACCGATGCCGACCTCAAGGAGGACGGCAGATTTAAGATGAATCCTCCTCTAAGAAGTGCAGAGGACAGAGAGGCTCTTATTGAGGGTATATGCGACGGAACGATCGACATGATTGCAACCGACCATGCTCCGCATTCCGCAGAGGAAAAAACAAAAGGACTTAAGGACAGCGCTATGGGTATTGTCGGACTTGAAACCGCTTTTCCGATTCTCTACACAAGGCTTGTTAAGGGCGGAATTATCAGCTTGCATAAGCTTGTGACCCTCATGAGTGTTAACCCTGCCGAGCGTTTCGGCATTAAGACCGGCTTTGAAATTAAGGAGCCGGCAAATTTCACGGTATATGACCTCAATGAAAAGGAAACGGTAAATCCGGAGAATTTTGTTTCGATGGGAAGAAGTACACCGTTTGAGGGTATGACGGTATACGGTAAATGCAAGAAAACGGTTTGCAACGGCAAAATTGTTTGGGAGGATGAAGAATGAACCGGGTAATGATGAAAATAACAGGCAACCAAAAAATTGCCGAAAAAACATATTTCATGTCGCTTGAAGGTGACACTTCGGCGATAACAAAGCCGGGGCAGTTCGTAAATATAAAGCTTGACGGATTTTTCCTCCGTCGCCCGATTTCGGTTTGCGACTGCGAGGAAGGAAAGCTTTCGATAATATATAAGGTTGTCGGCAACGGAACGAAGAAGATGTCCGAACTGCCTGTCGGTGATGAGCTTGACATTCTCAGCGGTCTCGGTAACGGCTATGATACTTCGAAAAGCGGCGAAAAACCCGTGCTTATAGGCGGTGGAGTGGGCGTTCCACCGATGTATATGCTTTGCAAGAAGCTGGTTGCCGAAGGCAAAAAGGTAACAGTGATACTCGGCTTCAACTCAGAAAAGGAAGTGTTCGGAATTGATGAGTTCAAGGCGACGGGCGCCGAAGTTCACGTTACAACGGTTGACGGAAGCGTCGGAACAAAGGGCTTTGTAACAGATGTTTTGAAAGAAGCGGATTATACTTATTTTTACACCTGCGGTCCGATGCCGATGTTCAAAGCGATCGAAGGCGTCGCAAAAACAAGCGGACAGTACAGCTTTGAAGAGCGCATGGGATGCGGCTTCGGGGCGTGTATGGGCTGCACATGCAAAACAAAATACGGCAACAAACGAATTTGTAAGGACGGACCAGTACTTGAAAGGGAGGAAATAGTATGGTAACAAAGGTTGACCTTTGCGGAATTGAGCTTGATAATCCCGTCATTCCTGCCTCGGGTACATTCGGTTTCGGCTATGAATTTGCAGAGCTTTATGATATAAATATGCTCGGTACATTCTCGTTCAAGGGAACAACAAAGGATCCGAGATTCGGCAATCCCACGCCGAGAATCGCCGAGTGCACGGCAGGCATGATAAATGCCGTCGGACTCCAGAATCCGGGCGTTGACAAGGTTATAAGCGATGAACTTCCGAAGCTTAAAAAATGCTTCAACAAACCTGTAATGGCAAATGTAAGCGGATTTTCGATTGATGACTATGCTTACACCTGCGAAAAACTCGACAGAGAGGAGCAGGTCGGCTGGCTTGAGGTCAATGTTTCCTGCCCTAACGTACACGGCGGCGGAATGAGCTTCGGAACAGATCCGAAAGCTGCGGCCGAGGTCACAAGAGCGGTTAAGGCAGTGACGACGAAGCCAGTAATCCTGAAGCTTTCGCCAAATGTAACGAATATTGTTGATATCGCCAAGGCTTGCGAGGATTCGGGAGCGGACGGAATCAGCCTGATAAATACAATGCTCGGAATGAGAATTGATCTTCGCCGCAGAAAACCTGTGATTGCAAACGTGATGGGAGGCTTTTCGGGGCCGGCAATTTTCCCGATAGCCGTCAGAATGGTTTACCAGGTCTCGCAGGCGGTCAAAATTCCCGTCATCGGAATGGGCGGTGTTTCAAGTGCCGACGATGTAATTGAAATGATGCTAGCAGGAGCAACGGCGGTTGAGGTCGGTGCGGCAAATTTGGTTGATCCGTTTGCATGCAAGAACATAATCGAAACACTTCCGAAAGCAATGGAAGAATACGGAATAAATAATCTTAACGAAATAATAGGAGGTACGCACAATGGGTAAGGACGTAATCGTAGCCTGCGATTTTTCAAGCAGGGAGGAGACAATGGCCTTTCTTGACAATTTCAAGGGCAGAAAACCGTTTGTTAAAATCGGAATGGAGCTTTTCTATGCCGAGGGTCCCGATATCGTAAGAGAGATAAAGGCGAGAGGACACAAGATCTTTCTTGACCTCAAGCTTCACGATATTCCGAACACGGTGAAGAAATCAATGGCTGTGCTTTCAAGGCTTGATGTTGATATGACAAATCTTCACGCAGGCGGAACAATCGCAATGATGGAAGCGGCAATTGAGGGTCTCACTCATCCCGACGGAACAAGGCCGCTGCTCATTGCCGTAACTCAGCTCACCTCGACGAGCGAGGAGAGAATGAAAAACGACCTTCTCATTAACGAAAGTATGGATAAGGTCGTTATGCACTATGCACACAATGCAAAGCTTGCAGGACTTGACGGCGTGGTATGTTCCCCCTTGGAGTCGGGCAAGGTGCACGAGGTCTGCGGCAGCGGATTTCTTACCGTAACTCCCGGTGTTCGCTTTGCCGACGGTGACAAGGGCGATCAGGTCAGAGTTATGACCCCCGAACAGGCAAAGAAAATCGGCTCGGACTACATTGTAGTCGGTCGTCCGATAACTGCGGCGGCTGATCCCGTTGCGGCATACGAAAGATGTATAAACGAATTTGTAGATTAAGGAGCAGATACTATGACAGATATTCAGATTCAAATTGCAAAAGACCTTCTTTCAATCAAGGCGGTTTTCTTCCGTCCGGATGAGCCGTTCACATGGGCAAGCGGCATCAAAAGCCCGGTTTATTGCGACAACAGACTTACCCTCGCTTACCCCGAGGTTCGTACTCACGTTGAGGAAGCTCTTGCTAAGACGGTTAAAGAGTTCTATCCGGAGGCTGAGGCTCTTATGGGAACTTCGACCGCAGGTATCGCACACGCTGCCATCACCGCTCAGATAATGGGTCTCCCGATGGGCTATGTTCGCTCGGGAGCAAAGGATCACGGCAGAAAAAATCAGATCGAAGGCAAGCTTGAAAAGGGTCAGAAGGTCGTTGTTGTTGAAGATCTTATCTCAACGGGCGGCAGTGTTATTGAGGTCGTAAACGTTCTCAGAGAAGCAGGAGCGGAAGTTCTCGGAATTGTTTCTATCTTTACCTACGGTATGCAAAAGGGTCTTGACCGTCTTGCTGCGGCTGATGTAAAAAATGTAAGCCTTACTAATTTTGATGTTATCGCAGAAATTGCGGCTCAGGAAGGATATATTGCATCGACAGATGTCGAAAGACTGATAGCTTTCAGAAACAATCCGTCCGATGAAAGCTGGATTGGAGGCACAAAATGAGAAGCGTTATAAGCATTCTTGATCTTTCACTTAAAGAGATAGATGAACTCATTGCCCGCGCAAATGATATAATCGCAAACCCCGATAAATATGCGGATGCATGCCGCAGAAAAAAGCTTGCAACGCTCTTTTTTGAACCGTCAACACGTACGAGGCTCAGCTTTGAGGCGGCTATGTATGAGCTTGGCGGCAACGTTCTCTCAATGGCAGACGCAAAATCAAGCTCGGCTGTCAAAGGCGAAAGCGTAGCCGATACGGTTAAGGTTATTTCCTGTTATGCCGATATAATTGCCATGCGTCACCCCAAGGAGGGCGCACCCTATGTCGCTTCTCTCAATGCGTCTGTTCCCGTAATCAATGCAGGTGACGGAGGACACAATCACCCTACACAAACTCTTGCCGATCTTCTCACGATAAGCCGTGAAAAGGGACACTTTGATAACCTGACTGTAGGCTTCTGCGGCGACCTCAAATTCGGCAGAACCGTTCATTCACTCATTGAAGCTCTTGCAAGATACAATAACGTAAGATTCGTTCTTATTTCTCCAGAGGAATTAAAGCTTCCGAGCTACGTCAAGAATGACGTTATCAAGGCAAAAAACCTTGAATACATTCAGACGACCGACCTTGAAAAGGTTATGCCCGAGCTTGATGTTCTCTATATGACCCGAGTTCAGAAAGAGCGATTTTTCAACGAAGAGGATTATCTCCGACTCAAGGACAGCTATATTCTCACTCCCGATAAGCTTGCAAACGCAAAACCCGATCTGTCAATTCTTCATCCACTGCCTCGTGTTAACGAAATCAGCGTTGCTGTCGATAAAGATCCCCGTGCATGCTATTTCAAGCAGGTTCTCAACGGAAAATACATGAGAATGGCACTCATTCTCAAGCTCCTGGAGGTAGAAGTATGAACATAGATTCCATCAAAAACGGTATAGTGATCGACCATATTAAGGCGGGAAAAGGTATGGAGATTTACAATCTCCTCGGTCTCGATAAGCTGGATTGCTCCATTGCCATCATCAAAAATGTAATGTCACGCAAGCTCGGCAAAAAGGACATCATTAAAATTGACTCCGATTACGACGTTGATCTTGATGTTCTCGGCTACGTTGACCCCGGTGTTACCATTGATATCATCAAGGACGGCAAGCTTGTCGAGAAGAAAAAAGTTTCCCTCCCCAAGCAGCTTAAAAATATCATCAAATGCAAAAATCCCCGTTGCATAACCACCACCGAGCAGGAACTTCCGCATATTTTCAAGCTTACAGGCACCGGCGAAAACAAGGTTTACCGTTGTATTTATTGCGAGACCAAAGCCGAATAACCCTCCTGAACTTGATTATCAGGCAAATAAGCCGCTTTTTCCAACTTGACGTATATACATACGCCTGCGTTGAAAGAAAGCGGCTTCTTTACCTAATCTTCAAGTTCAGGTTTTTGTTTCTTTTGGAGGATAAAGCATTTTTTCGGTTTGATGTATATACTACTCCAACTTCGCAATTTTAAATCATTACAAAAAAATACCCTCCGATAACGGGAAATCCGCTGTCGGAGGGCTTTGCTATTATTCTCTTATTAAAGCGTAATAAGGTTGATACACTTAACGGGACAAGCTTCGGTGCATTTGCCGCAGCCTGTGCACTTGTTGTAATCAACCTTGGCGCAGAAGTCCTTGACCTCAACTGCGCCGAATTCGCACGCCTTGACGCACTTCATACAGCCGATACAGCCGTTTGCACATTCCTTGCGTGTGATTGCGCCCTTGTCGTGATTTACGCAAAGGTTTGCCGCCTTTGCCTCATGCAGGGGCATCATCTTGATGATGTGGTTCGGGCAGGTCTTAAGGCACTGCTTACAGGCCTTACACATAACAGGGTTGACTCTTGCAACGCCGTCACAAATATGAATTGCGTCATACTGACAGGCATTCATGCAGTCGCCGAGACCGATACAGCCGTAGATACATTCCTTCGGGCCGCCGAAAAGCTGCTTTGCCATTTCGCATGAGCTTACGCCGTTGTATTCCATCTTGGTTTCGGCTTTGCCGCAGAAGCCCTGACACATGACGACCGCCGCCATGGGAGCAACCGAGCCCGCCGAAAGTCCGGTAACCTCTGCGATAGCCTTGGAAGCATCATTTCCTCCTGGGGCGCAGAGAGCAGTGTTTGTCGTAATTCCCTTTGAAAGAGCCGCCGCATAGCCGTCACAACCGGAGAAGCCGCATGCGCCGCAGTTTGCACCGGGGAGACATTCACGGATAGCCTCCGCCTTTTTATCGACGGGAACAGCCATGACGATGGAAGCAACTGCAAGTCCGAGACCCGCAATGAGTCCGATGACCGAAACGATCAGAATTGCTAAAACAATAGGATTCATATTCGCGCCTCCTTATGCAAAGATCTTGTCAACAACGCCTGCGAAGCCCAAGAACGAAAGGGAAACAAGCGAAGCGGCAACAAGAGTGATGGGCAGACCTTTAAGGAATTTCGGAATGTCGCAGGATTCAAGTCTTGAACGAACACCTGCAAACATGATCATGGCAATCATAAATCCGACACCGCCGCCGATAGCACAGATAAGTGACTGCATAAAGTTGTAGCCGTTGTCAACGTTGAGTGTTACAACACCGAGAACCGCACAGTTCGTTGTGATAAGCGGAAGATAGATACCGAGCGCATTGTAAAGAGCCGGCATATACTTCTTGAGAATAATCTCAACCATCTGAACGAGTGCGGCGATGACGAGAATGAAAACGATCGTCTGAAGATATTCGAGATTATTGGCGACAAGCAGATACTTGTTTATAGGATATGTAACCGCTGTCGAAAGAGCCATAACGAAGATAACGGCAAGTGACATGCCGACCGCCGTATTCAGCTTCTTTGAAACGCCGAGAAACGGGCAGATGCCGAGGAATCTTGAAAGAACAAAGTTCTGAGTGAGAATCATTGTGAGCAATATGCTCAAAAGGCCTTTTGTCATTTCCATTATGCTTCAGCCTCCTTCTTCTCTTCACAACTCTCGTGAGTGTCTCTGATGGAGCAGGATTTAGCCATCGGGCAGTTTTCACAGCCGTGGAGTACAGCCTTGGGTTTGCCCTTTGACTCGGCAATTTTATTTGCAAGAGCCATTACCATGCCGAATACAAAGAATCCGCCGGGAGCGAGAATAAATATAAGCATCGGGTTTTCGTTTAGGAAGGGGATTGAGAAACCGTTGAAGCTGCCCCCAATGAGGTCGCTGATTCCGTTGAGAAATGTGCCTGCGCCGAGGATTTCACGGATGGTGCCCATGACAAAGAGCGCGCCTGTGAAGCCGATTCCCATTCCGAGGCCGTCAACCGCCGAAGCGAGCACACCGTTTTTGCTTGCGAACGCTTCCGCTCTGCCGAGAATGATACAGTTAACAACTATAAGAGGAAGATAAACGCCAAGCTGTTCATCGAGCACGGGAACAAATGCTTTGACGAGCATCTGAACTATCGTAACAAACGAAGCGATGATAACGATGTATGCCGGAATACGAACCTTCTGCGGAATAACCTTTCTCAAAGCCGAAATAACAATGTTCGAACATATGAGAACGATTGAAGCCGAAATGCCCATGCCAATCGCACTTGAAACAGAGGTCGTTGTGGCGAGGGTGGGGCAGGTGCCGAGTACAAGGCGAAGAACAGGGTTTTCAATGATAAAACCCTTGGTAAGCTCCTTGCCTAAGGATTTCTTTTCAGCCATCAGTTAGCACCTCCGTTTTCTGTAATGGTTTTGTAGTTTGCGAGAGCCTCGTTGACTGCCGTTGTCACGGCGTTGGATGTAATCGTTGCGCCCGTAAGAGCGAGGATCTCGTTGCTGTCGTGATCGGCGCTGTTCTTGGCTACCTTGATTCCGTCAACAAGACCCTTGAATTGAGACTTGAAGGAATCTGTCTGTGCTTTCATACCAAGACCTGCAGTGTCGCTGATTGAGAGAATTTGAATTCCCGTAACCTTGCCTTCATTGTCAACGCCTGTCATAACAATAAGGTCGCCGCCGTAGCTCTTTGACGTTGTTGTGAAAACCATGCCGACCGTCTGCTTACTGCCGTCAAGACCGACTGCGTAGCTTATGCCGTCAAAAGTCTTGTCCTCGAAGCTCTTTGCATCCGCAAGAACCTCCATACGGGACTGAGCCTCGGATTCTGCCGAATTCTTTTCGATTATCGGAGCGGTTACGTTATTTGCCAGCGCAAGCAAGGTTGTTGCGACAAGGCAGATAATAAAGAGCGCAACCGTAGGAATTATGATTTGTTTTTTCATTTTGCCTCAGCCTCCTTCTTTTCTTTTTTCGGAGTGCCGAACGGCTTGGGAAGCGTAACGTTTTCAATCAGCGGAACAAGAATATTCATGATGATTATCGAATAGGAAACGCCCTCCGGAAGATTGCCGAAAATTCGGATTATTGAAGTAATAAGGCCGCAGCCTATACCGAAGATTATCTTGCCATTAAATGTAATCGGTGAGGTTGTGTAATCCGTTGCCATGAAGATCGCGCCGAGCATAAGTCCGCCGCCGAGAAGCTCATATGCAACAAAGCGGAAATCACCCTTGCCCGCGATGAGCATAATAACGGCAACCGTGCCGATATATGTAAGAGGAATTGTCGGCGAGATGACCTTACGGACAACAAGATAGATGCCGCCGAGGAGAAGCGCAACGGCGCAGGTTTCACCGAGACAGCCGGCTCGCCAGCCGATGAGCATTTCAACGAGTGAAACGTCGGGAGCCGCACCGCCCGAAGTCATCTCATGAATAGACGAGAGGGGAGAAGCGGAGGTGATGCCGTCAAGCTTTGACATAGTCCATGTGAGAGGCTGAGTCCATGTTGACATCGCAACAGGGAACGAGGTCAGAAGAACAATACGTCCGGCAAGAGCGGGATTGACAAAGTTCTGACCGATGCCGCCGAAGAACTGCTTTACAACAACTATCGCAACGAGCGAGCCGATAACTACCATCCAAAGCGGAATGGAAACCGGAAGGTTGAAAGCAAGCAAAAGTCCTGTGATAACTGCGCTGAGGTCACCGATAGACTGACTGCGCTTGAATACGATTCTGGTGATGTATTCAAATATTACGCAGGTCGCAACGCTGACACATTCAATGAGCAGCGCTCTCGGGCCGTAGAAGATAACCGAAGCGATAAGCGCCGGAATAAGTGCGATAATAACGTCAAGCATCAGACTTCTTACAGTCCTCGGACTGCGGTCGTGAGGAGATGCGCTGACAACGAGCTTGTTTTTTAATGTCATTTCTTTGCACCTGCCTCTCTGATGATTGATTTTGCAAGTCTCATATGCTGGACGAGCGGCTTCTTTGCAGGGCATGAATATGCGCAGCTTCCGCATTCCATGCAGACCATAACGCCGTCCCTGGTCAGAGCGTCAACGTCCTTAGCCTTTGAGTCACGGACAATCTTGGTCGGGACAAGACTCATCGGACAGGCGGCTGCACAGCGGCCGCAGCGGATACAGTCCGTTTCTCTGAAAATCTTTGCGTCCTTAGCCGAGAAAGCAAGCAGAGCATTGTTACTCTTGGAAATCGGGTAATTTACATCGGTGATTGCCATACCCATCATCGGACCGCCTGCAATAATTTTAACGGGATCTTCTTTGAATCCGCCGCAGAATTCAACGACATCGGCAAAGCTTGTGCCGATAGGAACACGAACATTCTTCGGTTCGGCGATAGCCATGCCGTCAACGGTCATTGAACGGCTGACAAGCGGCTTGCCTGTTTTGAGATAACGGGCGACGAACGCGATTGAAGTGACGTTCATAACGATACAGCCGACGTCTGCCGGAAGCTTGCCGGGAGGAACCTGACGGCCGGTTGCCGACTGAACCATCATTTTTTCTGCGCCCTGAGGATAAACGGATTTGAGCTGCATGATTTTGATTGAGCTGTCCGATCCCGAGTCTTTATCAACGATCTGATGAAGAATCTCGAAAGCGTCGGGCTTGTTATCCTCGACCGCTATAACGACATTCGGAATGTTGAGAAGCTCTTTAACGGTCTTGATACCGGAACAGATATCCCATGAATTGTCAATACATTCACGGTAGTCAACCGTTATGTACGGCTCACATTCTGCGGCATTGATGATAAGAGTATCAATATTCTTATCTGCCGGAACATTGAGCTTAACATGAGTCGGGAAGCCTGCGCCGCCGAGACCGACAAGACCCGAATCCCTGATAGCCTTGCAAAGCTCCTCCTTTGTGTTTACCTCGGGAGCCTTGAGCCCTTCGTAAAGTCTCATCTCACCGTCCGATTCAATTGTAACACCCTGAACCATGGTTCCGTTCGGAAGCTTAACGTTTCCGATTGCAGTTACAGTACCTGAAATAGATGCGTGAATCGGTGCACTGACAAATTTATCGCTGTCTCCGATCACCTGACCGACCGCAACGGTATCGCCGACCTTGACAGTCGGAGTACACGGAGCACCGATGTGCTGCTGCATAGGCAAAACTACCTGCTTCGGGACGGGAATACGAACTACCTCACAGCCTGCCGTGTTCTTGTGGTGGTCAACCTTGACACCGCCGCGAACCTTTTTGACTGCCGAGATAACTCCGTCCACGTGAATTTTACCCATTTGTTCAACCCCTTTGCTGTATGGGAATTTCCCATTTAATTTTTAAATTTTGCGATTTTCTCCAACGGAGGCATAACCGCCTTGAGAATCGTTCCGGTAAGAAAGCCAGTCACGATCGCGAATATTAACAACAGCGGCCCGTAGCCTACGATGAGCGAAGCCGTACCGGAAATGATACATGCCGCCGCAAGCTGGCCGATATTGTGACAAACGGCACAGATGATTCCGATGCCGATATATCCTAATTTGTTCTTATAAAATCCGAAAAGGAGGCACGCCGCCGCAGTGCTGAGAATTCCGCCCGAAAGGCTCATCAGCATCGCCGTCATTCCTCTTGTGACGCCTGCGAAAAGTCCCTTGATTATCGTTATGAAAAATGCGTATCCCGACCCTGCACAGCTTGCCATGAACATCGTTACAATGTTGGAAAGACCGGGCTTCGCTCCGGGAGGAAATCCCGGATAGGCGGGGATAAGCGTTTCAAGGTAGGAGAGTGCAAGCGCAAGCGCACACATCATGCCCGTCACGGCTATTTTTCTTGTCAGATTTTTGTTTTTCATATCAATAAGTCATTATATCTATTTTGTTTTTGTTCGATTTGACCGAGATAACGACCCTCGCCGGAAGACATGCTGCCGTTTCACCGCCGGAGGTCAGCTTTCCGCTTTTGACGCAAAGCTTGTCCTTACATTCGGCATGTGAAAAATATATTTCGCCCTTGCCGACGGTTATCTCAACTTTCGGGTCGCTGTTCGGAGAGATTGTGTATTCTTTCTCAACAGCCGAAAGGTCGATCGTTTCTTCAAGCTTGCCTCCGACGTAAATTTCTGCGGTCAATTTGTCCGAGTTCAAAAATCTCGGAATGGATATCGCCGCCGCCGAAAGAAGCACAACAAGTATTATAATTAAATCCGTTCGTTTAAATAGCTTCATTTGTCAAGAGTGTAGCTGTCGTCGGTTACCGTGAACTTGTCCGCAAGTCCGTCGGTGACCTTGACCGCATTGTTGTTGAATATAAAAACCGCCTCGGCATCGTATTCCTTGAGGATATCGACGCTTTTGCGATATCCTGCAATATAGCATACCGTCGAAAGAGCGTCGCTGAGAAGTCCCGAGCTGCAAACCACGGTAACGCTCTTGAATTCGCTTGTCGCAGGGTAGCCCGTCGTTGCGTTGAGAATGTGATGATATCGCTTGCCGTCCTTCTCAAAGTATTTCTCATAATTGCCTGAGGTTGAAACGCAGGTGTCCCTGAGCTTCAGGGTTCCCATTGACTGCTTGTCGTTATCGGGATTGACTATGCCGATGGGGAATGTTCTGTTGCCGTAGATAAGCAGACTGCCGCCGACCGAAACAACTGCTGATTTTGTTCTGCCCTTCGTGAGCAGATCCTTTATCTTGTCGCAAGCGAAGCCCTTGCCGACTGCGCCGAGGTCGAGCGACTGACCTTTATTTATCCGAACTGCGTTGCCTGAGATTGAAACATTCTTGTAGCCGACGCTGCCGAGCGCTGTCTTGATTTCATCATCGGAGGGCAGACGCTGATTATTGCCGCCGAAATCCCAAAGTTTCGTAACGTTGCCGATTGTTATGTCAAAAACGCCGCCGCAATCGTCCGAGATGTCGATGCACTGCCCGATGATTTTGGCTGTATCGGGAGAAACGGAAACAGAAGAACCTGCACTTTCGTTGATTCTGTAAACGTCGGAGCCTTTTTTTCTCCAGCTTAGAACGGAATTTTCGAGACCGTTGATCTCGGTTTCGATTTTATCGAGGTCATTTTTTGCACCGAAGCCGTAAAGATTGAAAGTGACGACCGTACCCATGGCAACGCTCGTTTTTTCACATGAGCTTCTGCTGCTTATAAAGTCATATGAAACAATGCCGAAAACAATGACGGCACAAAGTATTACGGCAATGAGCGATTTTTTGTTAAATTTCTTTTTTGCACCGTTTTTCAAAGTAATCCACCTTTTTTCATATATACTAATGTATTATACTATGAAAAATTGACAAATTCAATAGAAACGGAACTAATTAAAAATTTAACAATAATGCAGAAAGACGACGCCTGCGAGCATCTGTCCGCAGGCGTCTTTCTCAGCTAATGTCAGCAACCGCAACCGTTGTTGTTGAGGAACGATGTGCCGTTGTTTCCGCAGCCACAGCCGCAACCGCACTCTGAGAATAAGAGGATAATTATGAGAATAAGGATCCAGTTATTGCAGCAACCCATGTTTCTGACCTCCTTTCGTCTTACACTAACATTGTATGGAAAAGAGGAAGGTTGGTGACAAAGAAAAGCTTTTTATCAGTCAAAAAAACAAACGGCTGAATATATGATTTTTAACAGTTTCAGAAGCGAGCCGAAAACCGTGAATTTTTGTTGAATTTATACATTTATTTATATATTGGGAGGATAAACAGTGTTGACTTTTCAGAAAAAATAAGGTACAATATCATTGATTAAGGCAACACTGCACGTTTAGTGCAAATGCCTGAAAATGGGCGGCGGTTATTATATGAAACGTATTCAATGAACGGAAAATCGGCTGTTTTTCGAAACAGTTTGTTTTTCTGTTCTTTTTTTAGCAATCCCGCACCAATTGAGTCGTGCAAATTGCGCGGCAGGGTAAAGATTCAAGCAAGGCGTGAACCGCAATCGGTGCGGCAGTGCCTTAATTATATAGGGAGGAAAATTTTATGTATGTTTTAGCACTTGACCAGGGAACAACGAGTTCCCGTGCAATAGTATTTGACAAGCGCGGACGCATTGTTTCCAAGGCACAGAATGAATTTGAGCAGATATATCCGAAGTCGGGCTGGGTTGAGCATGACCCGATGGATATTCTCTACAGTCAGATGCATTCAATTTCAACCGTTATCAATTCAGGTGATTTTGATGTTAAGGAAATCGCGGGAATAGGTATAACAAATCAGCGTGAGACAACAATTATATGGGATAAGGAGACGGGTAAGCCGATATACAATGCCATCGTTTGGCAGTGCCGCCGTACCGCCGAGCTTTGCGAACAGCTCAAGGAGGAGGGACTCGGCGACTATATCCGTGAGCACACCGGACTTCTTATTGACGCTTATTTTTCGGGAACAAAAATAAAGTGGATCCTTGATAATGTCGAGGGTGCAAGAGAGAGAGCCGAGAACGGCGAGCTTCTTTTCGGAACGGTCGAGACATGGCTTATTTGGAACCTTACAGGCGGCAAGGTTCACGTCACGGACTATTCAAACGCTTCAAGAACGATGCTTTTTGACGTTGACAAGCTTCAGTGGGACGAGTTCCTTTGCGAAAAGCTCGGCGTGCCGATGTGTATGCTTCCCGAGCCTGTTGAATCGAGCAAGATCTACGGCACAGTTGCCCCCGGAATTATCGGTATTGAGGAGCTTGAGGGTGTTCCCATTTGCGGTGCGATCGGTGATCAGCCGGCTGCATTGTTCGGTCAGGCCTGCTTCAATCCCGGTCAGGCGAAGAATACTTACGGAACCGGCTGCTTCCTGCTCATGAACACGGGCGAAAAGCGAGTCCGATCGGAAAACAATCTTCTTACCGGCGTTGCATGGAGCATAAACGGTAAAACTACATATTCGATCGAGGGCAGTGCCTTCAACGCAGGCTCGGTTATCAAGTGGCTCAGAGACGAGCTTCACATGGTCGATACGGCGCCCCGTGTTGACGAGCTTGCCGAAAGTGTTGAGAACGCAAACGGAATGTTCCTTGTTCCGGCTTTCACCGGTCTCGGCGCACCTTACTGGGATATGTATGCCCGAGGAACTATTGTAGGACTTACAAGAGGTGTTAACCGCGCGCATTTCTGCCGTGCGGTTCTTGAGTCGATCTGCTTCCAGATGACCGACCTTCTCCGAGCCATGACGAAGGATTCGAATATTATTCTTTCCGAGCTCCGAGTTGACGGCGGCGCAAGCGTAAGCAATATTATGATGCAGATTCAGGCGGATCTCATCAGAACGGTTGTCAACAGACCCAAGACAGTCGAAACAACGGCACTCGGCGCGGCTTATCTCGCAGGTCTCTGCGTAGGAATGTGGAAAACGCCCGAGGAGATAGAAAAGAACCGTGAGGTTGAAAAGGTATTTATTCCGAAAATGGACAAGAAGGTCAGAGATAAGCTCTGCGAGGATTGGAAGCGTGCCGTTGAGCGTTCGCGCAACTGGGCGCAGGAGGACGATTTTGATTGATAAAGATCAATCTTAATTTATAAATTATTTATTTTACATAGGAGGTTTTATTATGGGCAAAGTTGTTTGTGATTGGAAAACATTGCATGATTTTATGGTTGACGCATTTAAGGGCGTAGGTGTTCCTGCCGAGGACTGCGAGATCGTCGTTGACGTTATCCTTGAATCGGACAGACGGGGAATTGAATCCCACGGCTGCAACCGCTTCAAGCCGATTTATATCGACCGAATCGAAGCGGGAATTCAGAATCCTGTCACGAATTTTGAGATTATTAAAGAAACCCCGACAACGGCTGTTGTTGACGGCCATGACGGCATGGGTCAGGTCATCGGTTACAAGTCGATGGAAATGGCAATCAAAAAGGCTAAGGAATACGGCATGGGCATGGTTGCCGTTCGTAATTCCTGCCACTACGGTATTGCGGGCTACTATGCGTCAATGGCTGCGAAGGCAGGCTGTATCGGTATCACGGGTACAAATGCCCGTCCGTCTGTTGCTCCGACCTTCGGCGTTGAGGGTATGTTCGGAACAAACCCGCTCACGATCGGTATTCCGACCGATGAGGATTTTAATTTTGTTATCGACTGCGCAACATCAATTACGCAGAACGGCAAGATTGAGTATTATGCAAGAATTGACGAGCCTGTTCACCCAGGCACAGTTATTGATATCGACGGCAATCCCGTTGAGGGCGACGCAGGCGAAGCTCTCAAAAAGATTCGTAACGGCACAGCCGCTTTGACGACCCTCGGCGGTATCGGTGAGGCTCTCGGCGGATACAAGGGCTACGGCTACGCTATGGTTATCGAGCTTCTTTCGGCTGCTCTCCAGGACGGCAACTACGGCAAGATGCTTGACGGCAAGGACGAAAACGGTAATCTTGTACCTTATCATCTCGGTCATTTCTTCATCGCTATTGATACGGATCACTTCCTCGGCGAGGAGCAGACAAGGAAAAAGGCAGGCGAGATTATTCGCTCCGTTCGTGCTTCCAAGAAGGCACCGGGTCATGACCATATCTTCTCGGCAGGCGAGAAGGAGTACAACGTTTGGCTTCAGAGAAAGGATTCCGGCGTGCCGATAAACGAATCTGTTCAGGCTGAAATGAACAAGGTTCGTGATGACCTCAAGCTTAACTATGTATTCCCGTGGGAGAAATAAAATAATTTGATCGGAGGACAATTATAATGGATTATGCAAAGGAATCCCTGAGACTTCATTATGAGTGGAAGGGTAAGATAGAAGTAATCGCAAGAGCAAAGGTCGATAACAAGGATGCCCTTTCGCTTGCTTACACACCCGGCGTTGCTCAGCCGTGTCTTGAAATTCAGAAGGACATCAACAAGAGCTATGAGCTTACACGCCGTTCAAACCTCGTTGCCGTTATCACCGACGGTTCGGCTGTTCTCGGTCTCGGCAATATAGGCCCCGAGGCAGGTATGCCCGTTATGGAGGGCAAGTGCGTTCTTTTCAAGGAGTTCGGCGGTGTTGACGCTTTCCCTCTTTGCATCAGGACACAGGATGTTGACGAATTTGTAAACACCGTTGCTCTGCTTTGCGGTAGCTTCGGCGGAATCAACCTTGAGGATATCGCCGCTCCGAGATGCTTTGAGATTGAAAGAAAGCTCAAGGAAAAAGCCGATATTCCTATCTTCCATGATGACCAGCACGGCACTGCAGTTATCTGTTCGGCGGGAATTATCAATGCTTTGAAGCTCGTCGGCAAGAAGATTGAGGACTGTACAGCCGTATTCAACGGTGCAGGTGCGGCAGGCGTTGCGATTGCAAAGCTTTTCACAAGCATGGGTATGGGCAACATCATCATGTGCGACCGTAAGGGTATAATTTGTGACGGCGACGACCTCAAGCCGGCTAAGCAGGATATCGCAGACTTTACAAACAAAAACCACCTCAGAGGTTCCCTTGCCGATGCAATGAAGGGCGCAGACATCTTTATCGGCGTTTCCGCTCCCGGAGTTGTTACCGAGGATATGATCAAGTCGATGGCTAAGGACCCGATCGTTCTTGCAATGGCTAACCCCGTTCCCGAAATCATGCCCGATCTTGCCAAGGCGGCAGGCGCAGCGGTTGTCGGAACAGGCAGAAGTGACTTCCCGAACCAGATCAATAACGTTCTCGCATTCCCGGGAATTTTCCGTGGAGCGCTTGATGTTCGTGCAAGCGACATCAATGAAGAGATGAAGATTGCGGCGGCAAAGGCGCTTGCAGGTCTTGTTTCCGATGAGGAGCTTTCCGCAGATTATATTATTCCGAAGCCTTTCGATCCCCGTGTCGGCAAGACCGTTGCGGCGGCTGTTGCTCAGGCGGCTCGTGATTCGGGCGTATCAAGAATATAAAACCATATAAAAGAGGGCATTATAATGAAAACAGCAATTTACGGCGCAGGCTCGCTCGGCACGGTTCTCGGCGCATATCTTTCAAAGGCAGGCGTTGACGTTGACCTTATCACAAGGAATAAGGAGCACGTTGACGCAATGAACAATGGCGGAGCGAAAATTATCGGCACAGTCAACATGACAGTCCCTGTTCATGCACTCACTCCCGATCAGATGACCGAGAAATATGAGCTTATAATCCTGCTCACAAAGCAGCTTGATAACGAAAATATTCTTCGCAATCTTGAAAAGAACATGACAGATGATTGCATCGTCTGCACACTTCAGAACGGACTTCCCGAGCTTTCGGTTTCCAAAGTCGTCGGCGAGGACAGAACAATGGGCTGTACCGTCGCATGGGGTGCAACTCTCCACGGCAAGGGCGTTTCGGAGCTTACGAGCGAACCCGACAGTATGTCGTTCGGCCTCGGCAGAATGAACGGCCAAAAGGACGAAAAGCTCATGCAGGTTAAGGCTCTGCTTGAAAAAATGTGTCCCGTTGAGATTGAGGACAATTTCATGGGTGTTCGTTGGTCAAAGCTCCTGATTAACAGTGCGTTTTCAGGCATGTCCGCTGTAATAGGCGGAACCTTCGGCGATGCGGCGGAGAATAAAAAGTCCAGAGTCTGCTGTCAGAATATAATTAAGGAATGTATTGACGTTGCAAATGCAGCAGGTATAAGGATTGAGCCTGTTCAGGGTAAGGACATTGTTAAGCTTCTTTATTATAAAGGCAACGGAATCAAGAAGAAGATTTCCTTTGCACTTATTCCGATTTGCATCAAGAAACACAGACTTCTCAAGGCAAGTATGCTTCAGGATCTTGAAAAGGGCAGACTTTGCGAAGTCGACGCAATCAACGGCGTTGTATGCGAATACGGCAGGAAGTACGGTGTCCCGACCCCGTATAACGACAAGGTCTGCGAGATTATTCACGGCGTCGAGCAGGGCAAGTATAAGTGCTGCTTTGATAACGTAAAGCTTTTTGCAGGCTTGGCAAAGTGATTTAACCGAGAAAAAGGTTGAAAACAGTTCGGCTACATAAACCAACGAAAAAACTTAATAGCAGATAGGGTATAAGGTTGTCGCAACTTTATACCCTTTTCTCTATTGCCGTATTGCTCCGGATTGAAAAAGGCAAAGAGCAGTAAAAGGACAATTTGTAGCGGTCGATGACCGCTACGATAAAGTGAAAAAAGAACAAAATGCATGACATGATGCTCATATCATGCCGCCGAATCCGACTGCTTTTATTATAATGTGAAACACAATTCCTTAAGTTAATTACATTGCTCAAGAGGGCGGCCACGAATATTCAGCGTCTAAATAAGATGTCATCAGACTTTCTCTTTAAGTGTCGCTGCTTCGCTAACCTAACAATCAGGGGAGGCTGAACGTAACGTAAATCCCATGATTCAATCATAAAGTCAGCAGAAATTATCCAAGCCTCCCCTTGTTGCAAGGGGAGGTGTCGCATGAGCGACGGAGGGGATAAAGAAAAGGCAAGTTAAAGAAGAAAATCAAGGTGACAGTGGGCATCGCACCCAACGATTTGTTAAAATAAATGCACAATTTGTAGGGGTCGATGCCCACATCGACCCAAGAATTATTGCAAAAAGCCGTAAGTTAATGGCATTGCTCAGTTAGAGGGGTTAGTTTGAGAGAAAAGATATAAAGATACATATAACCGATAGAAAAAACGAGCAGAGAAAATAAAAATAGCAGCAAGAAAACAAAATCAAGATATATCCACAAAAAGGAGAAAAGGGAGAGAAAAGCTATATATGG
>ENA-UAIY01000094-UAIY01000094.1-human-gut-metagenome-genome-assembly--contig:-NODE-94-length-19716-cov-9.867148_pt1 | contig 19716 bp, 16 predicted proteins | sample MGYA00244423_ERZ654401 | MGnify/ENA primary metagenome ERZ654401 (study PRJEB26926, sample SAMN06165022) | human gut metagenome | biome: ENVO:00009003; feature: ENVO:2100002; material: ENVO:00002003...
GCTCGATGATACCGGAGTTACGGTTACATCTTGCACCGAGAACGGAGTTTGCAAATACAACAGCCGAGCTCTCTGCCCATGAAAGAATATCGCCCTTCTTGGGTGTGTTGCCTACTTCGTCAAAATAGCAGGCGCAAGTGAATGACTTGTCACTCTTGAGTCCAAGCTTATGGAGCTGAACCTCGTAGGAATCCTGCATACCGTAGAGAATCTTGTTGAAGATCAACTTCTGGAGCGGATTGCACTTAACGTTTGCGTAGTCAATGGGTCTCGGGTCAACTGTAAATCCCTCGTCAACCTTGAGGCCGCCCTTAATGAGCTCATCCATGATGGAGAACACGGGCTTGAGAACCGAAATGCCGAAGCTTGTAACAAGATGTCCTTTGCCGTTTACGGGAACGAATTTCTCTGCTCCGAAAGCGTCGCCGTAAAGCACAAGGGTCTTCATAACCTTCGCCATTACCTCGCCCTTTGAGCCGTGAAGAATTTCTTTTTCCTCGTCTGTCAGCTTCATTTTGTAGCTGAAGTTTTCATTCATAAGGTTTATCCTCCTTTTATCCTCATAAGCCCCCGACACGGAGGACTTATTATTTCCGAACCGAGCCTCCGTCGCTTGCGTTTGAGGAGACCGTACATTCTTATTTTAATTATATATTAAAACTCATCGCATTTCAAGAGTTTGTTAAAGATTTGACTAAAAAAGAACGCGTTTATTTTTGGTCAAAATAATCAAAAGCCTGACCTTTCAAATCATTGATAAGGGCAGGCTTTAATTGCGGTAATTTTTATTTTTCAATATTTTTCGGCGTAAACGCTTCGGGAAGCAGTTCGTTAAGGGAATACTTTTTATACGACTCCTCTCCCGTGACAACAAGAACCGTAAAATCGGGAGAGCAAAATTCAGCCATAACCTGACGGCAAACTCCGCAAGGGGGAAAGGATCCGCTTATAACTCCGTCCTTGCCGCCGGCAACGGCAATAGCGGCAAAATCTCTTTCGCCTGAAGAAATCGCATTGAAAAAAGCTGTTCTTTCGGCGCAGACGGTCGGAGTGTATGCGGCGTTTTCAATATTGCAGCCGGTGAAAAGCTTTCCGTCCTCGGTCATCAATGCCGCACCGACCCTGTAGCCGGAATACGGAACATACGCATTCTTCATTGCGTCAATTGCCGCTTTGCAAAGATCTTTTTCATTCATAAAAACACCTCGCTGAAAATCAATCAAACAAAACCGTGCTGAAATATCTTTCACCTGTATCGGGAAGAACAGTCACAACCGTTTTGCCTTCACCGAGCTCCTTTGCAAGGCGAAGTGCCGCAGTAACGTTCGTTCCGCTTGATATTCCGCAAAGGATTCCCTCTTCACGGATAAGGCGTCGTGAGGTTTCGATCGCTTCCTCGTCTGTAACGATATCAATATGCTCATAGATTTGTGTGTTTAGATTTTTCGGAATAAGTCCGTCACCGATGCCCATTTGAAGATGAGTTCCGATGCTTCCGCCCGAAAGAATTGCGGCATTTTTCGGCTCGACTGCCCAAATATGGATTTCGGGATATTTCGATTTAAGCGTCTCTCCGATTCCGCTGAGAGTTCCACCCGTTCCGACACCCGAGCAAAAACCGTCGATCGGCTTGCCGACCTGCTCAATTATTTCCTGTGCAGTATGGCTTTTATGAACCATCGGGTTCGCCGGATTCTCAAACTGCTGAGGAATCCAAACGTTTTTATCCTCCTTCGCCATACGAAGTGCGGTTTGCAGGCACTCGTTGATGCACTTGCCGATATCCCCGTCATCGTGGACCAGCACAAGCTCGGCTCCGTAAGCCTTGACAAGCTTTCGACGCTCCTCGCTGACAGAATCCGGCATAATAATACGAACATGATAGCCTCTGACTGCACCGATAAGAGCAAGACCTATTCCCTGATTGCCGCTTGTCGGCTCAACAATAATCGTATTTGAATGTATTATTCCTTTTTCCTCTGCGTCGCAGATCATATTATATGCAGTTCGTGTTTTAATCGAACCGCCGATGTTGACGCCCTCGTACTTGACAAGAACCTCTGCGCTGCCCTCGGGTACAATTTTTGAAAGGCGAATCATAGGCGTATGTCCGATTGCTTCAAGAACATTTGAATAAACCAAAGTAATTCCTCCGATGATAGTATATGCTGAACAGCTTACAATAACATAATATTAAATATAAGTTCACAGGGAACTATTTTATCACAATATGTAAAATATGGCAACTTGTTTACAAAATTTTTCAGTTGTATTTTTGAGAATAACGCAAAAGATATAATTGCAAACGCAAATGAATTGCGAAGGGGTGAAATGCAAATGTCAAGCAGCAAGAAGAATGTTGTTCCTCAGGCAAGAGAGGCTCTCGATCGTTTCAAGATGGAGGCTGCATCTGAGGTAGGTGTAAACCTTTCTAACGGTTACAACGGTGATCTCACATCTAAGCAGGCAGGTTCTGTCGGCGGTCAGATGGTTAAGAAGATGATTGAATCCTATGAGAAAAACATGAAATAACCTTTCATGAATTCACAACCACACGAATAATCAACAAAAGGGAGCGTCTTCAACTTCGGTTGAAGGCGCTCCCAATCTCCAAAAAGAAAAACTCCCGGGATTTCTCCCGGGAGCCGATATTCGGAAATCAAAATCAGAAATCAAAAGAAGCAAATGTTCCGTTGCTCTGATTGAAGATGTTCCATGTCTTCTTGAGACCTACCTTGCCGATAGCGCTGTGGTTACCAACAGAGACGCTGAGGATACCGTAGATATCTGCATGACCGCTGATATCGATCTTACCGTCTGTGTTTGAACCTGCTGCAAGCTCCTTGAGGTAGTCAACAGGAATTGTAAGAGATGACTTAACAACTACGTTGCCGTTTGCATCAACATACTTAGCCTGTGCCTGAACATAAGCACCAACGCCGCCCTCAACGCATACGTCTACAAGAGCGTAGCCATAGAGACCGAGTGATACATCAAGACCAAGACGAAGCTCGAACTGGCCATAGATGTTAACCTGACGATCAACAACTGTTGAATCGTTAACTGTGCTTACCTTATTGTTGATGATCTCAATACCGTGCATTTCCTGAGAAGTTACAACGATTTCCATTCTGCCGTTTACATCGATGTTAAGGAGAACGTCGAATGTAATTGTAAGCGGAGTTGAACCGAGAGGAAGTGTGAAGGTGAAGAGCTTGATTGATGTAGAATCAAGCTTTGAGAGAGCATACTTGTTAACAGCCTTAGCCCAGAAGCTGTCGCCTGAGAGCTTCTCGCCAACAGATGTAACTTCGTCGCCGAAGGTCTTAGCGTAGGAACCCGAGATAGCTGTTGTATCCTTAAGATCATAGTTGAACTTAAGATATACTTCGTTGAAATTAAGCTTTGCAACGTTCATGTCAGCCTTAGAATCAACCGTGAGGTTTGTGAGCTCATAAGCCTTAGAAAGTGTAACGCCGTCGCATACGCTCTTAGCAACTGAGAAGTTGAGGCCTGTTTCTGTAATCTTAGCCTTAACCTTGAAGCCCTTTACAGAGAAGCTAACGTTAGCAAGCTTCTTGAGAGTCTTCATGATGTCATCCTTAGAGATGGCATTTGTATCAAGGTAACCGTCTGAAAGAATCTCGCCGTTACCGTCAGCGATCATTGATGTTGCGAAATCAACATCAGATGAGCCTTCGTAGTCGATCTTCTCGATAACGTCCTCGATAGCAACATCAGAATTCTTAACTACCTTCTCGCCGTCTACAACGTCGATAGCCTCCACCTTGTAAGCTGCACCTGTGAAGATAGCATCAGACTGCTCAACAACATAAACGTCGCCTACTGCAAGGTCTGAGCTTGCGGGAACAACGATGCTGTCACCCTCAACAGCGTAATCGGAAACCGTCTTAACGCCGTCCTTGAGAACGAGCTTCTGAGTGTTTTCATCAACTGAACCACGAAGCTCAACAGCCTTTGCGATAGCTGCTGTTACGTCGTCAGCTGCCATTGCACCGAGACCGAGCTTGTTCTTAGCATCAAGCTTAATGATGCCATTGTCAACAGCTGCGGAAACTTTTGCAATGTTTTTGATGGATGTAGCATTCTCGATTACAACGGTGGTCTTGTCAACCTTAACGCCCGATGCATTAACAAGAACTGTTGCTACGAATTCCGGAGTAACGGCCTTTGTAACGTCGATTGTATCATAATCAACGAGAACGTCATTATTATCTGCTGTTGCAACAGCTGCATAATACTCGTTGTCCGGCTTAACTCCACGAATTTCTTCCGTGGACTCAACCGCCTGATAACCAAACGCTTCATTAACCTGCTCCAAGAATGCGCCTGTCTCAACCGTCTTTGTTCCCGGCCATACAAAGCCCGGGAAAATGCTGGTCATGACAAGCATTACAATGGAAACGATGATTGAAATGATCTTGGTCATGTCAATTCCTCCTTTAATTTTTTGAGGTTTGAGCATCTTTTCCACGGCTTTAAAGTGGTATAACGTTAGTACCGCTTATAAAGTTGAGCTGCCCGAAGACAGCAACCCTGGTAAATACTCCCCTCACTATGAATTATAAGCGTTGACCCGTCATTTTGCAAGTATTTTTTTGCCTTTGGAGAAAAATTTTATCTATTTTTGAAAAAGTCACTAAATATTGTGGTTAAAACTGTGCAAAATACAATTTTAATGCCGTTTTTAACAAAAAAGATAAGTTGTCTAAATAAATTTTTTCGTCTCCTATTACATTATATATATAATAAAACCAAAATGAAACAAAATATTCCTTGACACAAAAATGGTTTTGTGATATCTTATAAGCGATATAATAAAGGCTGTGACAAAGACAGTAGCCGCTATGCGAAGCAAAAGCGAGCCGGGGAGGGTGTAAGCCCGGCGTGAAGTACATTGCGGTGAATATCACTTTCGAGCTGCGGACTGAATTGAGTAAGTTTTGACGGGTGTCCTCCGTTAAAGGGAACACATATTGAAGTATGTTGAATAGGTGGTTGCGAGTCATCCTCGTCCTGTTTTTCACGGGACGGGGGTTTTGTTTTGAGCATTATCCTATCACACAAAAAGGAGCTATCATAAATGTACAAGAAAGTTTCTGCAAACCTGAACTTTGTTGACCGAGAGAAAGCGGTTGAGGCGTTCTGGAAGGAAAACAAAATCTTTGAAAAAACCTGCGAGAAAAAAGGCCCGTCCTATGTTTTCTATGACGGTCCGCCGACTGCCAACGGCAAGCCGCACATCGGTCACGTTCTTACTCGTGTTATCAAAGACCTGATTCCGCGTTATCGCACAATGAAGGGCTATCAGGTTCCGCGTAAGGCGGGCTGGGATACCCACGGTCTCCCGGTTGAGCTTGAGGTTGAAAAGCTTCTCGGACTTGACGGCAAGGAGCAAATAGAGCAGTACGGTCTGGAACCGTTTATCGAAAAATGTAAGGAAAGCGTTTGGAAATACAAGGGTATGTGGGAGGATTTCTCTTTTACTGTCGGCTTTTGGGCAGACATGGATAATCCTTATGTAACCTATCATAATCCATACATCGAATCAGAGTGGTGGGCGCTCAAAAAGATTTACGAAAAGGGTCTCATCTACAAGGGCTTCAAGATCGTTCCCTACTGTCCTCGCTGCGGAACTCCGCTTTCTTCACATGAGGTTGCCCAGGGATATAAATCCGTTAAAGAGCGTTCGGCAATCGCACGCTTCAAGGTCAAGGGAGAGGACGCTTATCTTCTTGCATGGACAACAACTCCGTGGACCCTTCCTTCAAATGTTGCGCTCTGCGTAAATCCGACCGAGAAATATGCAAAGGTCAAGTGTGTTGACGGAAATGTTTATTACATTGCCGTTGCTCTTATGGATAAGGTTCTTTCTCCTCTCGCAGAGGACGGAAAGCCGGCTTACGAAATTCTTGAAGAATTCGTCGGCAAGGATCTTGAATATAAAGAATATGAGCCTCTCTTTGAGTGCGCCGGCAAAAAAGCGGAACAGCAGCATAAAAAAGCTCACTTCGTAACCTGTGACAACTACGTTACAATGTCAGACGGTACAGGCATCGTTCACATTGCGCCGGCATTCGGTGAGGACGACTCCCGAATCGGCAGAAACTATGACCTTCCGTTTGTTCAGTTCGTTGACGGCAAGGGCAACATGACAGCGGAAACTCCGTTTGCGGGTCTCTTTGTTAAGGATGCGGACGTTCCCGTTCTTCAGAATCTTGAAGAGAGAGGACTTCTTTTCAGCGCACCGAAATTTGAACATGATTATCCGTTCTGCTGGCGCTGTGACACTCCGCTTATTTACTATGCAAGAGAGTCTTGGTTCATCAAGATGACGGCTGTTAAGGATGACCTTATCAGAAACAACAATACAATTAACTGGATTCCCGAAAGTATCGGTAAAGGACGCTTCGGAGACTGGCTCGAAAATGTCCAGGACTGGGGCATCAGCCGTAACCGTTACTGGGGTACTCCGCTCAATATTTGGGAATGTGAATGCGGTCACAGACATTCAATCGGCAGCATCGAGGAGCTCAAGAGCATGTCCGATAACTGTCCTGACGATATCGAGCTTCACCGTCCGTATATCGACGCTGTTACAATCAAGTGCCCTAAGTGCGGCAAGCAGATGAAGCGTGTTCCTGAGGTTATTGACTGCTGGTTTGATTCAGGCTCAATGCCTTTCGCTCAGCATCACTATCCGTTTGAAAACAAGGATCTTTTTGAGAGTCAGTTCCCGGCAGATTTCATTTCAGAAGCTGTTGACCAGACAAGAGGCTGGTTCTATTCACTTCTTGCAATTTCAACCCTTATCTTTAACAAGGCACCGTTCAAGAACGTTATCGTTCTCGGTCACGTTCAGGATGAAAACGGTCAGAAAATGAGTAAATCCAAGGGCAACGCCGTTGACCCGTTTGACGCTCTCAAGACCTACGGCGCAGATGCTATTCGTTGGTATTTCTACACAAACTCCGCTCCGTGGCTCCCGAACCGATTCCATGGCAAGGCTGTTATTGAGGGTCAGCGCAAGTTTATGGGCACTCTTTGGAACACATACGCATTCTACATTCTTTATGCAGAGATCGACAAATTCGATCCGACAAAGTATGAGCTTGATTACAGTAAGCTTTCAGTCATGGATAAGTGGCTTCTCTCAAAGCTCAACTCAATGGTAAAGAGCGTCGACAACAATCTTTTCAATTATCGAATTCCCGAGGCTTGTAAGGCTCTCCAGGAATTTGTTGACGACATGAGTAACTGGTATGTTCGCCGCTGCCGTGAGCGCTATTGGAAACAGGGTCTTGAGCAGGATAAAATCAATGCTTATCTGACACTTTACACCGCGCTTGTTACGGTTGCAAAGGCATCTGCTCCGATGATTCCGTTTATGGCTGAGGACATGTATCAGAACCTTGTACGCTCGGTTGACAAGAATGCCGAGGAAAGCGTACATCTCTGCTCATTCCCCGAGGTAAACGAAAACCATATTGACCTTGAGCTTGAGAAGAACATGGACGAGGTTCTCAACATCGTAGGTCTCGGACGTGCGGCAAGAAACGGCGCAAACATTAAAAACCGTCAGCCTCTCGCAAAGATGTATGTCAATGCAGACATTAAGCTTGAGGGCTATTATAAGGATATCATCGAGGACGAGCTGAATATTAAGAACGTCATCTTCGTTGATGCCGCAGATGAACTTTCCGATTACAACTTTAAGCCTCAGCTTAAAACACTCGGTCCTAAGTACGGCAAGAATCTCGGTGAAATCAGAACTGCGCTTTCGGAGCTTGACGGTTCAAAGGCTAAGAAAGATCTTGACGCAGACGGTCATATCACGCTGAATATCAGCATCGGTGCAATCGAACTGACAGCCGACGATCTTCTTATTGAGGCTGTTCAGAAATCGGGTCTGTTCTCGGTTTCCGACTTCGGCGTAACCGTAGCAATTGACACAACCCTCACTCCGGAACTTGTTGAAGAGGGCTTTGTCCGTGAAATTATCAGCAAGATTCAGACAATGCGTAAAGATGCAGACTTCAACGTTACCGATCACATCATCATCAGCGTTGAGGGTAACGGTAAGATTGCCGATATCATTTCCCGCAACAAGGCTGATATCTTCACTGCTGTTGTTGCCGACGACCTCGTTACAGGCTCTGCCGACGGTCATACCGCAGAATGGAACATCAACGGTGAAAAAGTTACCTTCGGCGTTAAGGTTAATAAATAAAAACATATTTAATTTTTCTCCCGACCTTTTTAACGGTCGGGAGATTTTTTGTATAATAATACATTCATAATTTTTCCTACAATTTAAAGCTATTTATATAATAATTACAATTTTGCTTTGTAAAGTTTACCTTTCTTTGACATTGACAAAAAAACGACAAAGACCTACAATTATTATACTGTGAATAATTATACGTTGAGAAGGGACTTTATGAAAAAAAAGAAAGTGATTGCCGAAGCTTTTAAAGCTGCTTTTCCGCACACAATACCCATCCTTGCCGGCTTTTCTTTCCTCGGATTTTCGTTCGGCGTTTTGATGAACGTTTCGGGGTTCAGCTTTTGGTATCCGCTTGTTATGAGCATTATTGTTTTTGGCGGTTCAATTGAATTTGTCGCTGTTTCGATGCTGCTGAGTCCTTTTGCACCGATTCAAACGCTTATAATGTCACTGATGATTCAGGCAAGACATCTTTTCTACGGACTTTCAATGCTTGATAAGTACAAAAACGTCGGGATAAAAAAATATTATTTGATCTTCGGTATGTGCGACGAAACATTTTCCATCAACTGCTCGGTTGATATTCCCGAGGGAATTGACAAGGGCTGGTTCATGACTGATGTAACCCTGCTCGATCACCTTTATTGGATCAACGGTTCGCTCATCGGCGGACTTGTGGGCTCACTCATTCCGTTTGACACAACAGGTCTTGATTTTGTTATGACGGCAATGTTTGTCGTAATTTTCCTCGAACAGTGGATGAAAGAAAAGAAACATTACACGTCGCTTATCGGCCTTTTTGCGTCTGTAATTTGTCTACTCATTTTCGGCTCGGACTCCTTTATGATTCCGACAATGCTTCTTATACTTTTTCTGCTTACAGCGCTTCGCAAGCCTATCGAGAAAGGGGGCGGACTTGAATGACCGTTACTCAGCAAGTTATAACCATTGCAATAACTGCCGTGGCGACTATTATAACAAGATTTCTTCCGTTCGCCGTTTTTCAGTCAAAAAAACGTCAGACACCGAAATTTATTGAGTACCTCGGCAAGGCTTTGCCTGCGGCTGTGTTCGCGATGCTGGTTGTCTATTGCCTTAAAAGTGTTGATATTCTCACGGGAAGCCACGGTTTGCCTGAATTGATTTCGATTATAGTTGTCGTTCTTCTCCATCTTTGGAAAAAACAGATGCTGCTTTCAATCGCAGGCGGCACAGTTTGTTATATGCTCCTTGTTCAGCTTGTGTTTAAATAATTTCCGGTTCAATATACGCCCACAAATGTTATAGACATTACAGCATAATATATGTTATAATACTGTCATGTTTATCATGTTCTTTTATCCGACAACATTTTCTTAAAACACATTGACTTTATCGGTTAAAAGTGATAAAGTATTCTATAATACATTTATAATAAAATTTTCCGAAACCACGGGAAGATAAAACAATCAGAGGTGGAAAAAATGGTTATTACCGAGCTTCTTGAAAGAAATGCTCGTCTTTATCCCTCGGACACCGCTCTCGTTGAGGTTAACCCCACCGTTGAGCGCGACAACGCCGTAACCTGGCGTGAAGCAAGTCTTATAGAAAGTGCAAGCCCCGGCGCACCCTATCGCCGTGAGCTTTCGTGGAAAGACTTTGACCGCAGGGCAAACCGATTTGCAAATCTTCTGCTCAGCAGAAATGTAAAAAGAGGCACCAAGGTAGCAATTCTTCTTATGAATTGCCTTGAATGGCTTCCGTTATATTTCGGAATTCTCAAGGCAGGCTGCATCGCCGTGCCGATGAACTACCGATACTCAGGCGATGAAATTAAATATTGTCTCGAACTTGCGGATGTTGAGGTTTTTATTTTCGGCCCTGAATTCATCAGCCGAGTTGACCCGATACACAATGATCTGAAAAATATTAAAATTACTCTTTTTGTTGGCAAAAATACTCCTGAATATGCAGAAAACTGCATGACTCTTATTCGCTATTGCTCGTCGTCGCTTCCGCCGATAGCTTTGGACGAAAACGACCATGCCGCAATTTATTTTTCTTCCGGCACAACCGGCTTTCCGAAGGCGATTCTTCATCGCCACAAGGCTCTCTATTGTTCGTGCCTGACTGAACAGAAACACCACGGACAGCAAAAGAACGATGTTTTCCTCTGCATTCCTCCGCTTTATCACACAGGAGCAAAAATGCACTGGTTCGGCAGCTTGCTCTCAGGCAGTAAAACCGTTATTCTCAGAGGAATTAAGCCCGAATGGATTCTTCGCACAATTACGGAGGAGAAATGCACAATTGTTTGGCTTCTCGTTCCATGGGCGCAGGATATTCTGGATGCAATAGATTCGGGCAGAATCAATCTCGACCATTATCTGCTTGACCAGTGGAGACTTATGCACATCGGTGCACAGCCTGTTCCGCCCAGTCTTATTCACAGATGGAAAAAGATTTTTCCGCATCATCAGTACGATACAAACTACGGCCTCAGCGAGTCTCTCGGACCGGGCTGCGTTCATCTCGGCGTTGAAAATATTAACAAGGTCGGCGCAATCGGCAAGGCAGGCTATCTTTGGGAGACAAAAATCATTGATGACCACGGCGAACCGGTTAAGCAGGGTGAAGTCGGCGAGCTTGCCGTAAAAGGACCGGGCGTTATGCTCGAATACTACAAAAACCCGAAGGCGACAGAAGAAATTCTCAAGGGCGATTGGCTCTACACCGGTGATATGGCACGAGAGGATGAGGACGGATTTATCTATCTTGTTGACCGTAAAAAGGATGTTGTTATTTCCGGCGGTGAGAATATTTATCCTGTTCAAATTGAGGACTTCCTCCGCCGTAACGATAAAATCAAGGACGTTGCCGTTATAGGTTTTCCCGATCCCAGACTCGGTGAGATTACTGCCGCAATTATTGAAATCAAGGACGGCATGACATGCACCGAAGAAGAAATCAACGATTTCTGCGAGGAGCTTCCGAGATATAAACGTCCCAAGAAGATTATATTTGAAAAAGTTCCCCGTAACCCGACGGGAAAGATAGAAAAGCCTGTACTCAGGGCAAAGTATTGCAAGGGCAGACTTGTCGAATCACAGATTACAGGCTAAAAGCAAACGGAGGTTTATATAATGAAGCAGTTGATGCTCGGCAACGAAGCAGTTGCCAGAGGACTTTACGAAGCCGGCTGTTCCTTTGTTTCCAGCTACCCGGGTACTCCGAGTACCGAGATTACGGAATATGCCGCAAAGTATAAGGAAATTTATGCCGAATGGGCACCAAATGAAAAAGTTGCCGTTGAGGCGGCTTTCGGCGCATGTGTCGCAGGTAAGAGAAGCTTCTGTTCAATGAAGCACGTCGGACTCAACGTTGCAGCCGACCCGGTTTTCACAATCGCATATACCGGCGTTAACGCAGGTATGATTATCGGCGTTGCGGACGATGCAGGTATGCACAGCTCTCAGAACGAGCAGGATTCACGTCATTACGCTATTGCCGCAAAGCTTCCGATGCTTGAACCGGCGGACGCAAGCGAATCCCTCAGCTTTACGAAGCTCGCATACGACATTTCCGAAAAATACGATACACCCGTTTTTGTCAAGATGTGTACAAGAGTTGCTCATTCTCAAAGCATTATCGAAACATCGGACAGAGTTGAGACCTCAAAGACCTATGAAAAAGACGGCGCAAAATATATTATGATGCCGGGCAACGCAAAGCGCCGACATCCGATCGTTGAAGCAAGAACGGCGGCTCTTACAGAGTATGCCGAAACAGCTCCTTTCAACCGCATTGAGAACGGAAGCGATCATTCAATCGGTATTATCACATCAAGCACAAGCTATCAGTACGCAAAAGAGGTTTGCGGCGATAAATATCCCGTTCTCAAGCTCGGTATGATAAATCCTCTGCCGGTCAAAAAAATTCAGGATTTTGCAAAGTCGGTTGACAAGGTACTTGTTATTGAGGAGCTTGACGGCATAATCGAAACCCACTGCCGCAACATCGGCGTTGAGGTAACCGGAAAGGAACTGTTCAGTTGTATTGACGAGTTGAGCCAGAATATAGTTGCCGAAAAGCTCGGTTTTACTCCCGACTGCGGAAAAAAGCTTGACGAAAGCATTCCGGCAAGACCTCCGGTTATGTGTGCAGGATGTCCGCACAGAGGACTTTTCTATACTCTTAAAAAGAATAAACTCACTGTTTTCGGCGATATCGGCTGTTACACACTCGGTGCAGTTCCGCCGCTTGCCGCAATTGACACAACCATTTGCATGGGTGCTTCCGTTTCTGGAATTCACGGCTTTAACAAAGCTAACGAAGGCAAGAGCGACGGAAAAACGGTTGCCGTTATCGGTGATTCCACATTCATGCACTCAGGCGTTACGGGACTTATCAATATCGCTTATAATGAATCGAATTCAACCGTTATCATTCTTGATAACTCCATTACGGGCATGACGGGACATCAGCAGAACCCGACAACAGGCTTCAACCTCAAGGGTGACCCGTGCACAAAGATCGACCTTGAAACCCTTTGCCGTTCGGTCGGCATCAAGAGAGTCAGAGTTGTTGATCCGTATAACCTTAAAGAATGTGATGACGCAGTTAAAGAGGAGCTTGCGGCAGACGAACCTTCGGTTATCATTTCAAGAAGACCGTGCGCACTTCTCAAATATGTTAAACATAACGGACCGATTACGGCAAATGCGGACAAGTGCATCGGTTGTAAATCCTGCATGAAGATCGGCTGTCCTGCCATCAGCATTGTTGACGGCAAGGTTAAGATTGACGCAACACTTTGTACCGGATGCGGCGTTTGCAGTCAGCTCTGCAAATTCGGCGCACTTCCGAACGGAAAGGAGTCCTGATTATGCGGACGAAGAATATTATGATTGTCGGAGTCGGCGGCCAGGGAACCTTGCTTGCAAGCAAGCTTCTCGGCAGACTTCTTCTTGAAAAAGGCTACGACGTTAAGGTCAGCGAGGTTCACGGAATGAGCCAGCGAGGCGGCAGTGTTGTTACATATGTCAGATACGGTGACAAGGTTTATTCTCCGATTATCGACAAGGGCGAAGCTGATATTATTATATCCTTTGAGCTGTTAGAAGCGGCTCGATGGACTGAATTTCTCAAACCCGACGGAACTATAGTTACCAACACTCAGGAAATTAACCCTATGCCGGTTATCACCGGTGCGGCGGAATATCCGACCGAGCTTGTTAAAAAAATCATGGCTCTCGGTGTTAATCTTGACGCAATTGACGCTCTTTCACTTGCCGAGGAGGCAGGAACTTCCAAAGCGGTCAACCTTGTTCTTATGGGCAGACTTTCAAAGTATTTTGACTTTACAACAGAGGAATGGATGGCAGCGATTGAAAAGAGCGTTCCGCCTAAGTTCCTTGAGATAAACAAAAAAGCTTTCTTGCTCGGCAAAGACGCATAAATAGGAGACCTCGTTATGGAAAATTACTATCAGAAAGAAATTGAATGTGCCTCACCGGAAAAACTCCGTGAACTTCAGGACGAAAGACTTGTTAAGCAGGTCAAGCATGTTTGGGACAATGTTCCTTACTACAGAAAGAAGATGGAGGAGAAAGGCGTTACACCCGACGATATCAAGGGTGTTGACGATCTTCACAAGCTTCCGTTCCTTTCAAAGGCGGATCTTCGTGATGCTTATCCCTACGGACTTCTTGCCGCTCCGTTAAAGGACTGTGTAAGAATTCAGTCCACATCCGGCACAACAGGCAGACGTGTTGTTGCTTTCTACACAAAGAATGATATCGACCTCTGGGAGGACTGCTGTGCACGTGCTATTGTTGCGGCAGGCGGAACGAATGAAGATGTTGTTCAGATTGCATACGGTTACGGACTTTTTACAGGCGGCGCAGGACTTCACGGCGGCAGCCATAAGGTCGGCAGTCTTACTCTTCCGATGTCCTCGGGCAACACGGACAGGCAGCTTCAGTTCATGACTGACCTTCAGTCAACAATTCTCTGCTGCACTCCGTCCTATGCGGCATATCTTGCAGAGAGTATCCACGAGCGCGGTCTAAGAGATAAAATCAAGCTCAAGGCAGGTATCTTCGGCGCAGAAGCATGGAGCGAGAAAATGCGTCAGGAAATTCAAAATCAGCTTGGAATCAAGGCATATGATATTTATGGACTGACTGAAATCAGCGGTCCGGGCGTTGCATTTGAATGCTCCGATCAGACAGGCATGCACATTAACGAGGATCATTTCATTGCCGAAATTATCGACCCCGATACAGGTGAGGTTCTTCTCGACGGAACTCAGGGCGAGCTTGTTTTCACATCAATCACTAAAGAAGCATTCCCGCTTCTCAGATACAGAACCCGTGACATCTGCGTTCTTACAAGAGAAAAATGCTCCTGTGGCAGAACTCTTGTTAAAATGTGCAAGCCGATGGGCAGAAGCGACGATATGCTTATCGTTAAGGGCGTCAACGTATTCCCGTCACAGATCGAGACCGTTCTCATTGAGCAGGGCTATCAGTCTAATTATCAGATCATAGTTGACCGTGTAAACAACAGCGATACTCTTGAAGTTATGGTTGAAATGACTCAGGACAACTTCTCAGATAACCTCGGTAAGATTACTGAGATGGAAAAATCCCTTGTTGCCGCTTTGAAGGCTATGCTCGGAATTTACACCAAGGTTCGCCTTGTTGCTCCGAAGTCAATCACCAGAAGCGAAGGCAAGGCAGTCCGTGTTATTGACAAGAGAAAGATATAAGGAGGAAGGACAATGGCTATTACTCAGATTTCGGTTTTTTTGGAAAACAGAGCAGGACAGCTTTCGGAGATTACGAAAATCCTTTCCGATAACAACATCGACCTCAAGGCGCTGAACATCGCCGAGACCGCCGATTACGGAATTCTTCGTATCATTTCCGACGATTGCAATGAAGCTGCAAAGCTTCTTCGTAATAACGGTTTTATTGTTACACAAACTCCCGTTGTTGCAGCTGCCGTTCCCAATAAAGCAGGCGGCCTCAACGAGCTTCTCAATATCATTTCAAACGAGGATATTGACATTGAATACATGTATTCCGTTTTCGGACAGAAAGACGGTCTTGCATACATGATTTTCAAGGTCAAGGATGTTGATATTTTCACGTCTGTTCTCAAAAAATACTTTGTCGTTGTTGCAACCGGCGACGATCTCGGAATTAAATAACTATTGATTTTTTCGGACTGACGGAGTATTATTTATATGCCGTTAAATTAAAAACAAGTCTGTCTTCTCTTATTGGGAGGGGAGCCTTTTGCGGTGAAACAGATAAATGCTTTTAAATAAACTTTATCTTTTCTGTCGCACTTCTTTGTTCCGTTGAATTTAACAAAGGAGAAATAAATCTAAACAAATAAAATAAATCGACTTTCCTTTCAGTCGGTTTGTTAAGAAAGGAATATACAACAATGCAGGAATTAAGCAGAAAAAATGCACTTTTCACCGATTCCGTTATCAGAAGAATGACCCGTGTTGCTCTTGACTGCGGCGCAATCAACCTTGCACAGGGCTTCCCGGATTTTGATCCCCCAAAGGCTATGACGGATCGTCTCGCAGAGGTTGCTCATACAGGCCCTCACCAGTATCCCATCACAATGGGAGCACCGAATTTTCGTGAGGCTCTCGCAAGAAAGTGCGGACGTTTTATGGGTCGCGAGCTTGATCCAAATACAGATATGGTTGTAACAATCGGTTCAACCGAAGCAATGGTAGACACGATTTTTGCTCTCACAAATCCGGGTGACAGAATCGTTATGTTCTCTCCCTATTTTGAAAATTACAGAGCGCAGGCTATTATGGCAGACTGTGAGCCTGTTTTCATTCCGCTTGTTCCGCCCGAGTTTAACTTTGATCCCGATATCATCGAGGCTGAGTTTAAAAAAGGTGCAAAAGCAATTCTTATCTGCAATCCCTCAAATCCGAGCGGCAAGGTTTTCACATACGACGAGCTGAGAACCATTGCAGATCTTTGTATCAAGTATGATGTTTATGCTATCATGGACGAGGTTTATGAGCACATCATTTATGAAGGACATAAACATATTTATATGAACAGTCTCGACGGAATGTGGGAGAGAACAGTCAGTTGTTCCTCTCTTTCCAAGACATATTCAGTAACAGGCTGGCGTCTCGGCTATGCAATTGCTCCTAAGCCGCTCATGGACAGAATAAAACAGTATCACGACTTCAACGCTGTCGGTGCGGCTTCTCCTCTTATGGAGGCTGCCTGCGTCGGTCTTAATATGCCCGACAGCTATTACGAGGAGTTCGGTGCACACTATGCCCACATGAAGAAGCTCTTTACAGAGGGACTTGACCGTATCGGAATTCCTTACACGGATCCGCAGGGCGCATACTTTGTCCTTGCAGATATTGCCCCGTTCCTCAAGCCGGGTCAGTCGGACGTTGATTTCTGCCTTGAAATGGCTCAAAAGGTTGGCGTTGCTTGCGTTCCCGGTACATCTTTCTTTAACGAAAAGGGCATCAATAATATCGTTCGTGTTCACTTTGCAAAGAAGGATGAAACCCTCAATGAGGCTCTCGAAAGACTTTCACACATCAAGGAAAAGATGGGATAAAAATAAAATACTAAGTCAATACACCTCAATTATGCGGTATTGAGTTAAGCGAAAGTCGAAATTTTTTCGGCTTTCGTTTTCTTTTTGCATTCAGTGTGGTATAATATTATAAAATTTTATTTTCGGAGAAGCCAATGAAAAAAGAAACCGTTAAAAATATAATAAAAATCGTATTTGCTGTCGCCATATTTGTTACGGCAATAGTCAACTACGATTATCTTTCGAATCTCGATGTCCGTGTACTGATTGCAGGTGCTTCGTCATTATTGATTGCCGAGTTGATAATACTCGGTGTTTATTCCGTCAAAGCTGTTTTAATGGTCATTCCCGCATCACTCATCTATATTTCCGTCGGTATGGCTTTCGACACCAAACGCGCGGTTATTATCAATCTTCTCGGAATTGCCATTGAGGTCACGGTAACATTTTTCATGGGCAAATTTCTCGGCAAGGACGCCGTTGAAAAGAAAATCCGCAACACAAAAGCCGGTGATAAATTTTTCTCAATGCTTGATAAAAATCGAAATGTTGCTGTTTTTCTGATGCGTTTTATCCCGGCCTTTCCTATTGATTTTTCATCGCTTTTCATGGGTGCGTTTGATTTTAAATTTTTGCCTTACCTTTTGCTTTCAGTCCTCGGAATTGCACCGAGAGTTATTGCTTTTACGATTCTCGGCGACGGAATTTATGACCTTATTCCGATGAAATATATTGTCCTTGCGGCGATTTGTTCAATTCCGATAGTAATTGCTGTTCTGCTGATAAAAAAATACGTCGTTAAAAAGAAAAAACCTAAAGAAAATGAATAATTTTTTATAAAATCCCTTGCTAAAATACCGAAAATATATTATAATAATTAAGATATTGCAGGAGATTTAATCTGAAGCATTATTTCAGTCATGTGGTGTGTTGGTCCTGTGCGACGGGGTGCCGCGAACCATGTCAGGCGGGGAACCGAGCAGCATTAAGCGGTTAACACCGTGCGACACAGTACGGCCTGCACACCATGTGACTGAGATAATGCTTTTTATTATTACAAGAGGAGGTATATGACGTGTACAGAGTGCTTTACAGAAAGTGGAGACCTCAGACTTTTTCCGACGTTATAGGTCAGGAACATATTACCTCAACTCTTGCCCACGAAATTGAATCAGGCAAGGTTTCTCATGCCTATCTTTTCACAGGCTCACGAGGAACGGGTAAAACAACCTGTGCAAAGATATTTGCCAAGGCGGTCAACTGTCCGCATACCCACAACGGCAATCCATGCAATGAGTGTGAAATATGCAAGGGCATTGACGACGGTTCGATTCTTGACGTTATTGAAATTGATGCCGCAAGCAACAACGGTGTTGACAATATCCGTGACCTTCGTGAGGAAGCAAATTATACCCCCGTTCATACAAAATACCGTGTGTATATAATCGACGAGGTTCATATGCTTTCAATCGGCGCATTCAATGCTCTTCTTAAAACTCTTGAAGAGCCGCCCGAGCATGTCAAATTTGTTCTTGCAACTACCGAGGTTCATAAACTCCCGGCAACGATTCTTTCAAGATGTCAGCGCTTTGATTTTCACAGAATTACACCTGAAAATATAAGTGCAAGACTTAAATATGTAGCAGGGGAAGAAAAAATCGAGCTTGATGACGATGCCTCCCTTCTTATTGCAAGAATTGCCGACGGCGCAATGCGTGATGCACTTTCGATTCTCGACCGTTGTGCCGGAATCAGCGACCATGTCACGGCAGATATTGTCAGCAATGCAGCAGGCCTTGCAGGCAAAGGCCATCTTTTTGAAATGGTTGACAATATAAATAATAATAATTCGTCTGAGGTTCTTTCGATAATTGACAAGCTTCACGGAGAATCTTGCGATATGGAAAGACTTTGTGCAGAGCTTATCAATCATTACAGAAATCTGATGATGATTAAGACGGTAAAGGAACCGCAAAAGCTGATTGTATGTACGGATCACGATCTTGAGCTTTATAAAAAACAAGCTGACAAAACGAATCTTTATAAAATACTTAACTGCATTTCTTTGCTTGAAGAAGCTTCAACTGTGTTAAAAACCAGCTCAAGCAAGCGCACTGAAATGGAACTTACGGCAGTTAAAATGACTGTGCCGAATATTTCAAGCGACAATACTGCCGTTATGAGCAGAATTGATAACCTTGAAAGAATTATTAAAAACGGAAAATTTTCTGCCGAAAAAACGATAGAGAGTTTTAAAGAAGAAGTTAAAACTTCTCAGCCCGTTATACAGGAAAAAGCTTCTGAGTCTTCCGACACTCCGCCTGAAATTCACAGCGATCTTCCGACAAACGAAACTTCCAATGATACCGAAGAGGATACGCTTTTTAACCAATGGGGTGAGGTGCTTTCGCTCCTTGATGTTTCAGATAAGCCTCTTACAGGGATTCTCGGAGCTTCAACGGCATATGTCAGAGGAGATTTTATTCTCATTAAATGTGACAATCCGGTCTTTTCACAGTTCATTCGTCAAAGCAATCATTCAATGGCAATTCGTAAAGCGGTTTTTGACGTAACAGGCAGAAAATACAGACTCGGAATTTACAAATCAAATGATAATCAACCAACTAACAAGGATCCGCTTGCCGACCTGATAAAAAAGATCAACAGGTGATTATTATGTCTCCTAAAATCAGCATAATTATTCCTTCATATAACGAAGAAAAAAATATTTCCCGTTGTCTTGACTCTGTTATGAATCAGACGTTTTCCGATTTTGAAGTTCTTTGCGTTGACGACGGAAGTAACGATAAAACATATGATATTATTAAAAAACTGTCTCTTATACACATCTCCGAGCCCACGAGACTAAGGCGAATCTCGTA
>ENA-UAIY01000098-UAIY01000098.1-human-gut-metagenome-genome-assembly--contig:-NODE-98-length-19539-cov-3.768425_pt1 | contig 19539 bp, 18 predicted proteins | sample MGYA00244423_ERZ654401 | MGnify/ENA primary metagenome ERZ654401 (study PRJEB26926, sample SAMN06165022) | human gut metagenome | biome: ENVO:00009003; feature: ENVO:2100002; material: ENVO:00002003...
TCGCCTTAGTCTCGTGGGCTCGGAGATGTGTATAAGAGACAGGTCAGGGGATAGACGAAGAACAGGATGGCAACTGCAATGCCGTAGCCCAGGAAGTAGACGCCGGTGTAGCTCTTCCAGATAGCGTTCACAACGCCTGCGGTCTGCACAGCGCCTGCGGTCACGTTGTAGCCGATGACACCCAGCACAAAGCTGGACAGGCTGCCGGAAATGGCGCTTGCAAGCTTGCGGAAGAAGGAGTAGGTGGAGTAAACGATGCCCTCGTTGCGCTCGCCGGTCTGCAGCTCGTGGTAGTCGATGGCGTCGTTGACCATGGCCCAGATCAGCACCTGCATGCCGGAAGCGCCCAGATAGCAGATACCGTTGATGACGATGAAGGCCACGGGGTTGTGGACGGGGAAGAAGAACAGGATGCCGAACACGATGGCGGCAAAGCCGGCGCCCATGCAGCACCACTCCTTCTTGCCGAACTTGTTGGCCAGAGGCTGGGTGATGGCAAAGGACAGCACAGCGTACAGCACGCTCAGCATACCGGAGACAGCCTGGATCTTGACGTTGCCGAAGAAGTCCTTGTACAGGTAGGTGTTCAGACCGTTGACCACGGAAGCACCGATCATGCCGGTCAGGCTGAAGAACATAACGCCCAGCAGAGCCTTGTTGTGAGAGATCTCCTTGAGCACGTGCAGGTAGTTCAGCTTTTCACCCTGCGGACGCTCGGGCACTTCCACGCGCTCCTTGCACCACACGCAGGTGATCTGCAGGCACAGCAGGCCCAGCAGAGCGCAGATGCAGGCCAGCATCAGGAAGCGGCCGGCCACGGGCTTGTTGTCCACATACAGGAACAGGGGGCCGATCATGACCATGACGGTCATGAAGATGGTGCCGCCAAGGCTGCGGTAGCGGGACAGTGCGGTGCGCTGGCTGACATCATCGGTCATCACGCTGGACAGGGTGCCGAAGGGCACATTGACGCAGGTGTACAGTGCCTCGTACAGAACGTAGGTGACGAACATGTAGGCCAGACGCAGGCCGTAGTTGATATTGCCCACATTGACAAAGCCAAGGATGCACAGCACTGCCATGGGGAAGGAGAAGGCGCGGATCCAAGGGATGAACTTGCCGCCCTTGGTGGCCTTGCGGGAGTCCACGATCGCGCCGATGATGGGGTCGTTCACGGCGTCCCAGATCTTGGTGACCAGCAGCAGGATACCCACATGGAAGGGGTTGACCTGCAGGATCAGGGTGTAGAAGATCGACAGATACATGGCACGGTACTGCTCAGTAAAGCAGCAGCCCAAATCGCCCAGTGTATAGCCGATCTTGTCCTTCATGGAGAAGGGTCGGACGGTCTTTTTCTGGTCCATTGTGTTTTATCCTCCTTAAAAACAGTAAAACCACGAGACTTTTCGCACAAGCCTCTTTTCTACGTTTGCATTATACGTTAAATTTCCATCAATGCATATCCAAAAAATGATTGAAAACTATCGCAAATTGATGTATTATGCAATTATAACAGTTGTACTTTTCTGTTGTGTACAACAATCTGTTACACATGACAGTTTCACGGAGGCTTTTTTGGTGAACTATACAGTCAAGCGTTATTTTTTTGAGCAGAGCGCTGTCCGGGAATTTTATTCCGGCGCGTATTATGATTTGTTTCTGGTCATGCGGGGCAGCGGCGTGTTCCGGTGCAGCGAGGTGGTGCTGCCCGCACAGCAGCAGAACCTCATCATCTTCAAGCCCGGTCAGGGCGGCAGACTGGAATACGCCGGTGCTTATGGCCCGCTGGAACTTATTCGGGTGCAGCTGTCCCCCCAGACGCTGGCGCAGCTTTCGGACGCAGACACCGACCTTGAAAAAAGCTTCAACGTGGTGCCCTTCCGGCAGGTGGCTGTGCGCCCGGACAGCCAGATCTATATGCTGCTGAAAAACCTTGCCCGAAAGTTGCTGATGCTCCCGCAGGAGAGCACCCAGTTCGGTGCAGCGGTGTTCGAGCACGGCATTCTGCAAATGTTCGTGGTGCTGGCGCTGCGTGCCTGCATCCATGCAGAGTTCCACACCGCATCGGTCAGCCGCCACCACCTGATGCTGGACGAGGTGTTTTTGTTTATTCAGGCGCACCTTACCGAGGAGCTGACGCTGGAGCGGCTGGAAAAGGAGTTTTTCGTCTCCCGGGAACATATTGCCCGGGAATTCAAACGCCAGACCGGGCAGACGGTGCACCGCTATATCGTAAAGGCGCGGTTAGACCGCTGCTGCACCCTCATCGAGCAGGGGCTGCCCATTACCGAGGTGTACAAGACCAGCGGCTTTGGCGGTTACAACCACTTTTTCCGCGCCTTTAAAAAGGAGTACGGCATGACCCCCAAGGAGTACTTCAGCACCACCCGGCAGGACGCCCGGGGATGAATCCGGCAAAAGCAGCGCCGTCTGCGCCTGTGAAAAAAGCCGCCCGGGAAGATCCGCAGATCCTCCCGGGCGGCTTGCTTATCCTATTTTTTTCTTTTACTTGCGGCGGGTGAGGCAGTTCAGCGCCATCACCACCAGCACGAGAAAGCCGATGACCAGCAGGATACCGGTCATGCCGATGAGCATCATGGGCAGGGTGGTCATCCAGGAAGAAAGATGAAGCATAAAGGCACCTCCGTTAAGCCATCAGGGAAAGGATCAGTCCGCCGGCAAGGACGGATGCGATCTGCCCGGAAACGTTGACGCTGATGGAGTACATCAGCAGGAAATTCTGGTTGTCCTCGGCCAGACCCATCTTGTTGACCACGCGTCCGCTCATGGGGAAGGCCGAGATGCCTGCCGCGCCGATCATGGGGTTCAGCTTTTTGCCCTCGGGCAGGAACAGGTTCACCAGCTTGGCGAACAGCACGCCGCCAGCGGTATCAAAGATAAAGGCCACAAGACCCAGCGCCATGATAAGCAAAGTGTCCGGCCGGACAAACTTGTCGGCGGTCATCTGCCCGGCTACGGTCAGACCCAGCAGCAGGGTGATGAGGTTTGCCAGTACGTTCTGGGCGGTCTCGCTCAGGGAGTTCAGAACCCCGCATTCCCGCAGCAGGTTGCCGAACATCAAAAAGCCCACCAGCGCCACGCTGGCCGGGGCTACCAGACCGGCGACCACCGTGACCACAACAGGGAACAGAATCTTGGTCAGCTGGGTGACATTGCCTTTTTCGTAGGGCATACGGATGCGGCGTTCCTTCTGGGTGGTCAGCAGACGGATGACCGGCGGCTGCACGATGGGCACCAGCGCCATGTAGCTGTAAGCTGCCACCATAATAGCGCCCAGATACTGGGATTTCAGGGTGTTTGCCACAAAAATGGCGGTGGGGCCGTCCGCTGCGCCGATGACCGCAATGGACGCGGCGTCCTTCATATCAAAGAAGAACCCGGCCAGAAACAGGGTGAAAAAGATGCCGAACTGTGCCGCTGCGCCAAACAGCATGAGCCACGGCTTTTCCAGCAGCGGGCCAAAATCGATCATGGCACCGATGCCGATGAACAGCAGCAGCGGGAACAGCTCGTTGGACATCCCTGCCTCGAACAGGGCAGAGATGGGGCCAACGGTGTCTCCCTGCGTGATGGCACCGGATGCGGGAAGGTTGACCAGAATGGCACCGAACCCCATGGGCAGCAGCAGACTGGGCTCCATCTTTTTGACGATGGCAAGGTAAATGAGCAGGGCACCGATGCCCCACATGACCACCATTTGCCATGTCAGCGCCCCGAAGTTTGAAAAGAGCGCGGCGAATGTGTTCCAGAAATTCATATTGTTTTTCTGCCTCCTTTTGTTTTGATGCTGCGGCAAGAAAAAAAGACCCTTGCCACAGCGTAAGATCTGTGACAAAAGTCTCAAGCGAACACATGACATCGGGCATTGCTGCCGTGATGACGCTGCCATGCAGCGGCCTGCCGGAAAAAAGCCTTGACCGGCGGGCTGCCCTTTACTCCCCTTTATCTTTTTTATTGATACCAGAAACTGCCGCTTCTGTCAAGGGGGAAAATGCGGTTTTGCGCAAAAATTCAACCGTTTAAATCGTCAGTCCACCACCGGTACGTCCAGCCCGAACTCCTGCGGGCGGAAGCGGGGACAGACGTTCTCGGTGATGCAGATGACCGAAGCAGCAAGACGGCTGCCGATCTCGCAGGATTCTGCCAGCGTTTTGCCGTAGGTCAGGCCGATGACCGTGCCGGCAAAGAAGGCGTCCCCCGCGCCGGTGGTGTCCATAACGTCCACCTTTTTGGCGGGTACGATGCCGCAGTCACCGTCCGCACAGGCGTATACCGCGCCCTGCCCGCCCATGGTCACCACCATGCTGGGAATGTTGGCGCTGCGCACGTTGCCCGTGAGCACCCGGCACATCTCGTCCGGGGAGAGGTGGTCGTAGTCGTCCGAGAACAGCAGCCCGGCCTCCTGCTGGTTGCAGACGAAACAATCGATCTGCTGCAAAAAATCCCGCCGCTCCATGGCAATGCTCATGTTGGAGACCACGGCAAACACCTTTTTGCCGTACTTTTTGGCATAGCGCAGGGTCTGCTTCACCGTTTCTTTTTCAAGGTCCAGCTCCAGTGCAATGGAATCACAGTCTGCAAAGATCTCGTCGCCCTGTTCTTGCAGAAGGCCGGTCAGCGGGGTGGTGTCTGGCCGCTTGGAGATGGCGGCATGCACATCGCCGTCGTTGTCAAAAATGGCCAGCCATGTGCCCATGCCGTCCGGCTTTTTCTGGATAAAGCGGGTGTTGACCTTGTGCCTTGCCAGCTTGTCGATGACGTCCTGTCCCATGCCGGTGTCATCCACCAGACCCACAAAGGTGGGGCGCAGCTCTACGTTGGCGATATCCTCCACCACGTTGCGGCTCACACCGCCGTGTACCTGCTCGATGCGTCCGGCGTTGCGCCCGCCGGGGATATAGGTGGAAAGGGGATAGCCCTTGATATCCACAAAAACAGCTCCGATGACTACGATGCCCATAAACGATAAACCTTTCTGACTTCAGTTGATTTTACCTGTATTATACAGGAAGCAGACAAAAGATGCTATCCCTTTGCCGTTTTTTGCGGAAAAATATCTTCCGCTAAGACCCTTCCGTGAAAAGGCCAATCGGGAAAATCCGCAGATTTTCCCGATTGGCAAATATAAATAGTCTTTCCGCTGATGATGCCCAGAGCGCAGCGGAGGGCATTCTGTATCAGCCCCTGTCACATCGCCGTGCGGGCGGTGCGCACCAGATACTCCATGGCCTGCACCGGGTACTGCCCGACGGCGGTCTCGCCGGTGAGCATCAGGCTGGATGCGCCGTCCAGTACGGCGTTGTAGATGTCGCTCACCTCGGCGCGGGTGGGTACAGCCCGGGTGTGCATGCTGTCCAGCATCTGGGTCACCACCATAAAGGGCACCCCGGCTGCCCGGCAGGCGGCAGAAAGCTGCTTCTGGCAGCGGGGCAGCTCCCACAGGGGCATGGCGTTGCCAAGGTCGCCCCGGGCAATGACCACCTCGTCCACCAGCGGCAAAAACTCTGGCAGCGCCTGTACGCCCGCAAGGTTTTCAATTTTGGCAAGAATTTTCAGCTGCGGTGCACCGGCTTCTGCCAGCGCCTGCCGCAGGCTGCGGATATCTGCCGCACCGCGCACAAAGGGCAGCATGACCCCGGTAACGCCGCAATCGGCGGCGATGGCAAGGTTCTCCTTGTCCTCGGTGGTCAGGGTGGGCATCTGGATGTCTGCCCCCGGTGCTGCCAGACTTTTGCGGCTTTGCAGCACGCCGCCCCGCACTACGGTGCACACGAGTGCTTCCGGCTCTGCGGTGTCCACCCGTGCCAGCAGCTTGCCGTCATCCAGCAGCAGCTCCTGCCCGGGCTGCACGCCCTGTACTAGTGCAGCAGGGCAGGGGATGCCCTGCGCGCCCAGACGCACGGTCTGCCCGGCGGTCAGGGACAGCGGCTGCGGCAGACGGCCGATGCGCAATTCCGGCCCCTGCAGATCAATGAGCAGCTTTTTGACCCCGGCTTTATGCAGCATCACCAGCCAGTCCTTGTGCGCTGCCAGCGGCCCGTGAGAAAGATTCATGCGGATGCCGGTCATACCGGCTTCCACCATCTGCTGCAAAAGCTTTACATCGGCACAGGCAGGGCCGATGGTTCCGTAAAAATCCATAATTCCTCCTGCAATTCACGTTTTCTTTCTATTGTAGCATGACCGCGCTGCAAAAGATAGCCCGGCGGCGCACAAAAAAACACCGGAAGCTGATGCAAAGCCTCCGGTGTCTTTTTATGATGCCTTATGGGGTTTACTGCTACACTTTGCACCGCCTGCGTTCAGTACAAAGCTTACAGCTCCCTCTATTTTTAAAGGTTGTACTTAGTTTACAGCATTTCAGGCATTTCGTCAAGGGCATTTTCCAGCTTTTGCCGGGAAAAACTGGAATATCACAACATTATCACAACTGCAGCTGGTGGTAGCACACGCCCTCCATGGTCTTCCAGCGGCGGTGCTTCCCTCCAGGGTCATGTAGCTGTGGGCAGTGTTTTCCTTGGGGATGCTCACAGAGCCGGGGTTCAGGTAAAGGTTCCCCTGCCCGAAGTCTGTCCATGCGGGCACATGGGTGTGGCCGTGGAGCAGAATGTCCCCCGGGGCAAGGGGCGGCAGATGGTTCAGGTTGAACACATGGCCGTGGGTGACGTAGACCAGCCGCTGCCCCACCGGCAGCACGGCGTAATCTGCCAGCACCGGGAAATTGAGCACCATCTGGTCTACCTCGGCATCGCAGTTGCCCCGCACGCACAGCAGCTTGGGCGCAAGGCTGTTCAGCAGCGGAATCACCTTTTTGGGGGCGTAATCCCGGGGCAGGTCGTTGCGGGGGCCGTGGTAGAGCAGGTCTCCCAGAAACAGCAGGCGGTCGGCCTGCTCCCGTTCAAAGGCCTGCTGCAGCTGCTGCGCATAATAATAGGAGCCGTGCAGGTCTGATGCGATCATCCATTTCATATACAATGCCCTCCCTCAGAGCCGGTTTGCCTTATTGTAGCGCCTGCTGTAAAAATGGTCAAGTGATTACAAAAGTCATACTTTTGTACCAAAACCCCTTGACACGCCGCTGAGGATGTGGTATTCTGCTGGAGTTGCAGCCCGCAAATGCGCAGGCTGCATATCGCGGACAGCTGCCGCGATCATAAAAACCGTGTGGATTTTTACAGCAACATTGCTACTTTTCGCCACACAATGACCTCACAAGGGCCATTGTGTGGCTTTTTTGTGCGCCGGAAACCGGCTGCAGGCCGGTGCTGCGCCTTCCACGCTTTGAACTTTTACAGATAGCAGGTGAATTTTTTCAATGAACGAAACTTTTATGAAGGAGAAGCCGGTGCTGCCGCTGCTGCTCTCGATGGCGCTGCCCAACGTGGTCTCCATGCTGGTGAACAGCCTCTACAATATCGTGGACAGCCTGTTTGTGGCGCGCATCAGCGAGGACGCCATGACCGCTTTAAGTCTGGTGTTCCCTATCCAGAACTTTTCCAACGCCATTGCCATCGGCTTTGGCATTGGTATCAACGCCATGATCGCGCTGTATCTGGGCGCGGGCGACCGCGAAAAGGCTGAGACGGCCGCAACCCACGGCTTTGTGCTCAGCCTTGTGCACGGCGTGGTGATGATGGTGGTCAGCATCGCCATCATGCCCGGCTTTCTGCGCCGCTTTACGCAGGACGAGACGCTGATCGCCGCCGGCATCACCTACTCTACCATTGTGTTCCTGTTTTTGGTCGTGAACATGGTCTCGCTGGCCTTTGAAAAGATCTTTCAGGCGGTGGGCCGCATGAAGGTGTCCATGGTCGCGCTGATCACCGGCTGCGTGTGCAATATTTTGCTGGACCCGGTGCTCATCTTCGGGCTTGGGCCGGTGCCTGCCATGGGCATTGCAGGCGCGGCACTGGCTACCGGCATCGGTCAGGTGCTCAGCGTGGTGGTCTACCTTGTAGTCTACCTGCGTACCGAGCTGCCGGTGCGGCTGCGCCGCAGCTGTCTGCGCCCGGATGCAGTGCTGGATGGCAGACTGTACGCCATCGGCATTCCGGCCATCCTGAATCTGGCGCTGCCCTCACTGCTGGTCACCTTCCTTAACGGATTGCTGGCGGCCTTTTCTCAGAGCTATGTGGTGGTGCTGGGCATCTATTATAAATTGCAGACCTTTTTGTACCTGCCTGCCAACGGCTTCGTGCAGGGCATGCGTCCCCTTATCGGCTATAACTACGGTGCGCGGGAGCACGCCCGGGTGAAAAAGCTGTTCCAGCTGACCCTGCTCATGAGCGCTGCCATCATGGCGGCGGGCACGGTGATCTGTCAGGTTGCTTCCGGGCAGCTGATAGGACTGTTCACCCAGAACCCCGAAACCATCGCCGCCGGACAGACCGCGCTGCGCATCATCAGCATCGGCTTTGTCATCTCGGCAGTCTCCACCACCGCCTCCGGTGCGCTGGAGGGTCTGGGCAAAGGTGCAGAATCGCTGGTCATCGCGCTGTGCCGGTATGTTATTTTCATCATGCCGCTGGCTGCACTGCTGTGTAACTGGCTGGGCGCAGACGGCGTATGGCACGCCTTCTGGCTTACCGAGGTGCTGGCAGCGGCGGTCTCCGGCATCGTCTACCGCCGGGCGGTCACACATAAAAAATAAGAATTTCTGGTAGGGGCGTATCATAACGTCCCTATTTTTCATTGACACTACGGTAAAAGTAAGGTAAAATATTCTTCGTGTTTTGACAAAAACTGTCAGTGCGCAAGATATTACAGAGGATGTGGAAGTATATGATCGAGACCATTGCCGCCGTCAATCAGGCGGTGAACAGCTTTATCTGGGGCATCCCCGCCATGGTGTGCATCATTGGCGTGGGGCTGCTGCTCAGTGTCCGCACGGGCTTTTTGCAGATCCGCAAATTCCCCTACGCCATCCGCACCACCGTGGGCCGGATGTTCCGCAAGCGGGACGCCTCGGACGGTGCCATGACCCCCTTTCAGGCGGTGTGCACCGCGCTGGCGGGCACAGTGGGCACCGGCAACATTGCCGGTGTGGCGGGTGCTATTGCCATCGGCGGCCCGGGTGCCGTGTTCTGGATGTGGTGCTCTGCGCTGCTGGGGATGTGCACCAAGTTTGCCGAGGTGACGCTGGCCGTGCATTTCCGGGAGCGCAGCGATACCGGCGAGTGGGTGGGCGGCCCGATGTACTATATTAAAAACGGCCTTGGCCGCCGCTGGCAGTTTCTGGCCGTGCTGTACGCGCTGTTCGGCGTGCTGACCGTGTTCGGTACCGGCAACGCAACGCAGGTGAATACCATCGTGGCAGCGGTGGATACCGCCCTGCTGGAATACGGGCTGGTGGGCGGCAGCTTTCTGCCAACCCTCAACCTCATCGTGGGCATCCTTGTGGCGGTGCTGGTGGCGCTGGTGCTGCTGGGCGGCATCAAGCGCATTGGCAGCGTGAGCGAGAAGCTGGTGCCCTTTATGGCACTGTTCTACATTGTGCTGTCGGTGGGCGTGGTGGTGCTCAACTTCTCCCGCCTGCCCTATGTGCTGGAATCCATCGTGGCGGGTGCGTTCAACCCCGCTGCCTTTACCGGCGGCACCATCGGCAGTCTGTTTGTCAGTATGCAAAAGGGCGTTTCCCGCGGCATCTTTTCCAACGAGGCCGGTCTTGGCACCGGTTCTATCGCCCATGCCTGCGCCGACACCAAAAAGCCGGTCAAGCAGGGCATGTTCGGTATTTTTGAGGTGTTTGCCGATACCATCGTCATCTGCACCCTGACCGCGCTGGTCATCCTGTGCAGCGGCACCCCGGTCAGCTACGGCGCAGCTGCGGGTGCTGAGCTGACCATCTCCGGCTTTACCACCACCTACGGCGGCTGGGCGTCTATCTTTACTGCCGTGGCGCTGTGCTGCTTTGCCTTTTCCACCATCATCGGCTGGGGTCTGTACGGCTCCCGCTTTCTGGTGTTCCTGTGCAAGAGCAACAAAGTGGCGCGCCCCTTCTTTGTGGTGTATGCTCTGGTAGCCATTCTGGGTGCTACCATGGACCTTGGTCTGCTGTGGAGCATCGCCGACACCTTCAACGGTCTGATGAGCATCCCCAACCTCATTGCATTGCTGCTGCTTTCCGGCACGGTGGTGCAGCTGACCCGCGCCTTTTTTAAATCAGAAGGGTGAGCGGCAGCTCTGCCCATAGTGGACAGAAACGCCGGAACGCGGTATACTGAGAAAAAACAACGGTGGCTATGCACCACAGGAGGTTCTAACGTGGAAAACTTTAACGAACTGCTGCAAAAGTATGCAGATTTTATCGTCCGGGTGGGTGTGAACCCGCAGCCGGGGCAGACCCTGATCATCAACTGCCCGCTGGAAGGTGCCCCGCTGGCACGGCTGTGCGTGCGCAGCGCCTACGAGGCCGGTGCGCGGGACGTGCAGGTGAACTGGCAGGATGACGCCGTTACCCGCATCCGCATGGAGCTGGGCAGCGAGGACGCCCTGACCGACCACAAGGGCTGGCAGCTGCGCCGCTATCTGGACTACGCCGAGAGCGAGGGCGGTGTGTGCGTGCTGCACCTTATCGCGGACGACCCGGAGATGTTCGCCGGGCTGGATGGTGCCAAGATCAGCCGGGTGAACAGCGCAAACCGCAGCTTTATGCAGCCGTGGCGGGAGTACACCATGAACGACCGGGTGCAGTGGTCTATCGCCGCTCTGCCCGCAGAGCCGTGGGCAAAGAAGATGTTCCCGGAGCTGGACACTGCCGCCGCCATTGAGGCACAGTGGAAGCTGATCTTTGATACCTGCCGTGTGACCGGCGGCGACCCGGTAGGGGAGTGGCAGAAGCATCTGGACCGCCTGAACGAGCTGGGCGCAAAGATGAACGCCCTGGATCTGGAAAGCGTGCATTTTGAAAGCGCCAACGGCACCGACCTGACCGTGGGTCTGGCGGAACAGGCGGTGTGGGAGAGCGCCGGCAGCAAAAACGAGAAGGGCGTGCCCTTCCTGCCCAACATCCCCACCGAGGAGGTGTTCACCGCGCCCCATAAGGATAAGGTGGACGGCATCGTTTACGGCACAAAGCCCTACGTCTTTAACGGTCAGCTCATCAAGAATTTCCATGTCACCTTCAAGGATGGCAAGGTGGTGGAGCACGGCGCCGACGAGGGCGCAGATCTGCTGGGTCAGCTGCTGGACACCGATGAGGGCGCACGCCACATCGGTGAGGTGGCACTGGTGCCCGCCTCTAGCCCCATCAACCGCAGCGGCAAGCTGTTCTACAACACCCTGTTTGACGAGAACGCTGCCTGCCACATCGCCTTTGGCGACAGCTACCCCGGCACCACCGTGGGCGGCACCGGCCTTTCCAAGGAGGAGCTGGCAGCCCGCGGCATGAACCACTCCTCCCTGCACGAGGACGTGATGATCGGTGCAGAGGACAGCCGCATCACCGGCAAATGCCGCGATGGCCGCACCGTGCCGCTGTTTGAAAACGGCGTCTGGGTGCTGTAAAAAGCCCCAAAGGGTGCGCAACGGCAAAAAAATTGCGAAAATGCTTGCATAAATCGCAAGAGTATGCTATATTCTAGTAGTACGATATAGTTTAACCTGAAACGTGGGCCGCAAGGTCCGCGTTTCTTGTTTGTTTGGAGGTTTTTTATGGCGAAGCAGTCTGGCGGCAACACCGCGCAGAGAGTGGAAGCGCTTGTCCGTCCCACGGTGGAAGGCATGGGTCTGCGCCTGTGGGATGTGGTTTTTGAGAAGGAAGGGCCGGACTGGTATCTTCGCATCCTCATCGACCGGGACGGCACCATGGATACCGACACCTGTGCAGAGGTGTCCCACGCACTGGATCCCATTCTGGATGAGGCAGACCCCATCGACCAGAGCTATTATCTGGAAGTGGGCAGCCCCGGCCTTGGCCGCAAGCTGACCCGCCCGGAGCACTACGAGGCACTGAAGGGCCAGAAGGTGCGGGCAAAGCTCATCCGCCCCAACGCTGACGGCGTGCGGGAGCTGTCCGGCATCCTGACCGGCCGCGAGGGCAGCACCGTGACGCTGGAAACCGAGAACGGCCCCGTGACCTTTGAGGTGAATGCAGCCTCCGGCGTGCAGCTGTGCGACGACGAGGATTTGTTCAACTGAGAAGAACCGTCTCTGATGGAGAAAAGAGAACAAAATATATAGGAGGAACCCGAAAAATGACAGCAGCGAATAAGGACTTTTTTGAAGCGCTCTCCATGCTGGAGCATGAGCGCGGCATCACCGCAGAGTACCTGATCGAAAAGATCAAGGCAGCTATCATCATTGCCGTCAAGAAGAACTATGAGGTCGAGGAGGATCACATCCGGGTGGATATCGACCCCGACACCGGCCGCTTTGACGTGGCACTGATCCAGGATATCGTGGCAGACGAGGACTGGTACGACGAGCACGCCGAGATCGGTGTGACCGAGGCACGCAAGATCCGCAGCAGCTACGAGGTGGGCGACCGCATCATCACCCCGCTCAAGACCCGCGATTTTGGCCGCATTGCCGCCCAGACTGCAAAGCACGTCATCCGTCAGGGCATCCGCGAGGCCGAGCGCAACCAGCAGCTCAGCGAGATCCAGTCCCGCGCACATGACATCGTGCAGGCCACCGTTACCCGCGTGGATACCGAGAAGGGCATCGTAGCGCTGGATCTGGGCAAGGGCGGCGAGGCTGTTCTGCCCCGCAACGAGCAGGTGCCCGGCGAGGTGTACACCGAGGGCGAGACTCTGCAGGTCTACATCGTGGACGTGGTCAGCACCGAGCGCGGCCCCCGCGTGATGATCAGCCGCACCCATCCCGGCCTTGTCAAGCGCCTGTTTGAGCTGGAAGTGCCCGAGATCTTTGACGGCACTGTGGAGGTAAAGGCCATCAGCCGCGAGGCCGGTGCCCGCACCAAGATGGCTGTCTGGTCCAAGGACCCCAACGTCAACCCTGTTTCCGCCTGCATCGGCGAGCACGGCGCCCGTGTGGCCGCTGTTGTGGAAAAGCTGGGCGGCGAGAAGATCGATATCGTCAAGTGGAGCGAGGATATCTCGGAGTTCATCTCCGCAGCCCTGAGCCCTGCCAAGGTGGTCAAGGTGGAGCTGCTGCCCGGCGAGACCCGCTCCTGCCGCGTCACCGTGCCTGACCAGCAGCTGAGCCTTGCCATTGGCAACAAGGGTCAGAACGCCCGCCTGTGCGCACGCCTGACCGGCTACAACATTGATATCCGTCCCGAGAGCGGCTACTACGGCGAGGACGAGGAGCCCAAGAAGGACGCAGCAGACGCTGAATAAGCCCGGCACCATCTGCCGAAGGAGGGAAACCGGATGGCACAAAAAAAGATCCCTGCCCGCCAGTGCATTGGCTGCATGACCAGCCGCCCCAAAAAGGAGCTGGTGCGCGTGGTGCGCGCACCCAGCGGGGAGATCAGCATTGATCTGGTAGGCAAAAAGCCGGGACGCGGCGCATATCTCTGCCCGGACCCGGACTGCCTGACCAAGGCAAAAAAGAAAAAGGCGCTGGAGCGCTGCTTTGAGCAGCCGGTTCCCGCCGAGGTATACGACGCGCTGGCTGTACAGCTGGCCGCAGCCGCAAAGGAGGCAGCAGCCGATGGCAAAAAAGAATAACGCCCCCGCAAAACCCAAGCTGCCCCCGGAGGAGGCGCTGTATCAGGCCGTGAGCCTGTGCCGCAAGGCCGGTGCGCTGACCATGGGCTTTGATGCCGTGGAGGAAGCCTGCGTAAAAAGCAAGGCATGGCTGGTGATGACCGCATCGGACATCAGCCCCAAGACCCTGCAGCGTTTGAACTACGCCGTGGGGGACTTGGTGGACGTGTTCACCATGCCGCTGACGCAGGATAAGCTGGCCGATATCAGCCACAAGCCCGTGGCTGTTTACGCGGTGACCGACCGCAACCTCGCAAAGCTCTGCTTCGACCGCCTGTCGGACTGCGGAGCAATCAAAAATGAGGAGGATATGAGCGAATGATCGTAAAATATAAAGTGAGTGACTTTGCAAAGGATCTGAACCTTTCTGCAAAGAAGGTACTGGACGAACTGGCCGCTATGGGCAGCACCGGCAAGAAGAACAGCTCCAATCTGGAGGAGAACGAGCTGAACTACCTGCTGGAAAAGTTCAGCAAGGATAACAGCGTGGCAAATCTGGACGAGTTTTTGAACAGCGCCAAGGCTCCCAAGGAGGAGCCCAAGGCCGAGAAGAAGGCTGAGAAGAAGGCTGAAAAGAAGCCCGAGGCTCCCAAGGCTGACAAAAAGCCCCAGCAGCCCGCCGCAAAGGCCGAGCAGCCCAAGGCAAACAATAATAACAATAACGGCAAGCACGGCGACAAGAAGCCCGAGCAGCATAAGAAGCGCGAGGAAAAGACCGTTTCGTTCAGCGAACTGGCACGCGAGACCGGCGCAAAGGCTACTGCTGCCCCCGCACAGGCTGTTTCTGTCCGCCGCGAGGACAATCAGGTCACCGTGGATACCCGCACTGTGGATATGAACGTGGATCGCTTCGACGCCCGCTACGATGATCTGGCCTCCACCAAGAACACCGAGAACCGCCGCAAGCCCACCCCGCAGGGCAACAAGCAGAAGTTCACCCAGCGCGGCCAGCGCCAGCGCCAGCAGTTCCAGAAGGGCAAGCGCGAGACCGAGTTCGAGCGTCTGCAGCGCATCCAGCTGGAAAAGGCCCGCAACGCCCAGCTGAAGGTGATGATCCCTGACGAGATCACCGTGGGCGAGTTGGCTGCCCGCCTGAAGCAGCAGGCCGGTAAGGTCATTGCCAAGTTCATGCAGATGGGCGAGATGCACGCCATCAACGACGTGATCGATTTCGACACCGCAGCTCTGCTGGCAGAGGAGTTCCACGCAAAGGTCGAGCACGAGGTGCACGTTACCATCGAGGAGCGCCTGTTCACGCAGGAAGAGGATGCACAGGAGGATCTGGTGGAGCGTCCCCCGGTGGTCTGTGTCATGGGTCACGTTGACCACGGCAAGACCAGTATTCTGGATGCGATCCGTAAGACCAACGTTACCGCAGGCGAGGCCGGCGGCATCACGCAGGCCATCGGTGCATATCAGGTCAAGGTCAACGACAGCCTCATCACCTTCCTGGATACCCCGGGCCACGAGGCATTCACCTCCATGCGTGCCCGCGGTGCCAACATGACCGATATCGCCGTTCTGGTGGTTGCTGCCGATGACGGCATCATGCCCCAGACCATCGAGTCCATCAACCACGCCAAGGCTGCAAATGTCAAGATTATCGTGGCAATGAACAAGATGGATAAGCCCACCGCAAACCCCGAGCGCGTGATGGAAGGCCTGACCAAGTACGGCATCATCACCGAGGACTGGGGCGGCGATGTGGCCTGCATCCCGGTGTCTGCCCTGACCGGCATGGGCATCAACGACCTGCTGGAGCGCATTGCTCTGGAAGCTGAGGTCATGGAGCTGAAGGCAAACCCCAACCGCCGCGCCAAGGGTGCGGTCGTCGAGGCCCGTCTGGACAAGGGCCAGGGCCCCATTGCCACCATTCTGGTGCAGAACGGCACCCTGCACTCCGGCGACGTCATCATTGCCGGTACCGCTGTGGGCCGCGTGCGTACCATGCGCAGCGACAAGGGTCAGCTGCTGACCGATGCCGGCCCCTCCACCCCTGTGGAGATCACCGGCCTGACCGCAGTGCCGGAAGCAGGCGACCTGTTCGAGGCTGTTGAGGACGAGCGTCTGGCCCGTGAACTGGCCGAGCAGCGCATCGCTGCCGCCAAGGAGAAGCAGTTCTCCTCCTTCCAGAAGGTCACGCTGGATAACCTGTTCAGCCAGATGGCACAGAACGACATGAAGGAACTGGCCATCGTGGTCAAGGCCGACGTGCAGGGCTCTGCCGAGGCTGTGAAGCAGAGTTTGGAGAAGATCTCCAACGACGAGGTGCGTGTGCGCGTCATCCACGCCGGTGTCGGCGCCATCAGCAAGTCTGACGTCGATCTGGCCGATGCCTCCAACGCCATCATCATCGGCTTCAACGTCCGCCCGGACAACGTGGCCAAGGAAGAAGCTGCTGCCACCAAGGTGGAAATGCGTATGTACCGCGTCATTTACGACGCCATCAACGATGTCACCGACGCTATGAAGGGTATGCTGGCACCCAAGTTCCGCGAGGTCTCTCTGGGCGAACTGCAGGTGCGTCAGGTGTACAAGATCTCCAACGTGGGTACCGTTGCAGGCTGCCGCGTGACCAGCGGCAAGATCACCCGCGACAGCAAGGTGCGCGTGGTACGTGACGGCATTGTCATCGCCGAGGACGAGATCGCATCCCTGAAGCGCTTCAAGGATGATGCCAAGGAAGTGGCCGAGGGCTACGAGTGCGGCGTGACCCTGGAGAAGTTTGCGGACGTCAAGGAAGGCGACGTGTACGAGGCCTTCAAGATGGAAGAGTACCGCGACTAAGCAAAAACCGAATATATAACAGCTTCCCGGCAGAAAAGGCTTCCCCCGTCCGGGGGAAGCTGTCGAACGAAGTGAGACTGATGAGGGCGTATCTTTCGCAGGTGTGGAGCGTGCGCCCTCATCCGTCGTTTTGGCAGACAAATGCCGCCTTGCCCCGGCCGGGGCAAGGCTTTGGGAAGCTGCCGGACAGAATTTGGAGAAAACTATGTCTCAGAAAAATATGGGCCGTCTTGCGCAGGATATGAAGCGCGAGGTCATTGCCATCATCGGCCGACTGAAGGACCCGCGGCTGGAGGGCGGTCTGCTGACCGTCACCCGTCTGGACGTGACGCCGGATCTGGATGTGGCAAAAGTGTATGTAAGCGTGATGGGCCGCGCAGACGGCCCCAAGCCTGCTATTGAAGCGCTGAACCGTGCCGCAGGCCATGTGCGCACCGAGGTCAGCAAAAAAATGCACATCCGCAAGGCACCCCGCTTCATCTTTGTGGAGGATGACGGTGCCGCCTACGCCGCCCACATCAACGAGCTGCTGCGCAGCCTGAACGTGAACGGCGAGGAGGAAGCACAGCCTGTCGATACCGAACAGACCGAGGACTGACTGCCTTTGCGGAAAGGATGGATCATTGGATGACAGAACAACTGGATGTGCAGCAGATGGCGCAGCGCCTGCTGGCTGCGGATAACATTTTGATTCTGTGCCACAAAAACCCGGACGGTGACACCATCGGCTGCGGCAGCGCCCTGTACTATGCGCTCAAAGCGCTGGAAAAAACGACGGCGGTGCTCTGCTCCGATGCCATTCCGTCCCGCTACGCCTTTACGAACCCACGGCTGTTCAAGGGCGAGTTCGAGACCCGCACTGTGATTGCGGTGGACGTGGCCGGTTTGCAGCTGTTTGGCGAAAATAACGGTGTGCCGCAGTACGCACGCCATGTAGACCTGTGCATCGACCACCACGCAGGCAACAACGGCTATGCCGATTTTACCCTTCTGGATGCCGGTGCCGCTGCGGCAGCGGAACTGCTGTATCAGGTCATCGTGGAGATGGGGGTGACTATCACCCCCCACATTGCCGACTGCCTGTACACCGGCATTGCTACCGACACCGGTTGCTTCAAGTTCTCCTCCACCACAGCTAACACCCACACGGTGGCGGCAAAACTTATTGAAGCCGGCTGTCATGTGGAGGAGCTGAACACCCTGCTCTTTGACACAAAGCCCCGTGCCCGCATGGAGGCCGAGCGCATCGCCCGCAACCATCTGGAATACTATCTGGACGGCCGCTGCGCCCTGATCTACCTGACGAGAGACGAGATACGGCAGAGCGGGGTAGACCCCGCAGATCTGGAGGAACTGACCAGTCTGCCCATCAGCATCGAGGGAGTCAAGGTGGGTCTGACCCTGCGCCAGCAGCCCGGCGGCAGCTACCGCATCAGCGTGCGCACCGCAAAGGGCGTGGACGCCTGTGCCATTGCCCGGCGTCTGGGCGGCGGCGGCCACACCCGCGCAGCGGGTTGTGAACTGCTGGGCGACCTTGAAAACGCCAAAAATGCGATCCTTGCAGAGGTGGAAGCCGAGCTGGACGCACCGCAGGAGGAAGCATAATGCAGGGCATCCTGATCGTAGACAAGCCCATGGACTGGACCAGCTTTGACGTAGTGGCAAAGCTGCGCGGCGTGCTGGGTACACGCAAGCTGGGGCACAGCGGTACGCTGGACCCCATGGCCACCGGCGTTCTGCCGGTGTTCTGCGGCGGTGCCAGCAAGGCGGTGGATCTGCAGCTGAACCACGACAAGACCTACCGCGCCACCCTGCGCTTGGGCGCACGCACCGATACCGGCGATAGCACCGGCACTGTGCTGGAAACTGCACCCGTCACCGCCGGAGAGAAGGAACTGCTGGCTGTGCTGCCGCAGTTTGTCGGCCCGCAGATGCAGGTGCCGCCCATGTACTCGGCAGTCAAGATCAACGGTCAGCCGCTGTATAAGCTGGCGCGTGAGGGCGTGACCGTGGAACGCAAGGCGCGCCCCATTGAAATCTACGGCATCGAGTACGGCGGCAGTCCGGAAGAAAACGAGTATGTACTGACGGTGCGCTGCTCCAAGGGCACCTATATCCGCACCCTGCTGGAGGATATCGCCGCCGCCATGGGGCAGAAGGGCACCATGAGCGCTCTGCGCCGCACTGCTGCCGGTCTGTACACCGAAGCAGATGCCCACACGCTGGAAGAAATCCTTGCAGCAAAGGAGCAGGGAACTGCCGCGCTGGAAGCACTGATGCTGCCGGTGGAAAGCGTGTTCACCCCGCTGCCGCTGCTGATGGTGGAGCCATGGGTGGAGCAGCACCTGTACAACGGCTGTCCCACCAGCCGCTACCCCGCAGCAGACGGACGCTACCGGGTGCGCAATGCCGCCGGGCAGTTCCTTGGCCTTGCTAACATTACCGGCGGGGTGCTCCGGGTGGAAAAACTGTTCGTGGAACGTAATTGAGCAATAAAGGAAACAAGACCCATGCAGATCATTTCTCAGTTTGCCCCGCTGCCGCTGGCACAGCCCGCAAAGGGTACCGCCGTGGCCATGGGCTACTTTGACGGCATCCATATCGGCCACCGGGCGGTGATCGAAGGGGCTGTGCAGTGGGCAAAGACCCATGATGCAGCTCCGGCGGTATTCACCTTCCGCCTGCCGGTGGAAAATAAAATGAAGGGCAAGCGCCTGCTCTCCACCGAGGATAAGCACGCCCTGATCCACAGCCTTGGGGTGGAGTATTACCTCACCCCGGACTTTGAGGCGATCAAGGCACTGAGCCCGGAGGAGTTTGTGCGCGGCATCGTGGAAAACTGCCACGCCCGGGCGCTGTTCTGTGGCGAAAACTTCACCTTTGGTGCAAGGGCTGCCGGTACGCCGGAGCTGCTGCGCACCCTCTGTGCCCCTCTTGGGGTAGAAGTAGTGGTGGTGCCCATGGCTCAGTTTGAGGAAAAGCCGGTGTCCTCCACCCGCATCCGCACCGCGCTGGAGGGCGGGGACATCCCGGCCGCCAACGCCATGCTGGGCATGCC
>ENA-UAIY01000100-UAIY01000100.1-human-gut-metagenome-genome-assembly--contig:-NODE-100-length-19203-cov-4.574211_pt1 | contig 19203 bp, 17 predicted proteins | sample MGYA00244423_ERZ654401 | MGnify/ENA primary metagenome ERZ654401 (study PRJEB26926, sample SAMN06165022) | human gut metagenome | biome: ENVO:00009003; feature: ENVO:2100002; material: ENVO:00002003...
AACACGGACATCGCAGTGCTCGCCCTCGCCGCAGCGCAGGATGATCTGTGGCAGCGTCACCGTGTTCAGCAGCTCGTCGTCGCCGTTGAGCACCGCGACGCCCTCCGGCGCCAGATTTTCAAATATCTCACACTTGGCCTGCAAAATGCCCTGCCGTGTGTTGCCCAGATTTTCGATGTGGGCGTCGCCCACGTTGGTGATAACGGCGATATCCGGCCGTACCATCTCGCCCAGATACCGTATCTCCCCAAAGTGGTTCATGCCCGTCTCGATCACCGCCGCCTCGTGCTCCGGCATGAGCCGCAGCAGCGTCAGCGGCGCGCCGATGTCGTTGTTGAGGTTCCCCTCCGTCCGCAGCGTCTCGTATTTCTGTGCCAGCACCGCGGCGATCATCTCCTTGGTGGTAGTCTTGCCCACGGAGCCGGTCACCTGTACCACCGGCAGCCGGAACTGCCCCCGGTACCAGGCGGCCAGCGCCTTCAGCGCCAGCCGCGTGTCGGGCACCTGAATGTAAAACTTCCCCGGCAGCAGTGCCTCCGGCGTCTTTGCCGTCAGGCATCCCGCCGCCCCGGCCTCCAGTGCCTTTTCGATATAGGCGTGGCCGTCGAAGCGTTCCCCCACCAGAGGGATGAACAGCGCTTCCTGCGGCACGCGGCGGCTGTCGGTGGTCACGTCGCGCACCGCCGCGCCGCTGCTCTGCAACACCGTGCCGCCCACCGCGGCGCAGATGGTCTGTACCGTCAGCGGCATCATGCCCGCGCCGCCTTTCGCGCCGCCAGCGACAGCTCCACGATCTTCTCGCACAATTCGCCGTAGTTCAGTCCCACCTGCGCCGCCTCCTGGGGCACCAGACTGGTAGGCGTCATGCCCGGCAGGGTGTTGATCTCCAGGCACCAGGCCTGACCGTTCTCGTCCAGAATGAAGTCCGAACGGGAGTACACGCTCAGCCCCAGCCCCTTGTGCAGCTTCAGGGCCATCTCGCCCACCTGCTTCCACGCCGCGTCCGTGATAGGCGCGGGGCACAGCTCCACCGCGCCGCCGGCCTGATACTTGCTCTCATAGTCGAAATAGGCGCCCTTGGGGATGATCTCCACCGCCGGCAGATAGCCGTCGCCCAGCACGGCGATCTGTATCTCCCGGCCCTTGATCTTCTGCTCCACCACCACATGGTCGCCGTAGCGCAGCAGGTCGTGCAGGGCCTTCTCCAGCTGTTCCTTCGTGTCCGGCAGCGCCACACCGATGGAGCTGCCGCCGTTGACGATCTTCACGGCACAGGGCACCGGCAGCTCCTCCGCCAGCCGGGGGATATCGCTCTCGGTATAGTGGATGTCGTGCCACGGAGCCGTGCGAATACCGAGAGAGTCCATCATCCGCTTCGTCACGGATTTATCCATGGCCATGCCGCTGCCCAGATACCCGGATCCGGTGTAGGGCACGCCCAGCAGATCCAGCGTGGCCTGTATGCGGCCGTCCTCGCCGCAGCTTCCGTGCAGCGCCAGAAATACCACGTCCGCCATGCGGCACACGGTCAGCACGTCCTTGCCCAGCAGGCTGGGGCTCTGGTCCCTCCGGCTGCGGCGCACCGCCTCCAGGTCCGGCTCCACGCGCTCCACCCGGCTCTGGCCGCACAGGCCGTCCGGCGCGTCAAAGATATCCTCCAACGCGCCCTCGTAGTCCTCCAACCCCAAAAACATATCCACCAGAATGGCCTTGTGTCCCCTCTCCCGCAGCGCCCTGCACACGCCGGTGCCGCTGGTCAGCGCCACCTGGCGCTCTGTGGACAGTCCGCCCGCCAATACCACGATCTTCATAAGCGTACCCTCACTTTTAGGCGGCACAGCGAAAAACGGCCCTGTGCCCCCATGATTTGATATATTATTATAGCACAGCGCCCCGCTGATTACAACCGATTTTGCCCGCCGGTGTGTAAACAAACAAAGAACGCCCCGGCACAGCCGCGGCGTTCTTTTGTTGTCTTTCCTATCGCAGCCAGTCGGGCTTCGCCCGCCCGTGTACGCCGGACACCAGCCCCATACAGGCAAACAGCATCACCAGCGATGAGCCGCCGTAGCTGATGAAGGGCAGCGTCAGTCCGATGACCGGCATCACGAACAGGCACATACCCACATTGATGATGACCTGAAAGATAATGACACTGGCCACGCCGATGCAGGCATAGCCCTCCAGCCGGGTCTTGGCGTGCCGCGCCACATACAGGCACCGCAGTATAATGGCCGTCAGCAGCGCCAGCGTCAGCAGGCAGCCCACCAGCCCCAGCTCCTCACCGATCACGGAGAAAATAAAATCCGTGTGCCGGTGCGGCAGGCTGGACGCCGCCTCGCTTTGGGTCTGCGTGCCGCGAAACAGCCCCTGCCCGAATATCCTTCCGCCGCCCAGTGTCAGCAGGCTCCGGGTCTGCTGCCAGCCGGTGTTCAGCGGGTCATAGCTGTGGTCGAACAGGACGATGAACCGGTTTTTCATGTAGGTATCCAGCAGATCCAGGTCCCACATGGCGTAGAACAGCAGTCCCGCCGCGCCGCCGCCGATCAGGAACCACCGCAGCGCCACCCCCGCCACAAAACACATACACGCGAAGATGAACAGGAACACCAGCGCACTGCCCATGTCGGAGGATATCTTGTAGTACAGCGCAAAGATCACGCCGAAGTGTGCCGCCAGCATGACGATGGAGGAAATCGACCGCAGGTCCCGGTTCTCCTTCAGCCACGCCAGCTGTTTCGCCAGCACGATAATAAACGTCAGCTTCACGATCTCCGCCGGCTGCACCTTCACCGGCAGGAACGGGAACTCCAGCCATGCCTTGTTGCCGGTATCCCCGGCAATGCCGAGGGGCGTTGCCAGCAGCAGGATGAACACCACGCCCACCAGGAATATCCACTTCCAGTACTTCGACAGCTCGTTCAGGTCCACCTGCGACACCACGATATACAGCACCGCCCCGATGCACAGCGCCGCCGCCTGTACCAGCACCAGCTTGCTGGTGTGCATATAGCGTGTGGCGCTGGCGATCATCAGTATGCCGAACAGCGACGTGCCGATGCACAGCGCCAACAGGACAAGATCGGCCTGTCGGAACACGTCGTTAAAAAGCTCCCGTATCCGTCGCAGCATGGCGGCACCTCCCTTCCCTCGCATTTTCCCCCGCACGGCGCACATATCCGTTCCTCTGCGGCCACATACAGCGCATCAAGTCCGCAAAAAGCGAAAGAGAATGTATAACAAAGGTATCGTAAATGTATCATGAATGTACCATAAGTGTGCAGCGAAAGCGCACAAAAAGCACGCGCTTTTCCGGCGTGTCAAAGGCCGGTCCCACATAGTGTACCACGATTTCCCCGCCCTGTAAACCACCGGTTTTCTATCAAAAATGTTACTGTTTCCGCCCGCTGCTTTCACAGCCCAGCCACCGTTTTCACAGCCCGGCCACCAACAGCGCTATCACCGAAAGGCCCCCCACCGCCAGCGCATAGGGCGTTGCCGCCCGTATGGTGGTCAGGTTGGAAACGCCCGAGCCGGCGGTGGTCATCAGCACCGCGTCCGCATAGAAGCACAGACTATATCCCAGGGTAACGCCGCTCATCACCGCGGCGATCATCAGCGGCGCAGCCACCCCGGCAGCCAGTCCCATCGGGATGAACACAGGAATAGCGATGGTCATTACCGCCCAGCAGCCACCTACGGCAAATACCGTTGATCCCACCAGCACAAACGCCAGCGGCGCGATCAGGCAGCGGGGCACCGCCCCTCCGATACCGTTGATGAGAATATCAAACAACCCCAATGTACGGTTGGCGTCGCTGAGCATCAGGCCAAAGCCCACCACCACAGCGATGGTGGTCATACCCTTAACGCCGGAAAAGAATCGGGCAAAGTATTCTCCCACCGTCATACGCTTCTGTATCACATACAGCAAGAACTGCACCACCAGGCACACGATGATACCGTGGAGCAAATCATTGTCAAACAGCACCGTGCCGCCCACCAGCGCCGCCAGCGGGATAATAGCGTTCCAAGCCGAGGAGACATTGTGCTCATCCACCTCGTCAATGTCCACCAGCTTCTCGCCCTTCTCGCCCGGTTCAAAGGCTGCGCCGCCGGAGGCCACCCGGTGATACGCCTGACGAAGCATGCCCACTTTCGGAAACCAGCCCAACGCCAGCAGCAGACTTACCAGCATCATCGCCAGCGGATAAAACATGAAGGGCACCGCCTGAAGGTAATCCGTGAACCCCAGGCCGAAGTCGGAGATCAGGCCCACGCTGAATGCCGTCCAGCTGGTAAAGGGCACCGTCACGCACAGGCAGCATGCCATAATGTTGGTCTGCACCGCCAGGTGCTCCCGGGGCAGACGGTTTTTATCGGAGACATCCCGCAGGCAGATGGTGGTAGTCAGGGCATTCAGATACTCGTCCACGAACATGATCACAGACAGCAGCCACGCCAGCAGCAGCGTTTTGCGGGGCGTGTTGGCCGCCTTCGCCAGCAGATCCCGGAAGCCCATGAGCCCGCCGGAGGCCTGAAACAGCGAGATCATTCCGCCAAAGCCCAGAATACTGCACAGTGCAAACTGATAGGAGCTGTTGCCCAGTGTAGTATACATGGCATCGATCAGCCCAGTGAAAAAATGCTGGCGATGGACCAGCAGCACGGCCAGCAGGGTAGCCAAGACCATTGCATCTGCCATTTTGCGGGTCTTTAGGGCATATACGATCAAAAACGCCAACGGCAGGAACGCCATAACAGTATGCAGCACAGAAACACCTCCCTTCTCACACAGAGTATAGCAAACTCCAGCGAAAACCGCAACTGCGCATGAAAAAGCCGGCCTGGTGGCCGGCTTTTTCATGCGTCGCTTATACAGACATTCTTTTCACACCGGGGTTCTCCCGCATAAAGGCCAGTGCTTCATCATGGGTGATCGGCGGCTCAAGCCGGACGGTGATCTCCATACGAAGGCAGCCGTCCTGACGGGTGAGGCTGCTCTCTGTCACCTGGCCGCGGTGCTGCTTCAGCAGATCGTCAAAGCGGGCCCGCAGCTCATCCGTATCCTCCAGCTCCACCAAAATTTCCTGTGTCGTGAGGGCGTCCGCCCCCACAGGGAAGCGGTGGAGAATGATCTGGATGGCAACGAGGACAGCCGCCTCGAACAGGCCCAGCCAATACATACCGGCACCCACAGCCATACCGATGGCGGCGGTACCCCACATACCGGCGGCGGTGGTCAGTCCGCGGATAGAGTTGCCATTTTTAAATATGACGCCGGCACCCAGAAAGGATATGCCGCTGACCACCTGGGCGGCAATGCGGGCAGGGTCGGCGCCGCGAAGGCCATCCACCGTAACACAGTCCAGGAAAGCGTATTTTGAGACGATCATAAACAGCGCGGAGGTACAGGCAATGATGCAGTGGGTACGGATGCCCGCCTCCTTGCGGCGCTTACTGCGCTCCAAACCCACCAGCGCGCCCAAGGCGGCAGACAGCAGCAGGCGAATGAGAAATTCCAGATTATCGTAAATAGTCAGGGTCGCTTCGGGCACATATTGCGTCAGTCCGGAAAGCATAACAGTCTCCTTTCAGCGGCACAGGCCGCAGGTATGGTACAGCAAGTATAGTGTGCATCGCCGTTTCTTATGCGGTATAGCGGCATTGGTCGGTAATAGCCTCCTTCAGCCGCCGCAGCGTCGGATCGGCCAGATCCCGGGGATAGGGCAGATCCGTTAGATCAAATTCACAGATCGTACTGTCCGGGTGCATGACAATGATCCGCCGCCCCAGCAGCAGCGCCTCCTCCAGCTGGTGGGTGACCAGCACGATCGTGCGGGGCAGCTTCTCCTGGATGTCCAGCAGTTGGCTCTGCAGCTCCGCGCGGGTCAAAAAGCCCAGGGAGGCAAAGGGTTCATCCATCAGCAGCAGTTCCGCCTGCCCCGCCAGCACCCGGGCCAGGCCCAGACGCTGCTTCATACCGGTGGACAGCTCTGCCGGCGTCAGGTCGGCGTAGTCCTCCAAGCCCACCAGCCGCACGAATTCGCTGGCGCGCTTATAGCGCTCCTCCGGCGTTTTTCCCACGCCGCAGGCCATGGCCACATTCCGCTGCACGCTGGTCCAGGTGATGACATAGGGATCCGGACTAAGCATGGCACTGTGCCAACCCTCCGGAATCCGTATTGTCCCGGTGTCAGGCATCTCCGTCCCCGCCAGCAGCTTCAGCAGCGTGCTCTTGCCGCAGCCGCTGCGGCCCACGATCACGGTGATCTCTCCGGCAGGAATGGTCAGCGACAGGCCGCGCAGCACCTGTCGGGTACGGCTGGGCCGCGTCTCGCCGGTCAGGACGATATCCGTGCCGTAGGTGGTATAGGCCTTATCCACATGGTCAAGAACAACTGCGTCCATAGCGATACCTCATTTCCTCGTTTCGGCCGCCGGGCAGATGGACGGCACGGCTATCATAGCCCCGGCGGTGGGGCTTGTCAAGCGCCGCCGTCAGCCCAGCATCCCCAGTATCTCCTGCAGGCTGAAATTCTCCCGGTAGTAGTCCAGCTCACCGGCGATCAGCTCATCCAGCACGCGCATACCCAGCACCTCCACCGGCGCCTTGTCGTCCGTCAGGATGTGATCCCCACCGGTGTAGACCGTCAGATCGGCGGCCACCTCCGCCATCATGGCGGCGTAGTCCCCGTCGGTCAGCGCTGCGCGGCTGGCGGCAAAGCGCTCCGGCAGGCCGGGCGCGTTGGTGCAGAACACCTCCGTATTGGTGTTTCCGGGCACATCGGCCAGATAGGTGTACGCGAACACGCTGGCCATCGTATCACAGAGGTACTGGTTGATGGAGCCATCCTCCCGGGAGGTCATATTCAAATTCACCACCATGACGCCCTCCGGCTTCAGGTGCTCCGCCACCGCCGCGAAGAACTCCCGGCTGGACAGCTGAAACGGAATGGTGATGTCCTGATAGGCGTCCACCATGATCACATCAAACTTCTCCTCCGACGCGGTCAGGTAGGCCCGGCCATCGGCCACGGCCACCTCCACCTCCTCCGGCAGGCCAAAATAGGTGCGGGCGATATCGGCGATCTTGCCGTCGATCTCCGCGCCCTGCACGGTCATGCCCGGAAAATAGCGGACGCAGTATCCGGCGTAGGTGCCGGACCCCATGCCCAAGATCATGGCGCTGCGGCCTGTGTTATCGGTACCGTCCATACCCGCCATACAGGGGGCTGCCAGCGCGTAGTCGTAGTACATTCCGGTGAGCTTACCGTCCTTGTTCTGCACCGACTGTACACCGAAGAGCACATTGGTGGAGAGCGTGGTGGTGTGGTCATCATCCTTGACCTGGAGGTAGTTGTAGATGGACTCGTCCTCCAGGGCCAGGTCGCTCTCCCAGAATGCGAAGCTGTAGGTGGGCAGCGCAAAGCACAGCCCCGCCACCAATACCACCGCAATGATACCGGTGACCGTCCTTTTCCGTTCAAAGATGAAGTAGACAATGCCGATAGCGGCCAGCACACCCGCAAAAATCAGGAACGTGGCCGCCGTACCCACCGCCGGGATGGTCAGAAACGTGGGCACAAAGGTACCGATGATGCTGCCGATGGTGTTCAGTGCATTCAGCTGCCCCACGGTCTTACCGGTGTCATCCAGATTGTCCACGGTGAACTTGGTCAGGGACGGTGTTACGGTGCCCAGCAGCACACAGGGGAAGGCGAAGATCACCAGGCAGGCTGCCAGCGCCGCCCAGACCAGAAAGTTCTTCGTTACGAACGTGGCCAGCAGGAAGGATATCCCGGCGATCATCCATCGGCCCGCAAAGGGTATCAACGCGATCCAGATCGCGGCGATGATGACCCGGCCATAGAGCCGGTCCGGCGACTTGCTCTTGTCAGCCATCCGTCCGCCCCAAATGTTGCCCACAGCCATAGCGATCATTATAACGCCGATAATGACCGTCCAAACGATTTGAGATGAGCTGAAATACGGCGCCATCAGGCGGCTGGCGCCCAGTTCCACCGCCATGACGGACATTCCCGCGAAAAACTCTGTCAGGTATAAAAACCACTTACTATGAGTCAGCTTTTTCTCCATGGTACAAGGTCCTCCTTATACGCTTCTGTCCACCACGGAAACTACAAATAGTTCTCCCTGGATCGCCTTGTATTATAGCGTAGCATGACCGTTTCCGCAAGTACCTCTCTGTTTTCATGGCCTTCCCGCTGTTCTTCAGCTGCGCAGAAAAAGCCTCCGTTTCCGGAGGTTTTCTCTTATTTTGTGTCAGCTTTCTCGGATCGTTCTTGACAGAGAATAACGAAATCGGTATGCTGATAGCAACGGGAGGTGCGGCGCCATGATGGACGGAAATATCATATTATCCGTGGCGAAGGCCATGGAGGTCCTGCAAATTCTGAGTCAGGCCGAAAGTCCGCTGTCGCTGAAGGAACTGGCCACCCGGTGCGGATACCCGAAGAGCACCGTATTCGGCCTGCTGACCACCATGCGGGCCTATGACGTGGCAGCGCAGACGCCGGACGGGAAATACACGCTGGGCCTGCGGCTGTTCGAATATGGGCGGCAAGTGGAGCGGTCCTGGGACATCTCACTGGTGGCCCGCCCCTATATGGAGCACCTGTGCCAGCGGACCGGAGCGTCCGTCATGCTCTCGGTGTGCGAGGGCGGCAGCGTGATCACCCTGGACCAGGTGGAGACCCGGGACAATCTGCGCGTCGTGTCGGATATAGGTTCCCGGCTGCCAATCTACTGTACGTCGCAGGGCAAGGTCTTTCTGGCACATATGTCCCGCACCAGTGCCGAGGCGCTGCTGCGCGCGCAGCATATGACCCAGTTCACCCCGCACACCATCACCGATCTGACCGCGCTGATGCAGGAGATCGATCTGTGCCGTACCGACGGCTACGCCATTGAAAACGGCGAATACAAGATCGGCCTGCGCTCCATTTCCGCACCGGTCTATACCGTGGAGGGCAAAGCACGATACACCGTGGGCGTGATCGGTATGTTCCGCAGCACCCGTTCCGATGAATTCCTTGCGGCGGTGGAACAGGTCTGCGCCACCGCGTCCATGATCTCCACTGCGCTGGGCTATCGAAAAACGGAGGAGCTTTTGTAAGCCATACCTCCGCCGTTATCGGCGCACTGGAGAACGCACTGCACATGATCGCTGCCGAGGGTCACGGCTGAGCCGCGTATGCCTTTGCAGCGTTTCCGGCAACGGCGAAAACGGCTTGTTTTCCAGTCAGTATCCTGATGGGTAATGAGAATGTGCCGAATGGACTGCGGTGCAATACCCGGCCATGCCATCTTCTCCGCCAGCCGTTCGTAGTTATAGCCGGCGTCGATCATGATGGCAGTCCCGCCGCCTGTTTTCAAGACGCTGTCTGCTCTTTTCTCACCTTTTTCGCCAAATACCGCCGCAGGAAAAAGCAAAAACACACGTCCGGCCCAGTCAGGCCGGACGTGCGTATATTCTCAGGCTGCACAGAAAGCAAGACCCGATCAAAGTGCAGTTCCCTTCTTCGGCACAAACAAACCACGCATATCGGCGCACTCCAGCTCCAGCAATGCTTTTTTCCTCCGGATGCCGCCCCCATAGCCGGTAAGACTGCCGTTTGTACCCACCACACGGTGGCACGGGATCATGAGAGAGATCGGGTTATGCCCCACCGCGCCGCCCACCGCCTGCGCGGACATTTTGGCCAGTCCCTGCTGGCGAGCCGCTTCAGCAGCGATCTCTCCGTAGGTCATGGTCTTTCCATACGGTATCGTCAGCATGATGTCACAGATACGCTTACGGAACGGTGTGGTATCATAGCGCAGCGGCGGCAGAAACCCCGGTTCCTTACCGGAAAAATAGATATCCAGCCAGCGACCGGCCTCTGCAAACAGCGGGTGTTCCCTTTGTGCAGTCACTTTCGGCAGAACACTGCCGAAATACCTCTGCCCGTTGAACCATAGACCAACGATCGCCTCATCGTCGCAGGCCAGCGTGATCCTACCCAGCGGCGACACATACTCGGATGTCCAGATCATCTCTTTCCCTCCAATCTCTTTTTCGGCTTATGATCTTTCAGCTCCGGAATCGCTCCGCCGGCCACCGCCCACAGATACAGGCTCGCCACGCTGCCATACGGGCTAAACCGACGGCGGTATATCTCAAACCGCTTACGGTCAATACTGCGGTGGTGATAGAGCATCCGCAGTCCGCGCTGAATAGCCAGATCGTCGTAACTAAACACATCGGGCCGCTGCATACAGAACAGCAGGATCATCTCCGCTGTCCAGATGCCAACACCCTTCAGACTGCTCAGTTCGCGGATCACCTCCCCGTCCGTTTTCTGCCATATGCCGTCCAGATCAAACGCACCGTCCCGGGCCTTTTGCGCCAGATCTGTGATGTATTCCGCCTTACGGAAGGTCATACCCAGGGCTTGCAGTTCAGGGACTCCCGCCGCAAGGATGCTCTCCGCGTTCACCTCACCCAGCGCATCCCGCATCCGCTGCCAGATGGTCGCCTGCGCCTTAGTCGATATCTGCTGGCCGATGATATGATGGACAATGGCAGAGAACAAGTCCGTATCCACGGCACGGTCGATATATCCAATACGGTCAATGACTTCACCAAGCCGCCTGTCTTTCTGCCGCAGATAAGAAAGCTCTGTTTCACCGTATTCAAAATACACCTCTGTCACCGCCCTTTCATCTTCATATACAGGCAGGCACCGCCGCTAAACACCGTGAGACTATGATCGGATACAGTTCCCATAGTGCGGGCTGCGCTCTGACACAGAGTATACCATCTGCCCCCGCTGTTTGCAACCACCGGTCCAGTTATCGTCAAACCCACCTCAAACGATACGTTGGTTTCACGTTTTCCTGTCGGCTGCCTATCGACAACATACGCTTCGGTCAGCCGAAGACACCGATGTACTTGAGGCCATTCTTATCTCACCGTAAGAAAATACATCCTTATGAACGGAAACGGTTGATGCGCCTGGCTTTGTGCCAGACGCATCTATACCGGTAATTCTTTATGGTACGCCCGACTGGATTCGAACCAGCGGCCTACAGAGTCGGAGTTATCAGGCCGTCAAGCCGGAAAGCCCTGCGGCGCAAGGGCTTGGTTGAGATTGCACAAATTTCCGCCATTTTGAAGAAAAACCTCGGAAGCCTTACAGGGCAAGACTTCCGAGGCTTTTTGCAGCAGTAGTCAAATAGTAGTCTGCGCACTTCACAGGTCATGCGGCTCAGATGCAGCGGCTCCCGTTTTCAGCACACACGAACCGCATACTTCACACGATTCCCGTACTGTGTCGATTTGAGCAGTCCCAGTTTTTCAAACTTCAACACAAAGCTGCGGATCGTCGCGTAAGCGGCGTTCCCGAAGTCCTTTTCCAACTGCTTGGTGGAAAACTCCGCGTCGCCGTAAGCGGACAGAACAAACTCCCACAGTGCTTTCTCCTTCTCAGTGACCTGTCCGTGGGACAGGGCGGTCTGAAACGCCTCGCTCGTCTGTGCGGTCGGAAGCACCCCATTCAGCTTATGATAGCGGAGTGTACCCTGAATTGCAAGGTCGAAATCAGGTTTTTGATAATTTTCAATGTATCGCCTTACTGCCTTTTTCCGGACGATGAAAACCGGAAGTTCTCCGTCTACTATATGGAGCTGGCTCCCGGCAGCCATTGGCAGTCGGAGCCGCATCTGCGGGGTACCACCGAGTTTGTCACCCTTTTCGCCGGTGCAATCGAAATCACGGCTGATCAGAAGGACATTGTCGTTCAGGTGGGCGAAAGCGTCCGCTTTCAGGGCGACACCGCCCACACCTACCGCAACATCTCCGACCAAACCACCATTCTGCACATGATCCTGTATAACCCGTAAAAAGGCGCGAGCCGCTGTATTGCAGCGGCTCACGCCTTTTCTTTCAGTTATCCAACTCCGCCTCGTGCTTGAGGATCGCGCCGGTGGCGGCGTTGATCTCGTAGCTGTACTCCATGCCGCCGGATTTGAACTCGACCTCGTAGACGAGCGTGCCGTCCTCGTCGTCCAGTTCGATCTCCATGTCATACGCCTTGTTCTCGCTCACGCCCGCGTGGTTCAGGGCGATGGACTTCGCCTTGGCATGGCCGATGTCGCCGGTGGGCGCAATAGGCTTTGCCGTCTCATCCCCTACAGGGGCCGTGGCTGGCAAGTCCTTCTGCCCGCTGAGCACCTTCCCCGTGTAGGCGTCCACCAGATACTCAAACTCACCCCATGCCGTGTGCAGCTCCACCTCGTAGTGCGCGGGGAATTCGTCCAGCTCGGAATCGACCTCCGCCGTGACGGAGTCCAACGCCGTTGTCCCGGCATACTGCTCCGCGGCGTAAGCGGCGGCATCCTTGCCGATGGGCATGGCGGGCGCGCCCGCTTCCGCAAGGTCCTTCAGCTCCTCCACCGAGAGCTTCGCCAGCGCGTCAAATTTCAAAGCGGGGTTCAGCGCAAGCACACGGTTCACCAGCGCCGCCTTGCCGGAGGAAATGTTGTTTTCCCGGGCCTGCTGCTCCCGCGTCGCGTCCTGCGTCAGCGTCTGCGTCAGGACGGCGGCCTTCGCCTCGCTGGTCTGCAGCACACCGTCCACGGCGCTGGTCAGCTCCCGCTGGAGCTTTTCCGCGCGGGCGGTATCCTTGTCCTCCACCGAGATCATGATGGCGGAGGAAATGCTGTCGAGGTAGCCGTTTCGCACGAGGCTCCCCACGATGGCGTTCACCGCCACATCCAGCTTTGCGCCCTTGAGGTCTGCACCGTCGCCCATATCCGCAAGGATGGCCTTCGCATCCTCGTTGAGCGGTGTGCAGACCAGCACCTTTTCGCTCTTGCTGACCTTCAGCTCGATGCTGGGGTTTACGTCCAGCGACACCACGGACGCTACCGCGTGTGCCTGCTGATAGAATATCCCTCCGCCGCCCAGCAGTACCAGCGCAAGGCATGCCGCCGCCAGCGTCGTCCACCGTTTTTTTGTCGTTTTCTTCGTCGTCATGGGGATCACCGTTCCTTTCCGCTCATCACAGCGGGAGAGAACGCCGTTCACGTCGTTTGGCGCGGTCTTTTCCACCGCCGAAGCCAGACGCTGCTCCATTTTTTCATTGGTCATCGGGCGTCATCTCCTTCCAGACAGCTTCGCATCTTCTTCAATGCTCTGTGATATTTCGACAGGACGGTAGGAAGCGGCAGCTCCAGCAGCGCCGCGATCTCCCGGTGCTTCATACCCGTGACCGCGTGGAGCAGCACGATGCGCCGCTCCTCCTCGCCAAGGCTTGCCAATGCGCCTTGCAGCAGCGCGCGCTCGTCGGCGTCCAGTCCGCACTCCCGCGCGGGAATGGCGTCCCATTCCTCCTCGCTGAGGGCGGCATGGCGTTCCTCCCGCCGCAGACGCATCAGGCACAGGCTGCGGCACACCGCCAGCAGCCAGCCCATGGGGGAACCGGTGGGGCGGTACTGTGCCGCGCAGTCCCACACCTGCACATAGATGTCCTGCGTGAGATCCTGCGCGTCCTGCGCGTTTTTGAGATAGGAAAGCGCAAGACCGTACACCGCCGTCCGCGTGCGCTGATACAGCTCCGCCAGCGCTTCACGCTCCCCGCCGGCAATGTGGAGCAACAACTGCTGCAGCTCGTGTCGATCCTCTGCCGGCGCATATTCGGTTGTCATCAGCATACTGAGCATGGGCTTCTATCTCCTGTCATCCGTGTAATGCACGGAAAGGGCGTTTTATTGCATTTGGACTTAAAAACTTTTTTGATCAAGCTCCGCTGAGCACCTCGTAAACACGGGCCAACGCTGCTGTCTCACAGATAAAGCGAGCTGTCAGCTCCCGTTCCCCCCCACCACGTCCTCTGCGGCGTTGTGTACCGCAATGACATACACCAGCCACGACAGGCCGCTGGCAATGCCCGCCACCTGTATCACCCGCTGTCTGGACTGAAAGAACGGCAGTAACGCCGCCAACGATGCCACGATGGGCAGTACCGTCACTGGCGTCTCATAGGTCACCACGGCAATCAGCAGAAATACTGCCACGATGGGTATCGCGGTGACCAGTTTACTCCAGTTGAATTTCTCCTGCAATAGGAAAAGCAGCAGCACGACAATCTGGAAAAAGCTGCACAGTGCGCCGGAGCATGCGTGGAGCAGTGTGTAGTGGATGGCGAAGATCAGGTTGGCCACCACCTGCCACAGCAAGATGGTACGCTTGTCATTCTGCCAGTAGCTGAGACCCATGGCGATCAGTGCGCCGAACCCGATGAGTTGGTAAAATATGTTCATCCGTCGTTCCTCCTAATAAAAAACGCCGCACACCCTGTCGGATGCGTGGCGAAAAATGGAGGCGATGCTCCAGAAAAATCCACACTTGTTTTGGAGTTTTATTATACCATGGGACAGCCGTATTTGTCAATTGCGGCAAAAGACAACCTCCAAAAGCCATGGGCTTTTGGAGCGAGTGTAGTTGCCCGCAGGTTTTGTTGTACCTGCGTTCAACGGTATGTAGCCGAGGCCCAAGGACATTTCTCCTGAAGATTGTTGCAAATCTCCTGCATCGGAGCTGCATACTCCCGCAATTCTTGGGGCATGGAGGCAACGCCTTCCACAATAATGTGTCTTTGCACCGGTTGCCAAAACACTTCTGCCAGGCAACCCTACATGGCGTCCCAATTTTCTCCGAAGTAGTCCAGAAACCCAAACGTCTTGCGGATGCGCTGGTGTAATGTATCGCAGTCCTTGCAACCATCCTAACGAATCGTTTCTCACATAGCGCAGCACTGCTCATCCATTACTTTCATACTCACGCACCACTATACTATAAGGTGATGTCAAGCAAACTGTAAGGCCATCCGTTATGATGAGATTGCTCTTAAAACCATATGGAATTCTCATGTTTTGTTCCTCCTAAAAACAAGAATTCCCATGCCATCATCTCAGTCAGGAGATAAAACATGGAAATATAGTATCTTTTCTATGTCTGTTCTGCACAATTTGCAGGTTCGATTCACGTTGTATTCATATCAAAAAAGCAAAAGTTGCGTATAACAGATGTTATACGCAACTTTTGTCTAATTTGTAACTACCCGCAACCGTAGTTGTTTAGGCAGAGTGATGTTCGCCAGCGTCTGACCGTACTTGGCAGTCAGGCCGGTGGGAACGGTGTAACTCGGCGTCGCCTTTGTGATACTTGCGCCGTGCGTCACGGTGAGCACGGGCAGGCTGTAGTTTTCGCTCTCTGCCGCCTTGGTGGTGAAGGTCACTGTGTTGGCTTCCTCCACATTTGCGCTGTTGTAGACACAGCTGCCTCTGACGGTAGGAAGGGTATCGCCCGCGTTCACCTTGGCGTTGTCCTTGATCTACACCGTGACGGTTTCGCAGGTATCCTTTCCGTCATAAACCTTGGTGAAGGTGCTGCCCGTGGTGAATTTCAGATCAGCCGCGGTCAGCGTTTTCTTGCCGATGGAGAAATTCTCGGTTTTGTCCGTAAACTCATAGTTGCCCATTGCCTTAACGGTCACGGAACCGGCGTTCTCACCGGCATTCTTGTTTTCACCATAGGTGACGGTATAATCTTGACCTACTACCAGCGTGGTCTCTCTGACTATCACAGTTACCGTGGGTTTGATCTGCCCGCCGGTGTAGGTCGTGTCACCGCTCAACGTTACCGTCGGCTCGGTGGTGTTACGCGCGATGGTGAACTTCCACCTCTCCGCTGTCAGTTCGGAGGCGGTAGCATAGTTCGTGCCCTCGATCACGGCGATCTTGACGGTGTAGGTGCCCGCATTGGTGGGATTCTGCACTTCCCTGCCGTCCCGACCGTATTTGACCGAGACATCGCCCATGCCGGTGATACCGGTGTTGGGCACGATGGCTGCAGTCTTTGCTTTACCGTTATAGATCAAATCAGTCGGAGCGGTGAAGCTGAAGTTCTCCGCCGTGGGCGTAGCTTTTTCGATGCTATACTCCACACTGGCGGTCTTGGCATTTTCACCCTCGCCCAGCGTGATGCTGGCGGTATAATCGCCCGCGTCGGCGGGGGCGGCGGTCAGAGTTTCATTGCCCTTTTTGTAGGTGATAGTGGGTGCGGTCACACCGGGAATGGAGCCTGTCACCGTGGTGGCTTTTCTCTCTTTTTCATGCAGCATGATTATACACCGTACGTTAACGTGCGATGCAAGACCTTTTTACACTTCGGAGAGCATTTTATGAAAAAAGGACCGCGACTTATTTTCCGCCGGAGAGTTAGCGCGGGTGCAGGGTATTACCCGCCGTGCTATTCTCTGTTACGAGGAGCATAGCCTGATTTCCGGGCTTTTTACTTGTAGATACAATCAAAAAATGCGTAAGTCCAAAAACATCCGGACTTACGCATTTAACTGGGTCTTTTCAGAGAAGGCGAAGACGCCTTTTGGCGTCCTCGCTTTCCAGAGAGAATCGTATTTCTTTGTCCTGTTGGCAGGTGCCGGAGATTCAAGGTGGTGGTAAGAAGAGCATTTGTGTTGTGAAGGAGGTGCCGATAGATCCGGCGCACCTGCCAACAGGAACGAAGAAACGCAAAATGAGTTTTACTTCGCAGCCTTGGCAACCTTGATGGACTCGATCAGCTCGGGAACGACCTTGAACAGATCGCCGACGATACCGTAGTCAGCCACCTCGAAGATGGGGGCGGTGTCGTTCTTGTTCACGGCGATGATGCACTCGGAGTCCTGCATACCAGCCTTGTGCTGGATGGCGCCGGAGATACCCAGGGCAACATAGACCTTGGGATGGACGGTCTTACCGGTCTGGCCGACCTGATGGTCAGCGGAGATCCAGCCGGCGTCCACGCAGGCGCGGGAGGAACCCACGACGCCGCCCAGGACCTCAGCCAGCTCCTCGGCCAGCTTGATGCCGCCCTCCACGTCCTTGGAGATACCACGGCCAACGGACACGATGAAGTCAGCGCCGATCAGGTCAACCAGCTTCTTGGCGGCCTTAACGGTATCCACGACCTCGGTCTTGATGTCAGCGGCTTCCAGAGCGAACGCGGGATGCAGGATCTCCACGTTCTTCTTGCACTCGCGCTTCTTCATAACGCCGGGGCGAACGGTCGCCATAGCGGGGCGGAAGCGGGGGCAAATGATGGACGCCATCAGGTGGCCGCCGAAAGCGGGACGGGTCATCTTCAGGTCGCGGGACACATCGTGGGGCTCACGGTTGATCATCACGGTGCCCAGCTTCTCGATGCGCTCCTCGGGCAGGGTGGAAGCTTCCTTCAGGAAGCCCTTGTAGTTGGGCATGTCGATGTCCAGGTGGGTGCAGTCCGCGCACAGACCGGTGTGCAGGCGAGCCGCGCAGCGGGGGGCCAGGTCACGGCCGATGTTGGAGGCGCCGAACAGCAGCACCTCGGGCTTCAGCTCCTCAACGGCCTCCACGATCACCTTGGTGTAGGCATCGGTGGTGAAGTCCTTCAGCAGGGGGGAGTTGTACACGTACACCTTGTCGGCGCCGTACTCGCCCAGCTCGGCGGCGATGCCGTCAACGTTGTCGCCCAGCAGGATGCCGCACAGCTCGACACCCAGCTCATTGGCCAGCTTCCGGCCCTCGGAGATCAGTTCGAAGGTGGTGGGCATCATCACGCCCTGGCGCTGCTCGCAGAACACCCATACGTTCTTGAAGGCAGCGGTATCAGCACTATTAAAAGCCATTTTCTTTTCTCCTTCCTTAGATGATGTGCTTGGCGGCCAGGATGCCGGCCAGCTTGTCGGTGGTAGCCTTGTCAGCGCCCTCGAGCATCATGCCCGCGCCCTTCTGAGGAGGCGTGAAGGAGGTCAGAATATTGGTGGGAGAACCGGCCAGACCGATGGTGCTCTTGTCGATCAGGGGGTGATCCTTCAGGGTCTCGTAGGTCATAGTGACCAGAGGCTTGCTGTAGCACTCGAACGCGCCGCCCACGGACAGGTAACGCGGGGTGTTCAGCTCCTTGATGCAGGTGATCATGCAGGGAGTCTTGACCTTGATGGTCATGTAGCCGTCCTCCAGCATGCGCTTGACGGTCAGGGTGTCGCCGTCCTTGGTGATCTCGCCGGCATAGGTGACCTGGGGCAGATGCAGCTTCTCAGCGATCTGGGGACCCACCTGTGCGGTATCACCGTCGATGGCCTGACGGCCAGCCAGGATGATGTCGTCCTTCTCGATGCCGTAGGTATCGATAGGCCACAGTGAACTTGCCGGAGTTTTCATCCCATGTGGTGATCTTGTCGGCACAGCCAGCGTCCTTAAAGAACTCGATGACCACGTCGTTCTTGTTGTAGCGGATGCCCTTGCTCAGCGTGTCCACATAGGTGTACTCGCTCAGAGAAGAAGCCTTGGAGGTAATCGTGGGCAGGGTGCTGATGATCTGATAGTCCACGATATCGCCCACGGAGGCGGTAGCGGTATGCTCGAAGCCATCTTTGATGTCGGTCAGACTGCCGTTGTTCTTTCCAGTGCTGCTCTTGCTCTCGCGGACGGTCTTTTCGAGGTCGGGATTACCAGTCTGATTCTTGGGATAGACGGTGACATCGTAGTTCCATGCCGCGCCGTCAATGGTGGTCATGGGCAGAGACACGAAGAAGGGATTGCAGATGCCGGTGACATTCTCGGGAACGCGGGTCTCCACCACCAGATACAGGCCCTGCTCAAGATTTTCCGCGGAGGTGTGACCATCTGCACCGGTTTCCGTCATAGCCACGCCGCTCTTCACAGCTGTTTCCAGCGCATTTTTCACGGTGGTGGCATTGGCGGCGAGGGCAGCGGCCAGTTTGTTATTCAGAGCATCGCTGGTGTAGTAGTTGACGCCGTTCTCATTCTTGTGGGCATCGGAAGCGGTCAGGCCGATGGCGGACAGCACGGCGTTGGAGCGGTCACTGCTGTCGAAGCCATACAGCACACCCACCTGATGCTGACCATCCACGACCTCGTTGCTCATGGTAACATCAGCGACGCGAAGGTAGGTAAACTCCACGCCCTGAATGGCGTATTTGCTCAACTTGTCGATAACCGCGTCATCGTGCAGGCCGGTGGAGACGTAGGATTCAGCATCCCACGCGCCGTCATTGCCGGCCTTGGTGATGTCGTACTTGTAGATGCTCAGGGATGCTTTTTTGCTGGGATCGATGGTAGGTTCTGCGAACGCTG
>ENA-UAIY01000126-UAIY01000126.1-human-gut-metagenome-genome-assembly--contig:-NODE-126-length-17602-cov-7.609164_pt1 | contig 17602 bp, 20 predicted proteins | sample MGYA00244423_ERZ654401 | MGnify/ENA primary metagenome ERZ654401 (study PRJEB26926, sample SAMN06165022) | human gut metagenome | biome: ENVO:00009003; feature: ENVO:2100002; material: ENVO:00002003...
ATTATAGTTTCAGGAATTTTACTTTTTCTCTTTCTTTTTCCCTTCCACAGTATGCGAGACTTGAAAAGCTTTTTATGTAATCATAGAGATTGCATCAAAAAACAATCCCTTACCCAATAGGATAAAGGATTGTCCGAAAATATTTTGTTGAAGCCTGGTTAAAAAAATAATTTCTTTTTGTAATGTGATGTCATTTAATGAACTTTTTAACATCGGAAGCGAGATAAAGAGAACCGCATACCAAAACTACGTCATCGTCTTTCGCCTTTTTCAAGGCTTTGTAATAAGCCTTTTCCGGATTCGGCTCCGAGCGGACTTTTTTGAAGTATTGCTTTACCTCTTTGGCAAGCGATTTTGCGTCAAGAGTTCTCGGATTTGACGCTTCGGTCGTATAAATTCTCTCACAAAGAGGAGCAAGCTTTTTGACGGCATACCTGTAATCCTTGTCCTTCATCATTCCGAAAACAGCGATGATTTTCCTGTTTGCGCAGAATTTTACAAGCGTATTGCAAAGAGCATCCACTCCCTCGGCATTGTGTCCGCCGTCAATTATCGTAAGCGGTGTATGTGAAATAATCTCCGTCCTTGCAGGGACTTTCACCTTTGAAATTCCGTCAATCAAGCTCTTATATGTAACATTCCATCCGTTCTGCTTGAGAACATTGATTGCCGCAACGGCTGTCGCAAAATTATAAAGCTGATGCTTGCCCGTCAGCGGAATTTTAAATGTACAGCCGGCGTAGATTATCGTAGAACCGTCAATTTCCTCACGAACAAGGCGGATTTTGCTCAATTCATGCGGAAAATATTTGCAATTCTTCTCCTTTGCCTTATCCTTAATAAACCGTTCAACGGCAAAATCAGGCTGAGGATAACCGACAACATTACCGCCCTCCTTGAAAATTCCGCATTTGTGCTCGGCAATTTTCAGTAGTGTGTCTCCGAGAATATTTGTATGGTCGAGAGAAATAGAGGTTATAACGCTGACCTCGGATTTCTTTATGATATTCGTTGAGTCAAGCAGTCCTCCGAGACCGACCTCAAGCACGACAATATCACAATTCTGCCTGAGAAAATAAAGAAACGCTGTGATTGTAATAATCTCAAACTCGGTCGGTTCAATCCCCTGTTTTGAGAGCTTTTCGACAACAGGCTTGACCTCTGAAATAATTTCCGCCAAATCCTCCTGTGAAATCATCTCACCGTTGATTTTAATTCTCTCACGAAAATCGACAACAAACGGAGAGGTAAAGAGTCCGACCTTATATCCGCTTTCCGAAAGAACGGAAGCAATCATATGACAGGTTGAACCTTTACCGTTCGTTCCCGCAACATGAACATATTTCAGCTTATCCTGCGGATTATCAAAGGCATTGCATAGTGCCTCAATACGTTCCATGCCGGGTCGGCTGCCGAATTTATCCCTCGAATGTATGAAATTCAATGCTTCGTTATAATTCATTGTATCACTCTTTTATTATAATCTTGCCTCGTCTGCAGAGGCGTTAAGAAAGCTTCTAATAACTACGAATGCGAAAAAAATAGCCGGCTAAATCATTACCTCCCCAAAATAAAAATGAGGAGGTTGATTTAAATTTTTACTTTTGGAATTTCTCGATGCTCTCGTCGATCATGGCAATCTTGTCACGAAGCTTCTGTGCGGCTTCACGCTGACCGTCAACAACAGCCTTCGGAGCTTTTGCAACGAAGTTTTCGTTATTGAGCTTCTTGTCAATAAATTCAAGATCCTTGAGGACCTTCTCCTTCTCCTTATTGAGTCTTGCAATTTCCTTTTCAAAATCAACAAGCTCACCGAGAGGAATATAAATCTTAGCGTCGGTCGTAACGATACAAACGGCGTCATCAATCTCAAAGCTGTCGCCTATCTCGGCTTCGGAGCATGAAGCAAGTCTCTGCATGAAGATACCGGCTTTCTCAAAGGTATCCTTATGAGCCGTAGCTATATAATACTTTGCCTTCTTTGACGGCGGAACATTCATTTCAGCTCTGCGGTTACGGATAGCACGAACTGCTTCCATAATTCTGTCCATTTCCTGCTCTTCAACGCTGAAATCGTATTCATCCTTATAAACAGGCCACTCCGAAATCATTATGGACTCGCCCTCGTGAGGCAAGGTCTGCCATATTTCCTCCGTGATGAACGGCATAAACGGGTGAAGGAGCTTGAGCGTGTTCGACATGATGTAAACGAGCATATCTCTTGCTGTCTGAGCCGCTTTTTCATCGCCGGAATTGAGTCTTATCTTTGAAATCTCTATATACCAGTCACAGAATACATCCCAAATGAAATCGTAAAGCTTCTGAACTGCGATACCAAGCTCAAACTTGTCAAGGTTATCCGTAACTTCCTTTGTAAGCTTATTGAAAAGGCTGAGGATCCACTTGTCCTCAAGTGCAAGTTCATCGGGAATATGCGGAGCTTTTTCATCCTCGCCGAGATTCATAAGAATAAATCTCGCCGCATTCCAAAGCTTATTTGCAAAATTACGGCTTGCGCCGACCTTTTCATCGGAGAAACGCATGTCGTTTCCGGGGCTGTTGCCCGTTGCAAGAGTAAATCTGAGTGCGTCTGCGCCGTACTCGTCAATAACAATAAGCGGATCAATTCCGTTACCGAGAGACTTTGACATCTTTCTGCCCTGCGCGTCACGGACAATACCGTGAATGAATACCGTGTCAAACGGTCTTTCGTGCATATTCTCAACAGACGAGAAAATCATTCTTGCAACCCAGAAGAAGATGATATCATAGCCCGTAACAAGCGTGCTTGTCGGGAAATAATGAGCAAGCTCAGGTGTTTTGTCCGGCCAGCCGAGAGTTGAGAACGGCCAAAGTGCGGACGAGAACCATGTATCAAGCGTATCCGGATCCTGAGTGAGATGATTGCAGCCGCATTTCGGGCAAACTGTCGGTGTTTCCTTTGAAACAACAACCTCGCCGCAGTCGTCGCAATACCATGCCGGAATCCTGTGACCCCACCAAAGCTGACGGGAAATACACCAGTCCTTGATGTTTTCCATCCAGTGATAATATGTCTTATCGAAACGCTCGGGAACAAACTTAACTTCGCCGTTCTTTACGCAGTTAATAGCCGGCTTTGCGAGCGGCTCCATCTTAACGAACCACTGCTTTGAAACCTTGGGCTCAATTGAGCTGTGGCAACGGTAGCAAACGCCGACGTTATGCGAATAGTCCTCAATTTTAACGATAGCACCCTCTTTTTCAAGGTCCTCAACGATCGCCTTACGAGCTTCCATTCTGTCCATTCCGGCATACTTGCCCCATTCGGGCTTGATGTGTGCATCGTCTGTAAATGTATCAATAACCTCAAGGTTGTGTCTGAGGCCAACCTCAAAGTCGTTCGGGTCATGGGCAGGTGTGATCTTAACGCAGCCTGTTCCGAAATCCATTTCAACATAGTCATCGGCAATTACCGGGATCTCTCTGTGAACGATCGGAAGAATAAGCGTTTTGCCGACAATATCCTTGTATCTTTCATCATTCGGGTTAACTGCAACTGCAGTATCGCCGAGCATTGTCTCGGGTCTTGTCGTTGCAAGCTCAAGATAACCGCTTCCGTCCTTGAACGGATAGCGAAGATGCCAGAAGTGACCTGCCTGATCCTCATATTCAACCTCAGCGTCCGAAATTGAGGTGAGGCAATGCGGGCACCAGTTGACTATACGCTCGCCGCGATAGATAAGTCCCTTATTGTAAAGATTGACGAAAACCTCTTTAACAGCCTTGCTGCAGCCCTCGTCCATTGTGAATCGCTCTCTGTCCCAGTCGCAGGAGGAGCCCATTTTCTTGAGCTGTTCGATAATTCTGCCACCGAACTTTTCTTTCCACTCCCAGGCTCTTTTGAGAAATCCCTCACGTCCGATATCTTCCTTTGTGATACCCTCTTTACGCATAGCTTCAACGATTTTAGCCTCGGTTGCGATAGAAGCATGATCCGTTCCGGGAAGCCACAAAGCGTCATAGCCCTGCATTCTTCTGTAACGGATAAGAATATCCTGAAGTGTGTTGTCCAGCGCATGACCCATGTGAAGCTGACCGGTGATGTTCGGCGGCGGTATAACTATAGTATACGGCTTCTTATCCGGGTCGCACTTAGCGTGAAAGTACTTTCCGTCGAGCCAGAATTTATAAATTCTGTCCTCAACGTCTTTCGGATCGTACTGTTTAGCAAGATCTTTTGCCATTGAAATATCCTCCTTATGTCAATGCAGTTAATTTACAGTATAAATAAAAACTCGCCTCAAGGAAAACCTTGAGACGAGATAAAACCCGCGGTACCACTCAATTTGTATTCAAAGAATACCACTCAAAACCTTAACGCAGAATAACGGGAGGGTTCTACGGCAAAAGCTTTCTTCCCTCCGGCTCGGGAGCTACAATCCGAATAACGACCGACGTCTCTCACCTGCCGACGCCTCTCTGAAAACCGAACAATCCGAATACTCTCCGTCTTTGCCTTTCGATATTGCTATTATTCTATCATCACGGAAGATTTTTGTCAATAGAAATTCACTTTTTTTCGTTAGCCGCACGTCCAATAGCCGCTTCGATATTTCCAGAAACGGTTATGTTGAGCAAGTGCATAAGCTCCTGACTCGACATCCGTGCCGCGCCGTTAGTTTCGAGCCAGCTCTGTACCATTCCGCCGAAAGCTATCGCATAGAAATTTGAAATAAAGTTTTTATAGTACTCGTCAATATTAAGATCTTTCGACCGGAGGTCAACAACACGTTTTATACTTGTCCTTAACCCCTCGTAAACGAAGTTTGAAAAATAAACCATGGCTCTTGAGTTTATAACGCTGAGAATTTCATTTCTATGCTCCTCAATATAATTGAAAAGAGCCTTGATTACCTCTTCCCAGTCATCTCTTGTGCCAACCTCACCCTGAAGAAACGCTTTGTTGTTTTTCTCGATAAGCTCAACCGCGTCATGCTGGTACATCCACTCGACAAGAGCATAAATATCCTGAAAATGATAATAAAATGTCTGTCTGTTTACCCCGCAGGCATCAACTATCTCATGGATTTTGATTTTATCAAGAGGTTTTTTCCGCATCAGATTTCTTAACGATTCTGCAAGCATCAGTTTTGTTTTATCACCCGAACGCTGACTTGCCATTTTATCACTTCCTTTATGAATTTGTTAAAATTATAACACACTATTATACATATATCAAGACATTTTACTATACAGTTGTATATACAATATTGGGATATTGTAAGATTTTGAGCAAAAAAATATAGCCTGCAAAAAAGCAGGCTAAAGATTTATAAATACTGTCTGATTTCAGCCGTGAAATCGCTTTCGATTTTAATCAGTCTTTTTGTCAGTTCCTTTGACGCATCATCGGCGGCTTTATACTGATTTAGATATCGGCAGAGGGATTTTACTCCCATATTGCAGCCGTCGGTCATCAAATCGGCAATTGTTTCATCGGATTTTTCGGCAGCCATTCTAAAATTTGTTTTAAGCTGTGACATTCCCTTAATAAAAGGATTGGGGTTTTTGCCGTCATCGTGATACTTGCCGAGCAGCTTTTGGATATCGCCGTTGAGCTGCTGATGGTCGTCCTTCAAATCTATGAGCTTTGCTTTAAACCTATCATTTTCAACATCGGAAAGCACCTCGTCTATCGCAGCAATCCCCATTTTAACTCCGGCATCGCACTCTCTGAGAAGCCGTATTGTATCCTGTTCGATCATTTTTCTTCACCTCTACCCTATTTTTACCGATAATTAAAATAATATACAATAATAAAAGAACGGATAAAGAGCGAAAAAAATCGACAACCCTCAAAAGAAGATTGTCGATATGGTCCGAGTGGCGAGACTCGAACTCACGGCCTCTTGAACCCCATTCAAGCGCGCTACCACCTGCGCTACACCCGGATACCTGAGTTATTCTACCACAAATTTTAAAAAAGTCAAGCATTTGTTTAAATAATCTTTTAAAATATTAAAAAAACATTTGTCGCACGGTTAATATATGCAGTTTTCATAATATGCTTCCCACTGCTTGATGCAAAAAATCAACCTAAATATAATGAATTAAAATTCTTTTTTTCGTTTTGCTAACATTAGCTATACAAGATTTAATATTTGTCAGGTTAATAATTTTATCTGCACGAATGTCACAAAATAAAATACAGAAATATATGCGTTATGACAATAACATCAAAAACATAATTTTTGTTTTTGTTATTTCTTACTAATTCGCTATCACATTTTACAAAAGTATTGCTTTTATAAGAACATTGTGTTTGTGTTATTATTATTAAATATAAAAATGGATTATTATATTCATTTAGTTCTATTTCAGAAATTCAGTTGGATTGAAATGATTAAAAAGAACAACCCTATTACATTTTAAATAACGGAGGTTAGGCATAAAATTATGTATGATTCCATTTTTCAACACAAAAACGGAACCGGAAAAGAAATATCGGCATGGAGCATATTCAGTCTGATATTAAAAAAATTTCATTGGCTCCTTCTCAGCGGTGCCGCGATTGCATTGGCTGTATTTTTGCCGTTTCTTTTCTTGTTACACCGACATATAAATCAACCGCAACTTTCTATGTATATAACAGTTCAAACGGGGTATCAACCTCGGGAGTAATCAATAATAACGACCTTCAGGCTGCCGAGAGCCTTGCTTCTACATATTCAAAAATATTCCAGAGTAATGCGGTTCTCGATTCGGTTTTGCAGGATTTGAACTACAAGAACAAGCTATCAAGAAAAGAGCTTTCCGTCGGTTCGCAGAGCAACGGATACCTGCTCGGTACATACACGGACGAAAAAGGTAAAGAGCAATCCGTTTGGCTCAACATAAACGAAATTACTCCGGACTCGTCATGGTCGCAGGACGAGATTGACGAAATCAACAAAACGCAAAGCTGCGTTAACGAGCTGATAGATCAGCTTAATCAAATTGACGGATTTAAAGCGGCAAAACAAAAATGAGGATAATGCAATGGCTTCAAGGAGTAAAAGAATAAAAAGGAAACTCGGCGCAGTGATTTATTATTCCGTCGCATCAAAGCTTCCTCCTTCGTGGAGCGGAATGAAGCTCGGTCAGACGGCAATCCGCCGATTCTGTGGCAGGCTGATGCTCGATAAATGCGGAAGCAACGTCAATATTGAAAAGAATGCACTTTTTTCTCCGAAAACAACGCTCGGAAATAACTCGGGTATCGGAATAAACGCAAAAATTTACGGCGAGTGCCATATCGGAGACGATGTTATGATGGGCACCGACGTTACGGTAATCACACGAAATCATAAGCATGAAAGAACGGACATCCCCATGCGATTGCAGGGCTTTGAAGAGGAAAAGCCCGTATATATCGGTAACGACGTATGGCTCGGCGACAGAGTTACGCTCATGCCGGGAGTTCATATCGGAAACGGCTGCATTGTTGCTGCCGGCTCCGTTGTTACAAAGGATGTTCCCGATTATTCGATTGTCGGCGGAGTTCCGGCAAGGGTCATTCGCAGCAGAATAAATTTCGAGAAGGTGAGCATTATTGAATGATATTGTTTCATGGCTTAAAGGAAATGCACTGTGGCTGTTGCTGTTTATCGGAACGGTATTCACCTTCGCTTGGCTTTTCACTCAGCGCAAAAAGCTGAAAGCGGCATGGTATTCGGCAATAGCAATTTCAATAATACATACCTTATACGGTGTGTTGACAGTCAAAGCATTTGCCTTTCTCGAATCGGGCTTTTCAAAGGACGGATTCAACGGAATGAGCATTTTCGGTGCTGTCTTTATGATGCCCCTCGCCTACCTGCTTTGCGCAAAGCTTTTCAAACGCAATGTCAAAACAGTTTTTGATATTATGACGCCCTGCATGGTTTTTACACTGATGTGTGCACGGGTTAATTGCGTAATAAACGGATGCTGCTTCGGCGCATTTATTCCCGGAACAGACAAAACACGCTTCCCGACAAGAGAAGCAGAGATTCTGTTTTACATAATTCTTTTAATAATTATCTGCACAAGGATTATTAAAGAAAAAAATGACGGCGAGATCTATCCGCTGTACATGATTTGTTACGGAGCCTTTCGCTTTGTCAACGGCGGCGACGGTTAGACCTATTATTATGATGATACAGTTCTTGCTCTCGGCTTTACAATGATCGGAGACGATTATTACATCTTCAACACATTCAGCGGTAAGATGTATAAGGACGCAAAAATGTGGGTCGGAAACAACGACTACGGTATCGTAGGCGGTTCATACTACTTTGACAGCGAAGGTAGAATGACAACAAACTAAACAACTTCAACGGGGCATCACGAACTCCGTGGTGCCCCTACTTTGTATTTATGAGAATTGAAACTTTAGTTGCAACTATCGACAGAACAGATCATGCTCTGCCGGAACAAATGAATATTCAAACCGATACACTGATCGGCAATCAGTGCGGATACTCATCAACAGAGAAAACCTCGGTCAACGGTCATAATGTTGTTTATTTCAACACCAAGGATCGCGGAGTCGGACAGAACAGAAACCTGCTTTTGCAAAAAGCAACGGCGGATATCTGCATTTTGGCGGACGATGACATGAGGTTTGTTGACGGTTATCCGCATATTGTCGAGCGTGCTTTTTCCGAGTGCAAAGATGCCGATATTTTGGTTTTCAATCTGATTGAAAAAAAGCCGAGACGCTATATTAACAAAAAAATAATGCGTGTGCGCTGGTATAATTATGCAAAATACGGCGCCGCAAGACTTGCGGTTCGCAGAGAAGCACTTATTAAATCCGATATAAACTTTTCCCTCCGATTCGGCGGCGGTGCACAGTACGGTTCGGGTGAGGACACGATTTTCCTCAGCGATTGTCTGAAAAAGGGACTGAAAATTTACGCTGTTCCTTATGCTCTGGCGGAAATTGACCAGAATGCCGCTTCAACATGGTTCAGCGGTTACAATGAGAAATATTTCTACGACAAGGGTGCGTTATATAGACGCCTGCACCCTGCTTTATGGCTTATATTTATGCTTCGCTTTCTTATTAAAACCTGCCGCAAACCCGAAAATTCGGTTGCTTTCCTTGACGCAATGAAGTACATGACTTATGGGGCGACACGTTTTGTATCGGAGGAATAGCATATGAAATTCAGCACTATCGTTCCTGTTTATAATTCCGCAAATTTTCTGCCGGACTGTCTTGCCGGCGTAAAAAATCAAAGCTTTGATGATTGGGAGCTTATTTTTATTGACGACGGCTCAACCGACGGAAGCGGAACAATTCTTGACGGGTACGCCCGTTCCGACGATAGAATTCATGTTTTTCATCAGGAGAACAGCGGTCAGTTTTTCGCAAGAGAAAAAGGCATTGCAATGTCTCAAGGCGAATATATTCTCTTTCTCGACAGCGACGACGGTCTGATGCCGGATTATCTTGAAAAGCTTTATGAAGCTATTTGTGAGAGCAAACCCGATATGATCATGTTCGCTTACCGCGTGTCGTATGACGACGGTAAAGAGGACATTGAAAGAGACATGATCTTTAGCGAAAAGAAAGAAATCTCACCTGAATGGCTCCGTGAAAATCTTATATCAAACAACACCTTTAATGCGCTGTGGACGAAGGCATTTCGCAGGGAGCTTTTTGAAGGCGACGATACGGACTATTCTATGCTCAAGGGTACTCACTTCGGCGAGGATAAAATTCGTCTTCTCTACCCTGTTACCGTTGCGAAAAAAATAATCTATATTCCCTGTTGCCTTTACCGCTACAACTACCGTCAGAGCAGCACAATGCATCGGTTTGACTCATGCGCAATTGAGCGAATGCTATCAAAAGAGATGTTTTCTCTTTGCTATGAATACATGAAAAAATGGGATATGGACAGCCGACTTTATCACGAAAAAATAGCGCTTTATTATCTCAGGAACTATCTTTCCGTTTATTTCGGATTCAAAAGGAAGTGCCTTGATTCCGAGGACAAACAGGCCTTCAAAAAATATCCCTGGAGGAAAAGAATAGATAAAAAAGCCTTAAAGCCGAGATTTGTTTTTAAGCTTGGCACAAGGGATATTATCAGACTGATAACGGCATTGATGAATTTATAAGGCGGAAAACCGATGAAAAAATTACTTATCGTAAATAATAATATGCACATCGGCGGTGTGCAAAAATCGCTTTTGAATTTGCTCGGGGAAATTCACAAAGACTACGATATCACTCTCCTTCTTTTCTATAAGGGCGGCCGTCTGCTCGAAGAGATTCCCGACAATATAAAAACAATCGAAGCCCGCGGACCGTTTCGCTATTTCGGAATGACAAAGCATGACGCAAAATCAGGTTTTGATAAGCTCGGGAGAATGTTCTGGGCTTCAGTAACCCGAGTTTTCGGACGCAAATTTGCCGTCAGTCTCATGCTTCCGTTTCAAAAAAAGCTTTTCGGATTTGACACTGCCGTTTCCTTTCTTCACAGCGGAGAAAACCGTATGTTCTACGGCGGCTGTAATGAGTTTGTCCTGAAATGCAGCGAAGCGAAGAAAAAAATTACATTTTTGCATTGTGACTATAAAAAAATAAATGCAAATTCAAAGTACAACACGGAAATCTACAGTCAATTTGACAAAATAGCGGCATGCTCTGAGGGCTGCAGACAGTCGTTTTTAAATCTGCTCCCGCAGTTTAATGACAAAACATTTACCGTTGAAAACTGTCATAATTATAATAAAATTCGCAATTCAGCCAAAGCCGAAAACATCTCTCTGCCGAGCGATAAGCTGAACGTTGTTACCGTGGCAAGATTCGGCAAGGAAAAGGGTGTTTTAAGGGCAATTCGTGCCGTTTCAAAGCTTGAAAAAAAGATTTTCTTAAATATTATATTATCGGTGACGGCACGGAGTTTGAACAGGCAAAAGCACTTATTGATGAGTTGAAGCTTTCAGAAAACGTAACCTTGCTCGGTGAAAAGGAAAATCCTTACGGCTATATAAAAGCAGCCGACCTGCTTCTCATTCCGTCATACAGCGAGGCGGCACCGATGGTTATCGGCGAGGGCTTTTCGAGTGTTATCATCGGCAAAAGAGCCTCTCACAATACGATAATTCAGGGCGTGTTTCAATTCGGCATAATCGGATTTCCGTTTTTGATTGCATGGTTTGTGATTACGATAAAAAATTTGATTTCAAGTATTTCAGATAAAAAACCTCATTTTTTATACATACTTCTGATGGGAGTCGGAATTGTGCTTCCGTGGATGGCATTGGATATTATTTTCTTCGATGAATTATTCCTGCTGCCCTTTTACGGCGCTCTCGCTGTTGCTTACAGCTCCTTAGAGCTTGAAAACGGCAAATAACATAGAAAAACAACGGAAGAATCAAACTGTTCCTCCGTTGTTTTGTTTTATTGAATTTGAAAGCGGAATTATATTATCATTTTTTATTGATGCATCAAGCCGCATAAGCTCCGCCGAACGGAATTGCTCACTATGACATTGTCAATTTCCGTCAGGCACGAATAATAAAACATGACGTTCTCAATTTAACTGTTTTTGCTTTGCTCTGTACCTTATCAATGCAACAATCAATGAAACCAGGGTCAAAAGGTTGTTTACAATTCCCGCCCATGAATTATTGACAAAATTATACGGCAGCCAGCAAAGGCAAACGAGGACATTTGAAACTCTGAGAATCTGCGGATTTTTCTGCCAGCCTCCGACGGTTGCGAAAACAGAAGACACAAGAATCAAAATATCCCATGCACCCTGCCAGGTGAATACGGTAAGAGCAAGCGAAAGAACGATAAAAACGACAGGGACTGCTTTTGAGCGTGCAAATTTATTGTCAAAGCTACAAACATAGCTCCTTGCCAGATTTATAAAATTCATCGCAACGGGCGTAAAAAGCCATAAGCTGCCGTAATGAAGGCACCAAAGCGCCGCATTTAGCGTCATCAAAATCATTATTGTTTTATGCTTTTTGAATTGATACATCAATATTCCGACCGCAATTGCCAAAAAGCCGAAAATCTGCGATAAATAAGAATGTGTTTGAAAAAACTCCTGCATGATAAACTTCACCCGATGTATTATAAAGCTGTTTCTGAGCATTTCATTGCTTTTGCCATTATAATATAATAAATAATTTTGCATGTCAACACTTCAAAATCTTAAATTTTAAGCTTATATTTATAAAATAATGTCAATCATAATTTTCATCACTTTTCACATATTGTTGTTTGTTTTTTTGTATGATTCGTATGTCCGAACAGTTGACAGCAAAGCTTTATTATGTTATACTTTGATTAATCTCTTGTAACTGACGGATTAGCAGAACACTGCATGGGAGCAAGAGAAAAAATATGCCGACCGTCTGGGCGCAATTAAGGTTTATCCTGCCTTAATTGTGCCCTTTTTTAAAAGGAGGATTTTCATGAAAAAAGTTGGAATTATCATGGGCAGCGACAGCGATCTGCCGATTGTTCAGAAAGCAATCGACACGCTCAAAGCATTTAACGTTCCCTATGAGGTGCACATATTCTCTGCGCACAGAACACCCGGAGAGGCTGCGAAATTTGCTCAAAACGCTCAATCAAACGGCTTCGGTGTCCTCATTGCGGCTGCGGGAATGGCTGCTCACCTGGCAGGGGCAATTGCCGCCCAGACCGTTTTGCCTGTCATCGGAATACCCTGTAAATCAAATACACTCGACGGTATTGACGCCTTGTTATCCACTGTACAAATGCCTTCCGGCATACCGGTTGCAACAGTTGCGATTAACGGAGCAGTCAATGCCGCTTTACTTTCTGTTCAGATTTTGGCTCTTTGTGAGCCTGAGCTTTCCGAAAAGCTTTCCGAAAAGCGTGCGTCGGACTCGGCTGCCGTTTTGGAAAAGGATAAAAACATTGCATCAAATTTATAAAATATAAAACCAAGGAGGATTTCAAATCATGAAAAAATGTGAACAGCTCTACGAGGGCAAGGCAAAGAAGGTTTTTGCAACCGAGGATCCAGAGTACGTTATCGTTTCCTACAAGGACGATGCAACGGCATTTGACGGACTCAAAAAAGGCACAATTGCCGGCAAGGGCGTTGTAAACAACAAAATGTCCAACTATCTCATGCAGCTTCTTGAAAAGCAGGGCGTTCCGACTCACTATGTCGAAGAAATTTCCGACCGTGAAACGATTGTACGCAAGGTTTCGATCGTTCCTCTCGAGGTTATTATCAGAAACATTTCCGCCGGTTCGTTTGCAAAGCGTTACGGCGTTGAAGAGGGCATTGTTTTTGCCGAGCCGACAATCGAGTTTTCATACAAGAATGATGATCTTCACGATCCCCTTCTCAATTCATATCATGCTCTCGCTCTCGGACTTGCAACCAAGGAGGAGATTGAGAATATCAAATCAATGGCATTCAAGGTCAATTCTGTTCTCAAGGAGTATTTCAAGAGCCTTAACGTAACTCTTGTTGACTTTAAGCTTGAGTTCGGTAAGCTCTCGGACGGCACAATAGTTCTCGCCGACGAGATTTCTCCCGACACCTGCCGCTTCTGGGACAGCAGAACAAACGAGAAGCTTGATAAGGATCGTTTCCGCCGTGACCTTGGCGGAGTTGAAGATGCCTATGCAGAAATGATGAAGAGAGTTTTCAAATAAGAAACGGAGCTTTTTATGTCTAATATACATGAAGAATGCGGAGTTTTCGGCGTTTACGCCAATGGATCTTATGATATCGCAAGTACCGTTTATTACGGTCTTTACGCCCTGCAGCACAGAGGACAGGAATCCTGCGGAATCGTTGTAAACGACGACGGACTTTTTACCGCATATAAGGATACAGGTCTTGTCAACGATGTTTTCACCACCGACCATCTCAACCAGTTCGGTCAGGGCAACATTGCAATAGGTCATGTCCGTTACGGTACAACGGGCGGCTCGGCAAGGGACAATGCTCAGCCGATAGTCGTCAATCACATTAACGGCCATATTGCCCTCGCTCATAACGGCAATCTCACCAATTCCTATGAGCTTCGCAGTGCGCTTGAGCTTAAAGGCTCGATTTTCCACACGACATCGGACACCGAGGTTATTTCATACATCATAACCGAGGAAAGACTCACCGCTCCCTCGATTGAGGAGGCTGTCAACCGTGCCGTTAACCGTATCAAGGGAGCTTATTCCCTTGTTGTAATGTCGCCTACCAAGATGATTGCCGTTCGTGATGAAATGGGTTTCCGTCCGCTTTGTATCGGCAGGCTTCCCGAGAACGGCGGCTACGTTGTCGCTTCGGAAAGCTGTGCGCTTGACGCAGTAGGAGCGGAATTTGTCAGAGATGTTGAGCCGGGCGAAATCGTCGTTTTTGACGGCAAATCGGTTCGAAGCATTAAGGACCATTGCAACAAAGAGAAGCCACACACCTGCGTCTTTGAATATATTTATTTTGCACGCCCCGATTCGGTGATCGACGGAGCAAGCGTGCATGAAGCGAGGATCCGTGCAGGCGCATTTTTGGCTCTTGAGCACCCTGTTCAGGCGGATGTTGTTATCGGCGTTCCCGATTCCGGACTTGATGCCGCTCTCGGCTTCGCAAAGCAGTCCGGTATTCCCTATGAAATAGGATTTATCAAGAACAAGTATATCGGCAGAACATTCATTTCTCCGGGTCAAAAGAGCCGTACAAATCAGGTTCGCATCAAGCTCAACCCTATCACAAATGTTATCAAGGGTAAAAGAGTTGTCATGATCGACGATTCGATTGTCAGAGGAACGACCTGTGCAAGAATAGTTAAGCTGCTTAGAAATGCCGGCGCAAAGGAAATTCATATGCGTGTTTCCGCTCCGCCGTTCCTTAACCCCTGCTATTACGGCACGGACATCGACTCCCGTGATAACCTCATTGCCTGCCACCATACGGTTGACGAAATTGCAGAGATTATCGGCGTTGATTCCCTCGGTTATCTGAGCGTTGACAATGTTAAAAAAATTGCCTGCGGCGACCTCGGCAAGGGCTATTGCACAGCCTGCTTTGACGGCGATTACCCGACCGAAGTGCCGACCGAGACGCACAAGAGCAAGTTTGAATGTAAAATTTCCGAAAGACAAAAGGAGAAAAAGTGATGAACACACAATCACGTTCCGAAAGCTACGCCGCAGCAGGCGTAGATATAACGGCAGGCTACAGGGCTGTCGAACTGATGAAATCACACATTGCAAGAACAATGACATCCGGCGTGTGCTCCGATGTCGGCGGCTTCGGCGGCCTGTTTGAGCTTGACACAACGGGAATCGAGAAACCGGTGCTTGTCAGCGGCACTGACGGTGTCGGCACAAAGCTCAAGCTTGCTTTTCTCATGGATAAGCATGACACGGTCGGCATTGACTGCGTTGCAATGTGCGTAAATGATATTATTTGCTGCGGAGCAAAGCCGCTTTTCTTCCTTGATTATATCGCATGCGGCAAAAACATTCCCGAAAGAATCGCTTCTATCGTTTCCGGCGTCGCCGAGGGCTGCGTTCAGAGCGGTGCGGCTCTTATCGGCGGTGAAACAGCTGAGATGCCGGGCTTCTATCCCGTTGACGAATATGACCTCGCAGGCTTCTCTGTCGGCGTTGTCGACAAGTCAAAGATACTTGACCCCTCAACGATGAAAGCAGGAGATGTGGTTATAGCGCTCCCGTCAAGCGGAGTTCACTCCAATGGCTTTTCACTTGTCAGAAAGGTTTTCGATGTTGAAAACAGCGATATCAAATCTCCCCGTGAGGAGCTTGGCGGAAAATCAATCGGAGAAACTCTTCTCGCCCCCACTAAGATTTATGTAAAGCCCGTGCTTGCACTTCTTGAGCAGGTTAAGGTAAAGGGAATTTCCCATATCACGGGCGGCGGATTTTACGAGAATATTCCGAGAAGCATTCCTGATGGCCTCGGTGCGGTAATTGAGCGTAATGCCGTAAGGGTTCTCCCGATTTTTGACCTCATTGCAAAAGAGGGAAACATTTCCGAAAGAGATATGTTCAATACATTCAACATGGGCGTCGGCATGAGCATTGTTGTTGCTCGAGAGGATGCCGAAAAGGCTGTTGAAATTCTCAAGGCAAACGGCGAGGACGCCTATGTAATCGGAAAAATTGAAAATTCAGAGGATAAAATTACGATATGCTGAAAACTTTTCGTGAAAGCCTGTGCGCAGGAATTCTCATAACAATCGGCGGAACGGTTTTTCTCTCGTGTGAAAACAAAACGGTCGGAGCGGTGCTCTTTTCGGTCGCTCTGCTCTGCATCTGCTATAAAAGCTACTACCTTTTCACAGGGAAAATCGGCTACATAGTCGAACAGCATAAGAAGCAGGATTTTCTTAACCTCGACGTCGGACTTTTCGGCAATCTTGCCGCAACATTTCTTCTCGGAATGCTTCTGCGAACGGTTCTGCCGAATATTGGCGAAAAGGCGGCGGAAATGTGCTCGGCAAAGCTTGCACAGTTCCCGTTATACACGTTTATCCGCGGCTTTTTCTGCGGAATACTGATGTATCTTGCAGTCAGCATTTATAAGGAGAAAAACTCCGTTCTGGGCATTCTCTTTTGTGTGCCCGTGTTTATCCTCTGCGGCTTTGAACATTCGATTGCCGATATGTTTTATTTAGGTGCTTCGGGAATTTTCAGCGTAAAAATAATCCTCTTTACAGCCCTTGTTGTTGCAGGAAACACGTTTGGCGCAATTGTTTTACCTTTACTAAAAGGAGTACATACAGATGAAAAACAAGGCTAAAATAGCCGTTCTTGTTTCGGGCGGCGGAACAAATCTTCAGGCACTCATTGATGCTCAGCAGAACGGAATAATAAATAGCGGTGAGCTTGCACTTGTCGTTTCAAACAACAGCTCGGCTTACGCCCTCACGAGAGCGCAAAACGCAGGAATAAAAACTGCTGTTGTGACAAAAAAAGAGTGCAAAAATCAGGCGGATTTTGAAGGCCGTATTTTGGAATTGCTCCGTGAAAACGAGATCGACATGATCGTTCTTGCAGGCTTTATGAGCATACTCGGTGCAGATTTTGTTTCTGAATATCCCAAGCGAATAATCAATGTCCACCCGTCGCTTATTCCCTCCTTCTGCGGCGAGGGTTTCTACGGATTAAAAGTGCATCAGGCGGCGCTCGACTACGGAGTAAAGGTCACGGGCGCAACCGTGCATTATGTAAATGAGATACCCGACGGAGGAAAAATAATTCTTCAAAAGGCCGTCAATATCGAGGACGGCGACACTCCCGAAATTCTTCAAAAAAGAGTAATGGAGCAGGCGGAATGGAAGCTTCTTCCTCAGGCAGCCGAGCTTGTATCCGCTGAGATCGTTAAAGAAAGGACAGCTTGAAATGAACATATATGAAATCAAATCAATGAAAGACCGTATAGACGGCAATCCCTATGTAGGACGCGGAATCGTTATCGGCAAAAGCTCTGACGGCAAAAAAGCCGCAACGGCATACTTCATCATGGGCAGAAGCGCAAACAGCCGCAACCGTGTGTTCACGGTAAAAAACGGTGAGGTCTTTACCGAGCCTTTCGACGCTTCAAAGGTAGAGGAT
>ENA-UAIY01000140-UAIY01000140.1-human-gut-metagenome-genome-assembly--contig:-NODE-140-length-16985-cov-4.527053_pt1 | contig 16985 bp, 15 predicted proteins | sample MGYA00244423_ERZ654401 | MGnify/ENA primary metagenome ERZ654401 (study PRJEB26926, sample SAMN06165022) | human gut metagenome | biome: ENVO:00009003; feature: ENVO:2100002; material: ENVO:00002003...
CGCCCTTGCCGTCGCAGGTCTCGTTGGCGTGGAACATACTGCTGTCGGTGTTGAAGTCGGCGGTGTATACGCCGTCCGCCAGAGCGGGCTGGTCAGGCTCATCGTTGCCGGGAGCATCGGTTTGCTGCTGTCCGCAGCCTACCAGCAGCGCCGCCATCATCACAGCGGCCAGCAGAAACGAAAGAATTTTCTTCATGGTCAAGGTCCTCCTTACTTTGAAAAAGGCTCCGAGGCGATAATATACCGCCCCGGAGCCCGTTCAGTCCTTGTTACGCGATAGCGTCGATGGCAGCCTTGGTGTGTGCCACGTAGAGAGCCTGCACGTCCGCGATACGGCCCAGACCGGAGATCTGGCAGTTCACGGTGAAGCCGGCGGCCTCGAACATGGTCTTCCAGGAATCCTCGTCCGCACCGGCCATGTCGTTGTTGGCGTGGTCGCCCGCCACGACCATCAGGGGACGCAGCACCACGGTGGTGTAGCCGGCTTCCTTGACAGCCGCGATCACGGCCTTGCAGGAGGTATCCTCGGGCTCGCCCTCCACGGTGCCGATGAACACGTTCTCATAGCCCAGCTTGTCCATCTGGGCGGCCATCTGGCTGTAAGTGACCTTCGCCACATGAGCCGTACCGTGACCCATCAGCACGTAAGCCACACCGGCCTCCTTGGCGGCGGCGGTGGACTCGTAGCCGCTCTCGCTCAGAGCAGCGGCGACGACGGCCTTGGCAACGGCTTCCTTGTCGGCGTTGATGACGGCGGCGTCGCTGCCCACCTCACCCAGCATAGGCTCGGCGATCTCAACGGACTCGAACTTGTCACGAACCTTGTCGATGGCGTCGCACATCTCGTCGTACTCAGCACCGTGCATCAGATGGGTGGGCTGCACCACCAGCTGCTTCACGCCGTTGGCGACAGCACGCTCCAGAGCCTGCTCCATGTTGTCGATCTTCTCGCCGTCACGGGCCTGGATGTGGTTGATGATGATCTGAGCGGTGAAGGCGCGGCGCACGGACCAATCGGGGTTGGCCTCCTGCAGGGCATCCTCAATGCTCTTGATGTCGGCTACGCGGCTGTCGTTGAAGGAGGTGCCGAAGGACACCACCAGCAGCTCCTTCTCGCCGATCTCGTCCTGGTTGCGGGGATCGTCCTTGGACGCGTCACCGGTGTCCAGACCGAAATAGTCGGGGCTGGCTTCCTCGCCCTCCACCAGTGCCTTCTGGGCGTCGGTCAGGGCGTCCCAAGCGGCCTTGGCAGCCTCACACTGGGCGTCGGTCTCCTCGGTGCGCGCCTGCACGTAGATGGCGTCGATCAGCGCGGCGACCTCGTCGGCGGCGGCCTGATCAGCATCGGCGGTGGGCGCATCGCTGTTGTCCTTGGTGTCGACGGTGGCCTGATTGGCCTCGGTGGTGGACACATTGTTATCCTTGGTGTCGTCGGCAACGTCCTTGTTGCCGCAGGCGGTCAGCATGCTCATCAGCATCACAGCCGCCATCAGAAAGGCAAGTGCTTTCTTCATGGTTGATCTACCTCTTTCCAAATATTTGTTCTGAAAGAAATATAAAAGCGGCTGTGTCTCATACAGCCGCCCTCGGTGCTTCTTACTACATATACACCCGTGCGGCGCTCCGCGACGGATCATAAGTTCGTAGGAAAACCAACCTGTTGGCAGCAGGCTTGAGATTCCACACAGAGGCAGGTCTCCTGACTTCGTTCATCACGGCATTGCCCTTCCCGGTTTCCCAGTGGATTGCAAGGCCGCTCCCGTACACAGTGACTGCATCGCTCCGGATTCCCACCGGATTCCCTTTTCATCTGCTCTTGAGCAGACACCTCTGTGCTACAACTTTATATTTTTCCAGACAGTGGGATTATATCACATTTTGTCGAATTGTCAATCCATTCTGATGGCGGGCTACCTAAAATCTGATGTGAGATTTTTTATTTTAAGCGTTTTAAGACCTGCGGTTGCTTTAAAACCTTTTTATCCATGATAAAAGCTCCTTGTTCTTCGTTTTGCCCGCTCTATTCTCTAATACATAAACCCGGCTTCAAATCAAGTTATTTTTCATGATCGGAAAAGCGAAATGCCGCGTGCCCCATAGGCACACGGCATTCCACTTTTCAGGAGAGAAAGTACCCCGTTTGCAAGGGTACGGAACCACAGGGCCTGGCGGAGCCCGGTGGGATCGGAAGCAAAGTTACTCCACGCCAAACAGCAGATCGCCGTAGGTGGGGAACGGCCAGCAGCCCTCGGCCGTGCGCTGCTCGGCCTCGTCACAGGGGGCGCGCAGCGCCGCCATCTTGGGCAGCAGCACGTCGCGGACCATGTTGGCGCTCTCGGTCACATCATCGATCTTATGGAAAGTGGCCAGCGCGGCAGCCAGGTCCTCCACGGCAGCGTCGATGTCCTCTACCAGATCGGACAGGCGCGTGACCAGCGTCGTCTCATAAATGCCGGACACCACCGGCGCGATGGACTTCTTTACGGCGATATCCTGCGCCAGCTTAGAGGAGAACTTCTCCACGGCGGGCAGGATCTGACGGCGGGCCATATCCACCATCGTTTCGGCCTCGATATTGACGATCTTGCGGTAGTTGTCCAGTGTGATCTCATAGCGGGAGCGTATCTCCGCCTCGGACATGACCTTCAGGGACGTGAGCATTTTTACGTTCTTCTCGTGCAGCAGATAGGGCATAGCGTCCGGCGTGGTACGCAGGTTCAGCAGGCCGCGGACCTCGGTAGCCTCCTTGATCCAGGCATCGTCATAGCCGTTGCCGTTGAAAATGATACGTTTGTGGTCCTTGATGGTCTGCCGGATCAGACTATGCAGTGCAGCGTCAAAGTCCTTGGCCTTCTCCAACTTGTCCGCGTACTGACGCAGAGACTCCGCCACGGCGGCGTTGAGCATGATGTTGCAGCAGGCAATGGAGTTGGCGGAGCCCAGCATACGGAACTCGAACTTATTGCCGGTGAACGCAAAGGGCGACGTCCGGTTCCGGTCGGTAGTATCACGCAGGAACTTGGGCAGCACATGGGCTCCCAGCTTCATCACGGTCTTTTCCGTGCCGCTGTACGGCTCATCCTTCTCGATGGCATCCAGAATAGCCGTCAGCTCATCGCCCAGAAAGATGGATACCACCGCGGGCGGCGCCTCGTTGGCGCCCAGACGGTGATCATTGCCGGCGGTGGCCACAGAGATACGCAGCAGGTCCTGATAGTCATCCACCGCCTGAATAACAGCACACAGGAACAGCAGGAACTGGGCGTTTTCGTGGGGTGTCTCACCGGGAGTCAGCAGGTTCACACCGGTATCCGTGGCCATAGACCAGTTGTTGTGCTTGCCGGAGCCATTGACACCGTCAAAGGGCTTTTCATGCAGCAGACAGACCAGCCCGTGGCGGGCAGCCACCTTCTGCATGATCTCCATGGTCAGCTGGTTGTGATCGGTGGCGATATTTGTGGTGGTGTAGATGGGCGCCAGCTCATGCTGGGCCGGGGCCACCTCGTTGTGCTCGGTCTTAGCCAGAATGCCCAGCTTCCAAAGTTCTTCGTTTAAGTCGGCCATGAACTCCGCCACACGGGGTTTGATAGCGCCGAAGTAATGGTCATCCATCTCCTGACCCTTGGGGGGTCTGGCACCGAACAGCGTGCGGCCGCAGAAGATCAGGTCCTTGCGCTTGCGGTACATGGCGCGGTCCACCAGGAAATACTCCTGCTCGGGGCCGACAGAGGTGCGAACACATTTGACATCCGTGCTGCCAAACAGCTTCAGGACACGCATGGCCTGCTTGTTCAGAGCCTGCATGGAGCGCAGCAGCGGGGTTTTTTTATCCAGCGCCTCGCCACCGTAGGAACAGAACGCCGTGGGGATACACAGTGCCTTGTCCTTGATAAAAGCGTAAGAGGTAGGATCCCAGGCGGTGTAGCCCCGAGCCTCGAAGGTAGCACGCAGGCCGCCGGAGGGAAAGCTGGAGGCATCCGGCTCACCCTGGATCAACTCTTTACCGGAGAACTCCATGATGACGCCGCCATCCGGCGAGGGGGTAATAAAGCTGTCGTGCTTCTCGGCGGTAATGCCGGTCAGCGGCTGGAACCAATGGGTAAAGTGGGTCGCGCCGTGCTCGATGGCCCAGTCCTTCATGGCATCCGCCACCACATTCGCTACCTGGTTGTCCAGGCTTCCGCCCTCGTCAATGGTCTTCTTCAGGGAAATATAGACGTCATGGGGAAGGCGTGCTTTCATCTGTCGGTCGTCAAATACCAGTGTGCCGAAAATGTCCGATACGGTTTTCATGTGTTCCACCCCGATCTTTTGTAGATTTGGAAAATAGAAAAAGGCGTCAGGAAGCCCGCAGCTTCAAGACGCCTTTGCCTTTGATGTGCGAAATTATAGGCGGTTGTGACGGATTTGTCAATCAGCTTTTTACACAATTTTTGGCGTTTTATTCATTGACTTTATGCACATCTGATGCTATAATGCCGAACCATGATGAGCAAAGGCGTTCATCCGAGCAGGACATTTGTCCCTGCCGGATGGGCGTTTTTTGCTTTCCGGGGCGGCTTTTCAGCGGATCACTCCGTGGAACGGCTGGAACCTACGGAAGCACATAAAGAAAGGGTGAGAAACTATGAAGCTGGAGGGGCAGGTACGTATCCCATCCGGGTGCGCCATTTCGGCGGTCATTTCCCGGGAGGGGCGGCGCATGACCGGTGAGGACATCATCAGGAGCATGGTCCCCATGCATGATCGGTCCAACGGTCTGGGAGGCGGCTTCGCCGCCTACGGCATCTACCCGGAGCACCGGGAGGAATACGCCTTCCACATCTTTTTTGATGATAACACCACCCGGCGGGAGTGCGAAGCTATGCTGAAGGAGGGCTTTGAGCTCGTAGACGCGGAGCTGATCCCCATCCGCATCATCCCGGAGATCACGGACATTCCCCACATCTGGCGGTACTTTGTGCGGCCCCTTAATTCGGTACTGGCACGGCTACAATTAGACGAAAAGGAATTTGTGGCACGGACCGTGATGGATATCAACACCAAGCTGAAAGGCGCATACGTGTTCTCCAGTGGAAAGAACATGGGAACCTTCAAGGCCGTAGGATATCCCGAGGATGTGGGACGCTTCTACCGGCTGGAGGAATATGAGGGATACAGCTGGACGGCCCATGGGCGCTATCCCACCAATACCCCCGGCTGGTGGGGCGGCGCGCACCCCTTTTCCCTGCTGGACTGGTCCATCGTCCACAACGGAGAGATATCCTCCTACGACGCCAATCGGCGCTGTATTGAGATGTATGGCTACAAATGCAATCTGCAGACGGATACGGAGGTCATCACCTATATCGCCGACTATCTGCTGCGGCGTCAGGGGCTGACACTGGAGGAAATGGCGTCGGTGATCGCGGCGCCCTTCTGGAGTACCATACGCACCAGAGAGCCGGTCGCGGCACGGCAGCTGACCTATCTGCGGACCATATACCCCAGCCTGCTCATCACCGGACCATTCTCCATCATTCTTGGGTTCAACGGCGGACTGATGGCGCTGAACGACCGACTGAAGCTGCGCTCCATGGTAACGGCTGAGAAGGACGACAAGGTATTTATCGCCAGCGAGGAGGCCGCCATACGGGTCATGGCCCCGGATGCGGAGAACCTGTATGCGCCCATGGGCGGCGAGCCGTTTATCGTGAAAGTGAAAGAAGGTGCCTATTGATGGCTCTTGACTACATCATACCGGAATTTGAAGTGGTACGAAACGACGCACGGTGCACCCGCTGCCGCATCTGCGAATCCCAGTGCGCCAACGGCGTGCACACCTATAACGCGGATGGGAAGGTCATGGTCAGCGACGAGAGCAAGTGTGTCAACTGTCAGCGCTGTGTGTCCTTCTGTCCCGCCCACGCCATTAAAATCGTAAAAAGCGACAACTGCCTGCGTGAAAACGCAAACTGGTCCTGCGCCACCATTAAGGAGATATACAAGCAGGCGTCCACCGGCGGCGTGCTGCTGAGCTCCATGGGCAACCCCCAGCCCCTGCCGGTATACTGGGACCGTATCCTCATCAACGCCTCACAGGTGACGAACCCACCCATCGACCCCCTGCGGGAGCCCATGGAGACGCGGGTATTCCTGGGCAAGAAGCCGGAGACCGTCCGGCGGAACGGGGATGGCAGCCTATGCACCGAAATACCGCCGCAGCTGGAGTTGTCGGTGCCCATTCTGTTTTCGGCCATGAGCTATGGCTCCATCAGCTACAACGCCCATGCGGCGCTGGCCAAGGCTGCCCGGGAGTTGGGCATCTGCTACAACACCGGCGAGGGCGGACTGCACCGGGACTTCTATCCCTACGGCGCCAACACCATCGTACAGGTGGCCTCCGGCCGTTTCGGCGTCGATGAGACATACCTGAACACCGGCGCGGCCATCGAGATCAAAATGGGCCAGGGCGCCAAACCCGGTATCGGCGGACATCTGCCTGGCGCAAAGATCGTGGGCGACGTGTCCAAAACACGGATGATACCAGAGGGCGCGGATGCCATCTCCCCTGCTCCGCACCACGACATTTACTCCATCGAGGACCTGCGGCAGCTGGTGTACTCTCTAAAGGAAGCCACGGCGTACAAAAAGCCGATCATCGTCAAGGTGGCGGCGGTACACAACATCGCCGCCATCGCCAGCGGCATCGCCCGCAGCGGTGCGGATATCATCGCCATCGACGGCTTTCGGGGCGGCACCGGCGCGGCGCCCACCCGAATACGGGACAATGTGGGTATTCCCATTGAGCTGGCGCTGGCAGCGGTGGACCAGCGGCTGCGGGACGAGGGCATACGCAGCAGCGTATCCCTGATCGCCGGGGGCAGCATACGCTCCGCTGCCGACGTGGTAAAAGCCATTGCTCTGGGCGCGGATGCCTGTTACATTGCCACCGCGGCACTGCTGGCCATGGGGTGCCACTTGTGCCGTTCCTGCCAGACAGGCCGGTGCTGCTGGGGTATCGCCACACAGCGGCCGGAGCTGGTGAAGCGTCTGGACCCCGAGGAGGCTGCGGCGCGGCTGGTAAACCTGGTAACCGCCTGGAAGCACGAGATCAAGGAGATGATGGGCGGTATGGGCATCAACTCCATCGAGGCGCTGCGGGGCAACCGGGTCATGCTGCGGGGTATTCACCTGAACGAAAAAGAACTGGAAATTCTGGGAATTGCCCACGCCGGTGAATAAGGTCTGTCGAAAAAGCGATATTTATAGGAAAAATAATGGAAAACCCTCGAAAGGAGTGGTACAATATGGACTTCATAGAGGCGAGTGGTCTGTCCTTCTCTCAACTGAACGAAACGATACGCCACGCCGGGAAGGAATGCCGTATCTGTGCCTGCCAGGGCCAGCGGTTCATCGCCGCCGGTATGAGCAGCAAACGGCTGGAGATCGACGGCATTCCCGGCAATGCGCTGGGCGCCTATCTGGGCGGCGGTTCTATTACCGTAAACGGCAATGCACAGGACGCGGTGGGCGACACCATGAGTGCCGGACGCATCGTGATCCACGGCAGCACCGGCGACGCTGCGGGGTACGCCATGCGGGGCGGTGAGATATTTATCCGGGACAATGCGGGCTACCGCGCCGGGATACACATGAAAGCCTATAAGCAGCATAAGCCGGTGATCGTCATCGGCGGGCGGGCCGGCAGCTTTCTGGGCGAATACCAGGCCGGCGGGCTGATTTTGGTGCTGGGCCTGCACACCGACGGCCGGCCGATAGTACACTTCTTCCCCTGCACAGGAATGCACGGCGGAAAAATGGTTTTCCGCGGCGATGTGAGCAGCATACGGTTTCCGGATCAGGTCACGCTGCACAACGCCACGGCGGAAGATATGGCGGAGATCGCACCCTATGTGCGGGAGTACTGCCGTCTGTTTGACCGTGACGCGGAGGCGATGCTCCGCGACAACTATACCGTTATCACACCGGACAGCAAAAACCCCTATCAGCAGATGTATGTAGCCAACTGAGAAAGGCAGGAGCACGATGGAGTACACAGTGGATGAGATCAGGCAGTTTACGGCGGAGGAGGATGTAAAATTCCTGCGTCTGGCCTTCTGCGATATTTTCGGCAGCCAGAAAAATATATCTATTCTGCCGGATGAGCTGGACCGGGCCTTCAGCTACGGCATCGCTTTCGATGCCTCCGCTGTGCCCGGCTTCGGCGACGAGGTCCACTCGGACCTGTTCCTGCATCCGGACAGCAGCACCCTCTGTATGCTGCCCTGGCGGCCGGATCACGGCCGGGTGGCGCGGATGTTCTGCCACGTGCTGCGGCCCGATGGCGCCGCCTTCGAGGCCGACTGCCGCGCGCTGCTGCGTCAGGCTGTGGCGGACGCGGAAGCACTGGGCATCCGTTTCTCCTTCGGCACGGAGATGGAGTTCTATCTCTTCCGCCGGGACGAAAACGGTGAAGCGACCCACATTCCCTACGACAACGCAGGATACATGGACATCGCGCCGGAGGACAAGGGCGAGAATGTGCGGCGGGAGATCTGCCTGACGCTGGAGCAGATGGGGATACGGCCGGAGTGCTCTCACCATGAGCAGGGCCCCGGACAAAACGAGATCGACTTTCGCTATTCCGATCCCTTGACGGCGGCGGATAACGCCGTGACCTTTAAGGCTGTCGTCAATTCCGTGGCGGTGCGAAACGGCCTGGCAGCCGACTTCTCTCCCAAGCCGCTGATGGGACAGCCGGGCAACGGGATGCACATCAACATCTCCGCCAAGAGCCGCGACGGCGCAGAGGTAATGCCGCAGATCATCGCCGGTATTCTGGCCCATATTGCCGAGATGACGGTGTTTCTGAACACGCGGGAGGAGTCGTATCACCGCTTTGGCAGCAGCAAAGCACCGCGATATATCTCCTGGTCCAGCGAAAACCGCAGTCAGCTGATACGCATCCCTGCCGCGCAGGGCGAGTACCGCCGCGCGGAGCTGCGCTCTCCCGATCCGCTGTGCAGCCCGTATCTGGCCTTTACGCTGCTGATCCGCGCCGGCCTGGACGGTGTAACGCGGCATCTGGTGCTGCCGGAAGCCGCGGATGTGAATTTCTACACGGCGGCTAACGACGTAAAGGCACGCTTCCACACGCTGCCGGAGACTCTGGAGGACGCCAGATCACTGGCTGCATCCAGCGCATTTATCGCAGAGCACTTGCCCAAAACCATTATACAGCAGTACACCCACTGAGCCGGTCTGCTTTGGAGAGGAGGGACGCATATGGAGGACAGCCGCCGGACGTACAGCGTGCTGGTGGTCGCTGCCGCGGCCAAGTTCCATATGTCCCTGCGTGAAATGCTGCCGGAGGATCGGTACGACCCGGTGTGTGCCGCAGGCAGCGTGTCTGAGGCACGGCGTGCCCTGCTGGAGAGGCCTTTCGACATCGTAGTCATCAGTACGCCGCTGCCGGATGAATTCGGCACGAAGCTGGCGCTGCACATCATCGACAAATCCAGCGCCGGTGTGCTGCTGCTGGTGAAGGCGGAACACTATCCGGACCTGGCGGCGCGGCTGGCGCCTCAAGGCATCCTGCTGCTGCAAAAGCCCACCACGCCGCCGTTGCTGCTGCAATCCATGCAGCTGCTGTGCGGCACACGGGAGCGTCTGCGGCGTATGGAGGAAAAGACTGCCACCATCGAGGAACGCATGGCGGAGATACGGCTTGTGAACCGGGCTAAATGGGCACTGATCGACAAGCAGGGCATGACGGAGCAGGAGGCCCACCGCTACATTGAAAAACAGGCCATGGACCGGTGCGTTACGCGCCGGTCAGTGGCGGAGGAGATATTGGCAGAGTGAAATAAGCGCGCTCCTTTGACAAACAGTGTAAGGTCTGCTATGATGGCGTAAACCGTTTGAAAGGAGCACACTATGGAAAAGTTTATTCCTTATGAAAAACTCTCGAAAAAAGAGAAGCACCGGCGTGACGCTATGCAGCGGGGCACCTGGGGCGTGCTGAACCCCGTTACACGCAAAAGTCCAAACCCCAAAGCTTACAACAGAAAAAAGACACGGAAATGGATGGAGTATCCATATGCCGTGTCTTTTTTTATATGAAGAAAAGATATCCCCCGGCCGCTGGCCGGGGGATATCAAAGGAATGACAGCTTACTTCATGAAGGTGCCGTCCATCATCTGCTGCAGATAGGCGTTATACTTCTCCACCTTCTCAGCGGGAACCAGCTCGGTATTGATGGCACCGGCGGACAGGGCACCATTTTCCAGCGTACCGAAGATGGTGTTGCCGCCGAAGGTACCGGCCACAACAGCCTCCATGCAGACACCGATCATAGCGGCGTTATCGGTGACCTGGGAGCAAATGATGCAGGGGTTCTGACCCAGGATATCGGCAGGCTGGCCGATGTCGTAGATCTTGATGGCGCCGGCCTTCTCATTGGCGGCGTCGATGGCCTCACGGGCACCGGAGTCAACGGCAGAAGCATCGCCGAAGAACACGTCAGCGCCCTGGGAGATCAGCTCAGTGGCGAACTCCTTGCCCTTAGGGGCATCGGAGAAGGAGTTGGCATAGGGAACAGCCAGCAGCTCAACGGTCTTGCCCTCCTGCTCGCCAACATACTTGGCAGCAGCCTCGAAGCCCGCGATCTTGCCCTTGGTGGTATCCAGCTCCATACCGCCGATGAAGCCCAGTTTGCCGGACTCGGTCATCAGACCGGCCAGAGCGCCGGCGATCCAGCCGATCTGCTCAGCGTTGGGCAGCAGAGACGCGACATTGCCGTTAGCGGCCTTTTCGGGGGTGGACTCAGCGCCGTTCAGCAGAGCGAAGGCGATGTCGGGATACTCCTCAGCAGCCTGCAGGACCGCATCGGTGTACTGGTTGCCGGGAGCATAGATCATGTCGTAGCCCAGGTTGCAGAAGGCAACGATGGTCTCGTAATACTGATCCTGGGAGATGGAGTCGGTGACGTCGTAGGTCCAGCCCTTGTCCTCAGCAGCCTTGACCATGGCGTTGTAGCAGGCAGCGCCCCAACCGCCGTCGTTGATGCTGGAGTCGCAGATCATGGCGACCTTGTAGGTCTTCTCGCCATCACCGGCGCCGTCCGTCTTGGTGTCGTCCTTCTTCTCGCCGCAGGCGACGAGGGCCAGCGTCATAGCGAGCGCCAGCAGCAGTGCAAGAAACTTTTTCATGGTTTTCCTCCTTGTTTTTTGTGACTTGCTCTTTGTTCTATAACAACGTCCTTGCGGACATCATTACCGTCATGTCACCGCTGTTCGCGGCGATAGGGCTGTCCATTGGCCTTGGGTCCCGCCTGCTTCGTACCGATGACGGAGAGGACGACCACGGTGGCCACATAGGGGATCATCTGGAAGAACTGGTACGGGATGGCGATGCCGGAGACCTGAAGCCGGATCTGCAGCGCATCGCAGAAGCCGAAGAACAGGCAGGCCAGCAGGATGCCGCCGGCACTCCAGCGGCCAAAGATCACGGCAGCCAGGGCGATGAAGCCGCGGCCGGCCACGATACCGTCGGTGTAGGTACTGGAATAGCAGGTGGTCAGGTACGCGCCGCCCAGTCCGGCCAGCGCACCGCAGATCATGCAGGCCAGATACTTCACGCCGATGACATTGATGCCCAGCGTAGCGGCCGCCTGCGGATGCTCGCCCACGGATTTATAGCTCAATCCAGCACGGGTACGGTTGAAGAAAATGGAGGTGAACACCACCAACAGCAGCGTCAGATAGACCATGGGACTCTGATCAAACAGCAGTGGCCCGATGACCGGGATGTCCTTCAGGCCGGGAATAGCAATGCTGGGCATGGTAATGATCTGCTTCAGGTCTGAACCGGTACCGAACACGATGCGGTAGATAAACGACGCCAGCGCCGGAGCGAATATGTTGATGGCCATGCCATAGACCGTATGGTCCGCGCAGAGGGTGACGGTGGAAAAGGCGTAGATCATATTGACCAGCAGGCCCGCCAACGCACCGCACAGCAGACCGATCCAGTTGGAGCCGGTAATGTAGCACATCAGAAAGCCCACCAGCGCGCCGATGGCAGCCAGGCCCTCCAGGCCGATATTCACCATGCCGGCCCGCTGGCCGTACAACTCGGCCAGTGAGATAAGCAACAGAGGGATGGCAAGCCGAACCGTTGCCAACAGTAAGCTGGAGATCCAATCCATTACTTGTCACCCGCCTTTCTCTTGGAGAACACGCGATCCTTCCACGCCTGGAATTCAGGCAGCTTGGTCAGCGCCATACCGGCCACGGAGAACACGATGACCAACGCCTGGATGATATCGGAAACGCTGGTGGGAACACCGGTGGCCGCCTGCATAGTGGTGGAACCCACACGCAGCACAGCAAAGAACAATGCCACCACCATCGTCGCGATGGGGTGCAGCTGGCCGATCAGGGCCATGGCCACGCCATCGAAGCCGTAGCCCGCCCCGAAGCCGTTGATCAGCCGGAACTGGGTACCCAGCAACTCTGCGCCGCCGCCCAGGCCGGCAATGGCCCCGGAGATAATGAAGCTGGTCAGCATACAGCGCTTCACATGGATACCATTAAAGCGGCTGGCGGTCATGTTATAACCCACCGCCCGCAGCTTGAAGCCGCCGCTGGTCCAGAACAGCATGTAATACAGCACCAGGCCTACCACCACGGCGATGACAAAGCCCCAGGTAAAGCGCATTCCGGTGATTACACGGGGCAGCTTCACCATGTCATCCACCGCAGGGGTCTGTGGTACGCTGGCGTCGCGGATCCAGCTGGTGTACAGCACGCCCATAAACAAGGTAGCTACATAGTTGAGCATGATGGAGATGATCATCTCGTTCTGGCCGCGGCCGATCTTCAGCAGGCCGGGAATCATGCCCCAGATACCGCCGGCCAGCGTACCGGCCAGCAGCGCCAGCAGCACACCGGCAAAGCCGGTAACACCGGAGAAATACGCCGTAACGAATGCGGCGATGGAACCCATGAGAAACTGACCTTCACCGCCCAGGTTGAACACACCGCACTTGTACGCGAAGCAGGCACACAGGGAGGTGAACATCAGAGGTGTGGCCTTGGTAAGTGTCGTGCCAATATTGGCCTTGGAGCCGAAAGCTCCCTGGAAGAGGTATTTCACCGCGTCAAAGGGATTGGCACCCAGGGCCGCCATAATGATACCGCCGATTACAAAGGCCAGGATAATAGACAGTAGTGGGACAATAAAGCTGCCCAGAGAACGTTTTAACTTTTCCATATCGCAGCTCCTCCCCTCACTTGCCCGTCATGGCGAGGCTGATCTCCTCGATGGGCGGGTTTTTTCCGGAGAATTCGCCCATGATCTGCCCCTCAAAGCAGACCAGGATGCGGTCGGACATCTCCAATATCTCATCGAAGTCTGCGCTGATCAGCAGAATTCCTACACCGCGCTCACGGGCAGCGATCATCTGCTCGTGAACAAAGCTGGCCGCGCCGATATCCAGGCCGCGGGTGGGATGCGCCATCACCAGCAGGGACGGCTGGGATTCCAGCTCACGGGCCAGGATGACCTTCTGCTGGTTGCCACCGGACAGGCTGCGGACCGTCTGCCCCACAGAGGTGCAGCGCACGTCGTACTTCTGCACCATCTCCTCGGCATAGTCGTGAATGGCACGTTTGTTCAGCCGCAGCCCCTTACCCTGGCTGAACTTGGGAGAATCGGTCTCCTTGAGCACCAAATTCTCCGCAATGGACATATCGCCCACCAGGCCCTGCGCGTTGCGGTCCTCAGGAACGTGGGAAACGCCGTCTGTAATGAAAGAATGGGGGTCGAAGACCGCTACGCTCCTATCCTTCAGGTATATCTTACCGCCTTGAGGCGCGATAACGCCGGTGATCAGCTGCGCCAGCTGGGTCTGACCATTGCCGTCCACGCCGGCGATTCCTACGATCTCACCGCTGCGGATCTGCAGGGTCATATCGTTGACACCGCTGTGCTTATGTTCCTTGTCATAGTCCACATGGTCCAGAGACGCCACGACCTCAGCGCCGGAGGCATCCACCTTCTCGTACTGTGACTCGGTCAGTTCCTTACCGATCATCATATTGGCCAGTTTCTGACCATCGGTATCAGCGCGGGCCACGGTGCCCACCACCTCGCCCAGACGCAGGACGGTGATGCGGTCAGAGATATGCAGGACCTCGCGCATTTTGTGGCTGATGAAGATAATACTCTTCCCTTCGCCGATGAGCTTCTGCATAATGGCAAACAAACCCTCGACCTCGATATCGGTCAGTGCGGCAGAGGGTTCGTCCAGGATCAGCAGCTCCGCACCGTGGTACAGCGCCTTCAGTATCTCGGTGCGTTGCTGTTCGCCCACGGATATCTCGGTGATAAGCTTGTCCAGCTGCACGTCCAGGCCGTACTTGGCAGACAGCTCCTCGATCTCCCTGCAGCGAGCCGCCCGGTCGATAAACAGGCCCTTGGCGTGCTTGTCGCCCAGGATGATATTTTCAAAGACAGTCATCGCCTCCACCAGCATAAAGTGCTGGTGCACCATGCCGATTCCCAGCTTGACTGCCTGGCTGGGGGACTCGATCCGCACCTCTTTGCCATTGAGGAATATCTTTCCCTCCGTGGGCTGATAAAGGCCGATGAGAATGTTCATCAACGTGGACTTACCGGCACCGTTCTCACCCAGCAGGGTCAGTACCTCGCCGCGGTTGACGGTCAGGCTGATATCCTTGTTGGCGTAAAAATCACCAAACCGCTTGCTGATATGCTCCATACGCAGCAGCTCGCTCAAGTTCCCTCACTTCCCTTCGTTCGTGTGTTTGCAGAAGTTCTCATTTTCCACTTGGAAAATGACAACAGACCGTGGTCTGTTCTCAAATATTAAATCGGGAGTAGTATACCATATCTGTCGGATTTTGGGAAGAATTTTTTTGTAAAACTCCTACATTTTTTTAGCGTTTTTTATCTATTGCACCGGTACCGTTCCCATAGTATAATCAAACGCAACAAAGCGAAAGAAGGTGTTGCATATGATACATATCCGCCCCGCAGTCTCTGATGACGCCCCGGCGCTGCTGGATATCTATGCGCCCTATGTCATCGAAACCGCCATCACATTTGAGTATGAAGTGCCCACGCTGGATGACTTCCGCCAGCGTATTAAAAACACACTGCACACGCATCCTTACCTGGTCATAGAACGCGATGGCGAGATCGTGGGCTATGCCTACACCGGACAGTTGGGCAGCCGCGCAGCCTACGCCTGGGCGGCGGAAACCAGCATCTATCTGCGGCAGGACTGCCGTCGCGGTGGTTTGGGCACCCGGCTGTACCACGCGCTGGAGGACGCCTCCCGCGCTCAGAATGTACAGGTGCTGTACGCCTGCATCGCCGCACCTGTTTCGGACGGCGACCCCCATCTGACTCGCGCCAGCATTGATTTCCATACCCGGCGCGGCTACGAAATCGTGGGCACCTTCCACCGCTGCGGATACAAGTTTGACACCTGGTACGACGTAGTCTGGATGGAAAAACACCTGTCCGATGCCGCCATTCCGCCCGCCGTGGTACCCTTTTCTTCTTTTATGAAGTAAAGTCATTCTGTAATGCATTTATACTTTACAGAGTATCTAAATACAGTTTATTCCCCACGCAATAGATAATTGCTTGTCAACAATCCACCTTCCTGTTATACTGGCGGCAGTACATACGGGAGGTATAGCAATGGAAGCAAAGGATGTCTTGAAGGAATTACGGCAAAGACACAATATGACACAGGATCAGCTGTCTGAAAAGCTGGCCGTCACACGACAGGCTGTCTCCCGCTGGGAAAACGGCGAGTCCGTCCCCAACCCGGAAACATTAAAGCAGTTGTCCGCACTGTTTGATACCTCCATCAATCATCTGCTGGGTGACCCTCGCAAGCTGATCTGTCAGTGCTGTGGTATGCCCTTGGACAGTGATGAGGTCATCAGCCGGGATCTGGACGGCAGCTTCAACGAGGACTACTGTAAGTGGTGCTATACCGACAGCAAGTTCACCTATGACAGCATGGAGCAGCTCCTGGAGTTTCTCGTCACCCATATGTCCAACGAGCAGTTCCCTCCGGAGCAGGCCAGAACCTACTTCAGCCAGACGCTGCCAAAGCTGAAGCACTGGAGCAAATAATTTCTTCGAAGATATAGCAAAAGCACCCGAAAGGGTGCTTTTGCTATCGATGTGTATAGCTAATTATCGCAGCGGCAGCATGATACATCAGCAGCGTGCCCATAAGCATCGCCCCTGCCGACCTATTTCCCCACTCCCATGGCGTATTCGTTACGGTCAATACAATGAGGCATATCACTGGCAGCAATAGCCAAATTGCAAAAAGCTCCACATGATACTTTGCTGTGTTCCGCATCCGTCTTTCAACGGTTTTGCTTATTACGTCATCCGGTACATCCTGCCGTAATTCCGCCACAAAGGAGTAACTGTCGCTGCATTCGAAGATCTCTGCACAATAGGGGCTGATCTCCTCCTCGGCGATTTCTTTCGGAGATCTTCCGTGTGCGCCCCACTTTCCGATATCGTCCTGTCGGAATACATAGAACCGCCGCGGCAATGGCGGCGCACTCTCAAAGGAGAATGTATAGAAGCTTCCAAAATTTTCTACAGCTATAAGCAGATAACCCATCTCTGCTTGTTTCTGCAATACACGCTCGGCCCGCCAAGTCAAAAATGAGGGCAGCCACATTTTTAGCTGTTTCTGCTCCATATGTATTTCCTCCGTATAAGTTCACCACCAATATACCATCTACTGCAGCAGACGTCAATCCGGCAAATACCTCTGTGTCACGGAAAGATACCGCAGGCATACCGAACCGTACTCCCATATATGCCAAAAGCCTGTGACAAATGTCACAGGCTTTTGTGTTGGCGCTACCTATCTTTCCGGGCCGTCTCCAGCCAAGTATTGTCAGCAGAAGCGAGCTTAACTTCCGTGTTCGGG
>ENA-UAIY01000167-UAIY01000167.1-human-gut-metagenome-genome-assembly--contig:-NODE-167-length-16065-cov-6.244909_pt1 | contig 16065 bp, 12 predicted proteins | sample MGYA00244423_ERZ654401 | MGnify/ENA primary metagenome ERZ654401 (study PRJEB26926, sample SAMN06165022) | human gut metagenome | biome: ENVO:00009003; feature: ENVO:2100002; material: ENVO:00002003...
CCATATTTGTAGATGTAGCGAAACCAGACGCGAAGGAAGTTGTCTTCTATCTGATAGCGAATGTTGCGATTGGTCTTTTGGAACATCGGTATATAACGGGAGATCAGGCTATAGTCGTTCTCCAGTTTGGTGAGATAGCCCGAAAGTTCTATTTTCATAATGCTTTCTATTTCACCTCGAGTTGTGTAGCCTGAAGCGATAAGTTGCAGTATCTCGAAATAGCGGGCATAGTCTTTGCCAAATTCTTCTATCAGCATATTTTTTCCTTCGTAGATGAAATAAGAGTTTTTTGCAATAAACCGCTCTGTCATCTGTTCCTTGGTCGTGGCTCCTGCATCCATCATCATTTCTACATATTCTGCTACTCCGCCTGTATAACTGTAGAGAGCCAGTAGGTCATCATTGGTATAGGCAGAATTATATGTAGAGAGAATTTCCTTAATGACAGAAGGGGGAAATGGAGTGACTTTTATTTCTCCAGTCTGCCTACCATAAAGAGGTTGCTTGTTATTTTTAAAGATGATGTTCATAAGTGAATAAACAGAACCGCAAACCACGAGATTGATGTGAGCTTCCTGTTTGTTCAGATCCCATATCTTTTGCATATCTGAAAAGATAGATGGATTAACCCGCTTGAAATCTTGAAATTCGTCAATGATGAGAGTGATAGGGCGAATCTTGGATAGTTGAAGCAGATATTTAAAGATATCAGCAAAGCGTGTTACTTCGCCGAGAATAGGAAGTTGAAGTTTGCTCGTCATCTCTTCGATAAAATCTCTGCAGAGTTCAGCTTCTGATTTTCGTGCAACAAAGAAATACAGCATATCCTGAACATCCTCGTATGCTTTTATCAATAGGGATGTCTTTCCGCTACGGCGGCGTCCTGTTACAATTGTAAAACGAGCCGTTTGCAAAGATAGATTTCTTATCTCTTGCAATTCTTTTATTTCGTTTTGTCTTCCAAAGAACTTCATATTTCTATAATTTTACAGTTTCTTTTTGATGTTATTTTTCGAAACCGCAGTTTCGGAAATGGCGGTTTCGAATGCAAAGGTAATAAAAATGCCTGAATATCAGCTTGTCTGTTTGCTAATTTAAGTTTTTTTATTTGTTTGAATGTTATTTGTGTTTTCGAAATAGCGGTTTCGGATATAAAAACAACGGGCTTGCTTGATGATTGTGGTCACATTCGAGATCGGGGAATGCTGATTGGATGTAAAAACAGTTAGAGCAAAAGTACAAAAAAAGAAATTCGGAGGCAATTTGAAGAGGTATCCTTGAGTTTTTTGGTAACTAGAAGTATTCTGTAGGGAGTGCTGAGTAGTTACATTAAACGCAGAAATTTCTACAATTCTCTCAAATTTTCATGAAACCAAGCACATGTTAGAAATTGCCAAGGAAAAGGGCATACCAGTATGGATATATAAATATTAAAAATTTGGATAATACATATATAATTAGTAACTTTGCACTCATGAAGAATTTTGCAGCGATAGATTTTGAGACTGCCAACCAGCAACGAACCAGCGTTTGCTCCGTAGGCATTGTGATAGTAAGGGATGGTGAGATTGTGGATAGCTACTACAGTCTCATCAAGCCAGAGCCTGAGTATTATTCCTATTGGAATACAAGGGTACATGGACTAACCATGGAGGATACCATGAACGCCAGGGTATTTCCAGAGGTATGGGCTGAGATTCAGCCAAAGATTGAGGGATTGCCATTGGTGGCTCACAACTCTCCCTTTGACGAGGGATGCCTGAAGTCTGTGTTCCAAATGTACCAGATGGACTATCCCGATTATGAGTTCCATTGCACATGCCGAGCCTCCAGAAGAAAGTTGGGATCTCTCCTACCCAACCACCAACTACAAACCGTAGCTGCTTATTGCGGGTACGACCTAACCCAACACCATAATGCCCTGGCTGACGCAGAGGCTTGTGCTTGGATTGCCAGGGAACTACTATAACTCTTACAACTCATTTTAACAGAAAGTCCCTCATAAAAGTGTATATGTAGCCCCAAAAGTCCCTCATAAAAGTGTGTTAATCTTTCAAAACGTCCCTCATAAAAATGTGATATATTTTGCTATTCAAAGAGAATAAAAAGTTCATCTATGGTGTTGTAAAACAAGGTGCCAGAGCCAAGGATTATGAGTTGGCAATCCAATGGCTCATAGATGCAGGACTGGTATATAAAATCAGTAGGGTGAAGACTTTGGGGCTTCCTCTGAAGATTCATGAGGATATCAGTGCCTTCAAATTGTATCTCTTGGATTGTGGACTGCTGGGGGCTATGAGTAAAACTCCGCCAGCCATGCTTCTGCTGCCTAGTAATGACAATACCGGGAAAGGTGATTTTACGGAAAACTTCGTTTGCTGTCAGCTGGAATCGCTGCGTCAGATTCCTATATATTATTATAGTAAGGAAAACAGCCAGCTGGAACTAGACTTTGTCATTCAGGTAGGAATGCAGGTCATACCGGTAGAAGTGAAGGCAGAGGAGAATCTTCAGTCAAAGTCTTTGAAAGCGACTATAGCCAAATATCCCGGAATGAAAGGCTTGCGCTTTTCCATGAGCGACTATCGGGAGCAGGACGGCATCACAAATGTACCACTCTACGGGGCAAGAGGATATTTGGAAACATTCATCTAAAAACAAATACCGAACCAGTATGTGCTGGACCAGGAACTGGTCATGATGATAGACCAGGCCTCTTCACCCTCATTCTTCCTGGCAGAAGAACACCTTGATGACATGTGTAAAATTCTCAATGATTCTTTCCATCAAAGAGAGTGATAGTATTCAACTACCCACAAGCGAAAGACTTGTGGGTAGTTCCATTCCATCTCCAAGGTACGCTTCATGGAATCAGGAAATACTGCCAATATCACAACTAAAAAATTAATTAGTAATAAAGTTTTTACTAAGAAGATTGATACATTGGAGACTGAATAATATAATTATTCTTTGTCTATTCGTTTAAGTTCTGTTTTCATCTTTTTACCATAGGCTTCGCCTCGTGGAGCAAGATATTGAAAGAATATAGTATCGCCAGAAAACTCAATTTCTAGAGTAAATAGTGCTCTATAGTCACCTAAACGAATTCTATATATATTACGATACCCAACAAGTTTCTTGCAGTCAGAGATATCTTGAATACCTTTGGCTGCTTTAACTTCTACTATCGTACGTCTTAAAGAATCGAGCATCTTGCCTGAAAGACGTTTGGAAGCTTTGACAAAGGCTTTGGAAAATTCGACATTCATACGCCTAACCACTTTTCAAAATCTTCTTGTTCTTCTTTGTTGGCACGGATGAGACCCTCTGGCTGCTCTTTTCTTAATTTAGCATAGAGCTTTGCGTCTTCGTAATCTTCGGCTATGCCATTGAGTATATCCTCAATATAGTTTTTGAGGTTGGTTCCCTTCTGAATAGCCATAATGGATAGAGTCTTAAAAGTATCATCTTTTAAGTCAATGATCTTTCTTTTAGAAGGTGTTACTGAAACTGTACTCATAAGTGTATTTATTTAAATGGTTCTACTTTGGTGCAAAGATACATAATATATTTCATATATATGGTATATCTCTATGTATAATTAATAAAGATTAATAGTTAGATGGATGATAAAACTGCTTTTCAACACATTAAGTATTTTGAAGAAGAAACATGGCTAGGCACTGGAAATGATTAAGGCAGCCATCAATCATGTGCTTTATGATGTGTGTGCGTAAACAGGTTGCATAAGGCGTGCAAACGTTTGCACAAAGAAATGTACCCTTTTTGAAACTTTTTCTTGCTTCGTATTGGATTTTCTCTTAAATTTGCAGCCGAAAAAAGATACCAACTGGCAAACGAAGGCTAAGTTTAAATAAACGAAACCAAATATAAAAGTAAAGATATGATGAAGCAAACATTCATAAAATCAGCAATGTTGCTGCTGCTGATCCTTTCAACGGCAACGACGCGAGCGCAGGAGGTCGCTCTGAAGACCAACTTACTGGGATGGGCTTCTACATCTGCCAACGCCGGCATAGAAATCGGCACGGGCAAGAAAACAACCTTCCAACTCTTCGGAACCCTGAACCCCTGGAAGTTCTCGGGCGACAAGAAGATGAGATTCTGGAATGTCATGCCGGAATACAGATGGTACACCTGCCAGAAGTTTGGAGGCCATTTCTTCGGAATCCATGCCCTAGGCGGTGAATACAACATTAAAAACATTGACATGCCCTTCGGCATCCTGCCGAAAACTCTGGAGGGCAGGCACTATGAAGGCTGGTATGTAGGTGGAGGCCTTACCTACGGCTATCAGTGGTTGCTTAATAAGCACCTCAATTTCGAAGGGTCTATCGGTTTGGGATATGCCTACAGTCCTTACAAGCTTTACGGACGATGCGAAAAATGTCTCGACAAAGACCACCGCAACTATGTGGGCCCTACAAAAGCCGCACTATCTCTCATATACGTGTTCTAAGAATTTTATTTAACTGTTGTTTTAAACCGACAATATAAACACGTAATAACTAGACAGAATACAAAAAATTTTAGGGAAATCATAATATGGATAAAATGAAGCTTTATGCGGTCATTTCGCCCCTCTGCATACTCTTTTCTCAGAGCATCATGCCTGCTCAGGCTCAACAGCTGGCAGGGGGTAAGGTTCAGGTAGACAGCGTCTTGGCACGCAAGAACGGCAACCGGATGGACGTTGCCTTCCGTATGAATCTGAACGATTTGAAGATGAAATCAGAGCAGCAGATTGTTTTCACACCGGTAATGGTAGGAACTGATTCTATCGCTCTCAACCCTATCATCATCCAGGGTAGAAACCAGGCTGTAAGATACCGCCGACTTGCCGACAGCAAGAAGAATCCGCAGGCACAGGTTCTTACCCGAAAGAACAAGACCAGTCAGCAGGTTTACTTCGCCCAGTCTGTTCCTTATCAGAAATGGATGAAGAAGTTCAAACTCTCGGTGAAAGAAGATCTCTGCGGATGCGGCAACCTGATAGAACAGGACAATACGCCGATTGCGGATATCGACCGTACACCGAAGATTACGAAGGATTTCTTCGTGCAGCCGAAGGCGGAAGCCAAGAAGGTGAGAGCCGAAAAGGGTGAAGCCTATCTCAGTTTTGTGGTTAACAAGAGTAATATCCTTGCCAACTTCCGTGAGAATGCTACTGAGCTGAAGAAGATTACTTCCACCATCGACCTGGTGAAGAACGACAAGAACGTTGAAATCACAGATATTGATATCCACGGTTTTGCTTCGCCTGATGGTTCGTATGCCAACAACAAGCGCCTTGCCAACGAGCGTGCAGCTGCTCTCCGTAAATATGTGAGCAGCCTCTACACCTTAAACAGCAAGCTCTTTACCTATCAGGCTACACCGGAAGACTGGGAAGGATTCAAGAAGAAGATTCAGGCTAGTCATCTGGCTGATAAGGAAGCGATACTCGAGATAGCTAACTCCTCGCTGGCTCCCGACGATAAGGACCTGAAGATCAGAAAGCTCCATCCGGCAAGTTACCGCTATATCCTGGATCATATCTATCCTCGTCTCCGTCATAGCGACTATACGGTAACCTACACGGTTCGTCCGTTCAGCATCGAAGAGGCAAAGGAGATATTGAAGACCAAGCCTCAGCAGCTTTCTCTGCAGGAGATGTTCCTGGTGGCACAGACTTACGAGCCGGGTTCGCCAGAGTTTAACGAGGTATTCGACATTGCCGTCCGCCTCTTCCCAGATGATGAGACAGCGAATCTCAATGCCGCCTGCACCGATTTGCAGAAAGGCGATCTTACTTCTGCCGAAAAGCATCTTGCCAAGGCAGGCAACTCGAAAGAGGCAGAGCGTTTAAGAGATGTCTTCAAGCAGATAAAGGAATTGGAATAACAGAAAATTAGAGAATAACGATTATAAACAAGCTTAACTTTCAAAGATTATGAAGATTAAACATTTATTTGGCTTGGCTGTCATCGCAGCTATGACAGCAAGCTGTTCAAGCAATGAGGATCTGGGAACCGCAGGTCCAGGTACTGGTACTAATGAAGCAGGTGTTGGTTATGCAACTTTCTCTATCAACTTGCCTACAACAAGTGGTACACGTGCTGATGCCAACCCTGAATTCAAACCAGGTGATGCTAACGAGTACAAGGTAAATGATGCAACCTTACTCATTTTTAAGAAAGATGCTACTGGTAAGCATCTATTCAAGGGATATGCAGACCTCGGTAATATGGAGCCTTGGACATCAAGCAGCACAGAAGGTATAACTACAACAGCCAAGTTGACAGCCAAGATTACTAACGCTGAAGTAGGCTCTAATAAAGGTTATTATGCTCTTATTGTTCTCAACAACAATTCTGGAACGAATCAGAAAATCACTTATCCTGTTATAGACAAAACATATTATGAAGAATGGAGTAAGGATGATAAAAAAGCAAATGCTACCAACTACTTGAAGCATGACAACGGTTTCTTTATGGCAAATGCACCTAAGTATGTTGCAGGTGCTCCTGAAACTCTTGTTGAAATCAAGAACATCTATGCTTCTAAGCAGCAAGCTGAGAACTCTACAGCCACAACAGTATATGTAGAGCGTGGTCTTGCTAAGGTTTCTCTTGCTTCTGGTTCTGAAAGTAAGAGCGTTACAATTGAGGATGGCAACTATAAAAAGGACAAGGTTAAGATTACTGGTTGGACTCTTGATGTTACAAATACCAAGACATTCCCTGTTCACGTAACAGATGGCTTGTGGGCAGATATATGGAAGACAACAACTACTCCTGCTGCTACCAATGGTGCATCAATGGATCGTTTCCGTGACGCAAAGCCTACTACAGAGTTCCCACGCGTATATTGGGGCTTGGATCCTAACTACAGCAACGATTTCACTTTCACTTCTGAACCTGCTTGCAATGTTGAGTTTAAAATGGCAACAAAGGGTGACTTCAAGACAGATGCAGAAGCCAAGAAGCCTCAGTACTGTCTTGAGAATACATTCGACATTGATCATATGATGCAGGGGCAGACAACACGAGTTTTGTTCTCTGCTAAGTACCAACCTAACGATTTTGCTGAAAATGAGACATTCTACAAGATGGGTAACAGCTCTCAGTTGTGGAATGCTACCAAGGTAGAGGATCAGATTAAGGCTAAGGCTCAGGAGGTACTTAGTGAGGCTGATCCTTCAAAGGATCTTTCAAAGGTTACTGTAACACTTGCCGCTCCAACAAACGACTTGACAAAGGCTGGTGTACATCTTGTTGCTGCAGCAAATGTACAGTATAATTCTGTTAATATAGAAGATGCTGAGGCTTCAAAAATCAATGAAAAGCTCGGCTTCAAGAAAACTAAAACTGGAGATGTAGAAGTTGGTTTGTCTACTTTCGCGAGTGGCGTTTCTTACTACATCGCACGTGTAAAGCACTTCGGTGACGCCCTTACTCCTTGGAATCCTGGTAATCTAACATACGACAGTAACAATGCCAACTGGCTTGGTCGTTACGGTGTTCTCCGCAACAACTGGTACGAGCTTTCTGTAAGTAGCGTTAGTGGTCCTGGCTATCCTGACATTCCTAAGGTTAATCCTACAGATCCAGACGACGTTAACGATCAGTACATCAACGTAGAGGTGAAGATCCTCGACTGGGCTAAGCGTTCTCAGGATGTCAATTTGTAATCCATTACACATTATTATATATAGCTCAGCCGCTCTAGCGCTAAGGAGCGGCTGGCTATATCGGAAGAATAAGAATCAATTTATACACTTTACTTTTTCATAAAACAGATAAGCATCATGGCAAACAAGAAGTTTAACAGTTGGATCAAGAATATATGCATGGGATGGGGATTCATCATGGCGGGCAGTATGCTCAGCAGCTGCAACGACTTGATGCACGACGACCTGCCTCCTTGTGACATGGGTGTTGACTTGCAATTCAAGTACGACTACAACGTGCAGCGTGCCGACATGTTCAATGATCATGTGGGCGGACTCAGCGTATTCGTATACGACGAGCAGGGCAACTTCATTGCTCGCCATGATGCCTATAACGATGCGACATCACAGCCGCTCAAGAACCCTAACTATGCCATGCGAATCAATCTGGAACCGGGCAAATACCGCTTCGCCACCTTCGCCTTCCAAAAGAAATACGAAGATGCACTCGCGCAGCCAGGTGCCAAATTCCAGATAGCTCTGCCACAGCAGGGTGACAACATCACCGCCCTCCATGCACGACTCGACCGCGAACAGGGCAAGGTGAACAACCAGAGCCAACCGCTCGATACACTCTGGCAAGGACTCAGCAACGAACTGGTTGAAGTAAAAGACCTGCAGGTTACACGCCATACCATCGGTCTGGTTCGTGATACCAAGCAGCTCACCATCAGCCTGCATCAGACCGACGAGCCTGCCAACATCAATGCCGATGACTTCAGTTATCAGATAACCAATGCCAACGGCGATATCAGTTACGACAACTCTCTCCTCCCCGACGAGGAGTTGACATATACCCCATACTACACCTGGACCACTGAGTTTAAGGATACCGAGGGCAATGTAAAGGAGCGCACCGCTCATGCCGCCCTCATGTTCTCCCGACTCATCTGGCATCCGGCAGCAGAAAACGACAAGAACGCCATCCTCACCATCACGAACAAGACTACAGGCGAAGAGGTGGCACGCATCAATCTTGCTGACTATCTGGCTCAATGCCGTGGTGCTTTCGAAGCCCAGCATTATTCAGAGCAGGAATTCCTGGACCGTGAGTACGACTACAAGCTCGACTTCTTCCTCCAGGGCAACCAGTGGAGATATGCGGAGATCAGAATCTCCATCCTGGATTGGGTCAAGCGCATCCAGCGTGTCGATTTCTAACCGTTTCAGGTGTCAGAGCCCTTTCGGGGCATTTAGCTCATAAGAGTATTTGACTTTAAAAATTAGGAACAATGAAAATACGAGATTTCATTTTAAGTTTAGTTAGTTGGTTTATATTGTTGGTTACAGTAAGTTGCTCTGACGAACTTGGAGGCGAGCGCGCTCCCATTTCGTCAGAAAGCAACTTGCATGTACTCGTGCCAACCGTGCTCAGCAGCCGCGGCACCCGTGCCGACGATGCTTCCGGCCTTCCTACCTATAATGCTACGGTAGATGAATGCCAGATCAACGACCTGACCCTCTATGCTTTCCCTGTACCTACAGGAAATGGAAATGATGGCAAGCTCCTGGTAGAGACGCTCCCTGCCCCACTGGCTACAATGATGGTAGAGCCGCATGTAGCTAACTATCAGCTCAATATCGAGCCGGGCACTTACCATATCTATGTGGTTGCCAACATGAACAAGGTGTTGAGTGGTAAGGATATCCAAACTGAAGATGATCTCAAAAAGATAGTACTCGATTACAGACCTACAAGTACAACAGGTATGCCTGTATGCACCAATATCCCGATGATTTACGAACCTGAGAAGGATGCCGCAGGCAATCTCGCTGAAACCGAGATTAAAGCAGCGGGTGATAAATATACCGAGGTGGCAGCTAACCTGAAGTTTACATGCGTAAAGGTTAAGTTGAATCTTATCTTCGATCCAAGTAACAAAGAAGTTGCAACCAATTTCGGAGGCAAGACCTTTAGCATCAACAGTATTTCAGCCGATAAGCTCTCTCCTTTTACTCATCTTTACTGGGGCGATAAATTCGAGACTCCAACTTGGCCAAATAATGAAGATAAAGAAGCATACAAGAAGGGTATTCCAAGTACTCCGTATGAGGCATCTGGAGCTGCCGTATACTATACCGATTGGACAGACAACAGATCTCAGCCGGCAACAAATAATACAGTCGATATTGAAGGAACAGGAACAGCGGAAAAAGTAAGCCCTGCGGGCAAATGGCTTTTCCAGCAGACCTATTATCTCCCAGAGCGATATATCTCATCAGAATCCGATCGCAGTTATCTTACCATCAATGGTAAGGTTGGAAATTCTGCAGTCAACAATTATCGTATCAATCTGGGTCATAAGAAGAATGAAACCAGCACCACAGAAGTACCCGTATTCCCTCGCGGTACCTTCTATGAGATTACCGGTGCTATCAAGACCCTCGGTAATATGGAGCTGGATTGCAAGGTAAGTGTAAAGCCCTGGAAAATGGAGAATATTTCTGCCGACTTCAACCATACCACTTTGTGGGTAAGCAAGACGGAGGCAAATGTAACTTCAATGAAAAATGATTATATCACATATAATTCGAATGCAGGCACAGTAGGGTTTGGATGCGATACTAAAATAAACTCAAAAGACATCATCATTGGCACCAAACGTGGTAAAGACGCTAATGGTAATGATAGTATAGAGTTTCGCGTGAATCCAAATATCCCAATCAATGATTATGCAGAAAATGAGCGAAAAGGCACTGCTAAGTTTTGGCTCAAGGCAAATAATCTCAAGAAATATATAGATGTACATTATGATGTTACACCTTATCTGGATGTAACTAAAGAACTTGTCATCTACTATAATAAAGATGATAAATCTCAGAATAAAAGAACCATAAAATGGGATACTAATCTTGGTGGCATTGTGCTGGATAGAATTACAGATACAAAAGGTTACTCTACCATCAAAATGAGTTTAGCTTCATCGAATGCCGCTACAGGTACTTTCACGGTTACTGCTGAGCATGATCCTGAAACGACCACCATTCATGAATTCAAGGTAACGTCAAAAGATGATGTATCTAAGTCTCAGACTGTTCGTGTAACAGTTAGTCCTCCTATCGGTGATTATCGTATCTATTTCAGAGCGATTAATGACCGCAATAAATATAAAGGAGGTAGCGGTTCCGATAATTTCAAGGGAATCTTAGCAGAAGGAGGTACAAACAACTGGAGCGATGGATGGAATTCGGATGCAAATGATACAAGTGATCCAATAACAAGCAACCACTGCATCTATGTTTATACCCAGATAGGTGAAACAGAAGATGCCGTTACAGGAAAAGGTTGGCTTTTTACGAAGGGACCGATGACAGACAATAGAAATGGATGGCCTGGAGAAGAAATGGTGGCCGACATGACTAACACTGGATGGTATTACAAAGACTTTGCTCAAAACGCTCAGTCTATAATAAATACAAATGAATCAGAAGGTAAAAGAACTATTACGCCAGGTGAGACATTGATTATGTTCAGTAATAATACATATCAAGGTCAAGGATATAGTTTACACCGCTGTCCTCATCATCTGGAGCCGGGTATTCCTCTCTTCGATTATGATGATCGTGAAGGATGGATTGTCTATGATCCTACATCCGACCCTATATGGCGTGTACATGATGATATGCCTGAAATTGAGAACATAGAGTTCAAGGTATATACCCAGTTTGAGCTTTTTGGATGGTATAAGGTATATGGTATCGCATCAGGAGAAAACCAGTTTACCATTTGGGATACTAAAGCCAAAAAAAGCTGGAAATGCGAGAAGGTGGGAAAAGATTGGTATAAAACAACCATCAAGTTGAAAGCAGTAAAAGGGGAACACGAAAAAAACATCCTCCTGAAAAAGGAAGACAACGATAAATCTCCTACTATTACACTCTTCGATGGCAATAGCTACGAGAAGTATGGCGACACTGGTTATTACCAAGGAGACAAATGGCATCAAGGTAAGCCTAATGGCGTAACTGAATAAATAATATTGGAAAAAAATGAAGAAGATAAAGCATTTAATGATATGGATGGGATTGCTCCTTTGCCTTGTTTCTTGCAAGGATGCAATGGAGACTATCGGACTCGGCGGGGATGAAATCCCTGCCGAGGGGGTAACCTTGAACATTGAGTTGCCCAACTTCTCCGAAAAGAAAATTAATACTAGAGCGGGCGCTGATGAAAGCATTAGTAAAGTTACTGCTGTGTTTTATGGCGAAAGCAATACTTACAAAGGTATGGCGAATGTCAACATTGAAAGCAAGAATACAGACGGAACGTATCAGGCAAAAATCAGTAATATCCCATCTGGAACTAAAACGGTTCATCTGGTAACAAATATAAATGACCTCACAGAAGAAGAAGCAAAAGACCTGCAAGCTGCATATAGAGAAATAGATACAAACAACCCTATATGTTGGGGTAGCGTATCTTTAGAGACTCTCTTGAATGGTACACCAACTGTCGATTTGTTTAGACCATATGCCAAGGTTACCTTGAAAGTAGCTGATGCGGTAAAGACTGATTTTCCTGAAAAAGATGCTAGTCTTATCATCAATCATGCAGCAGCAAAGAGTGCTATCGCACCTGCTGGTTATACAGAACCAACCGATGCCTTAGCAGAGACAACAGAGTTTAGTAGCACAAATTTCGGCGATGGAAAAAGCAGTGAAGTAGCGGTAACTGAAACTTCTGCAGGTGTAGCTAACGTTATCATCAAGGCTGAATACAAGGGTAAAGAAGGTTACTATAAAGTGGGGCTTTACAAGGATGCAAACAAGACTTCCCAGTATGCCCTCTTGCGAAACCATAACTATACCATCACTGTAACCAAGGTGAATGATTATGGTTTTAAGACTTTGGACGAAGCCATCAAGGCACAACCGGAAAACAGAATAGAGGCACAAATAGTTGATGACAATCCTGCCATCACCAAAATGATAGCCTGCAAGGATTATGAACTGGGTGTTAGTGACGACCTATCCGTAAAAGCAACAGCTGCTGAAGCAACTGAAGAAATTAAAGCAACCATCACTTTGGTTACTACGCTCTCTTCTGCAACAAGTGCTGACGACGAACTCTACGGAGTAAGCATCAATCCTCCTGCAAATAGCTGGATTAAGTTTAACAAGGATAAAGATGTAAAAGAAACGAAACTTCCGGAATCAGAAAGTAATTCACCTGGCATGAAATATGTTCTGACGTTTACGCTGGATCCAAACACTGATGAAACCCCAAGAACAGGATCGGTTACGATATCTTCTGGTGATCTCAAGCTTGATGTGAAGATAACTCAGGCGGGCTACGATTTCATGAGAGACGACCCAAAGCGTAAAGTCATCATGTTAATAAATGACAGTGAGTATCCAAAGGATTATTTTACCTGGCTGGATACGGACGTTAAAGGTATCAGCCCAGAACATATGCAAGGCGTAGTAAGAAATGATGGTCTTCATTTTACTGTAGGAAAGAATGCCTACAGTTATAAGATACCTAAGTTGGATGGAGATCATCTGACCGATACCGACACCCGTTTCACTGTTAGCGATGTCGGAAGTTACTGGAAAGTGACGTTGGCAGATAATCGAGACGATAATTATGATATTTGGAAAGGCAGCTTTACGATAACAAATAAAGAGGGTATCAAAATCACCTATTATGTTTATCATACGGGTATCTTTCATGAGATAACTGATTATATGGCACGCCAATACGAATTAGCGGAGGGTGGTGATGAAAGCCAGAAGGTGAAAGGTATGTTCTATTATGGTGTTGTGAAGGTGAAGGGGAAAAGTAAAACCTACATCATGCTTGACCGTAATCTGGGTGCTACCGATAATAGTCCTTATGCACCAGACGTCAACGAACTCAAAGACCATAAAGGTGCTATCGGTGGATACTTCAAGATTTCTGAAAATAAGAATACATCAGAACCCAAAAAGGGGAATCTATCCGCTGCTCTGTCACCAAAAGGCTTTGAAATACCAGAGAAATCGGTGTTTGAAGACTTGATTGCAAATGGTACGCTTAAAACAGAGGTACGCCATACTGCTCTTGGAGAATCGTACTATTGTACATTTATGAATACAACAAGCTCTGAGTTGAAAACCATCTATCTGCCATACGGAGGATATCTGGAAGGTGAAAGCCATAAATATCCAATGCACGTGGTCTTTTGGACCAAAACACTAGTCTCTGGAACACAAGGATTCAGTGGAGGAAGTCCGGAATATGGTTACTGGTATAACTATTTCGACGTGTACAACGATAAGAAGGGTTTTTCCAACGTACGTTTCGTGAGTGGTAGTAATGGAAATAACACCCATCGCTACAAGGCGATGCCATTACGATTGATCAGTAAGACAGTATTATCGAATCCTACACTTTAATATAAACAAGAGAAATCCACAGCAGGCACTCAAGCCAGCTGTGGATTTCTTGATTCTAAACTTCCTTCCAATCAACCAGTCCTTTACCAGAATCATCCAGTTCTATAGCAATAGCTATTACCTTGCGTTTATCCGCCTTGAATGGTTCGGCATATTGTCTAGCCTTAATTTGCTCCGCTGCCGCATCAATGCCTCCATTGTTGCTCAGCTTCAGTTCCAGAACGTAGATGAAGTTATTGGTTTCCAACACCATATCTATCCTACCAGTAGAAATCATCTTCTCAACTTCCACCCTGCAGCCGATAGCATTGAAGATGGTACTCAAGATAAGACGGTACCTCTCTTCCATATCTATGCTGGCAAGACTATCTTGTATAGAGCCTTGCGTACTTCATAGTTTGGAATGCCCAGCAAATAAATTCCTTCCATATATCCCTTTATCGTGAGATAACCAGACTGATAGAGGAAAAGTTCAGCTCCACCACCTGTCACATCAGAAGTCTCCAAGGTATCGCTGTCTATCGGACATTTCTCGAAATCCTTCAATCTAATTTCCATATCATCTACAAACTTAGGAAGCAAAGAGGTTGCTCCAGACGAAGCCCAGTAATTCTTTAGACTGGAGTCAGCGAGGGCATTGATAAGACTGAATGGATTGAATATATCAACCATATTTTCATGACTGAAATGATAACCATCGTAGAATGCCGTCAACTGTACCACGGCTTCATCAAAAGTCCATCCTTTCTTTGTAGCCAACCTGTTAATCTCCGATTTAAAATCTGAGAGGAGTTCATCTTTCGTGATACCGCAAAGAGCTGCATACTCAGAATCAAAGCTGATATTACTTAAATTGTTGAGAACAGAGAAAAGAGAAATCTGCGTAAACTTGGTAATACCGGTAATGAAAACAAACTTCTCGTATTTATCATCAGCTTTGAGAATGGCAAAAACCTCTCTATAGATATCCGTACATGCTTCATGATGTGGAGTCTTCCAGGAATGCTGCAATGGAGAGTCGTATTCATCGATGAGGATGGCAACCTGTTGCCCAGTTTGCTCATATGACGTTTGGATAATGCCGTCAAAACGGTCGGCAAGTTTGGCGGTGGGCTTAGGTGTAATGTCATATTCCTTCTCTAATCTGTCGAAAGTGATGTCGAGATAAGAGCGTAAAGTTTCCGGCTCTGCGCCAGCACGACTCATATCGAGCCTGATGACAGGTCGCTTCACCCATTCCTTCTCCATCTGCATAATCTTCAACCCTTCGAAGAGTTCCTTCTTACCCAGAAAGTAGGCTTCGAGCGTATTTACCAACAGAGATTTACCAAAGCGGCGTGGGCGGCTCAGGTAATTATACGTTTTATTTCTATTGGCAAGTTGCCAGATAATATCTGTTTTGTCAACATAAAGATATCCACCCTTTCTGATTTTTTCAAAAGACTGGATGCCTACTGGTAATTTTCTATCGTTCATATCTACTATAATTGCTTGTCTAATTACAAAAAACAAAATTATCGTGACTTGCTAAGTTCACCTATATATGCCCCTTGCATATCAGGTACTTGCCATACGTATATTTCATTTTTATCATGGTGCAAAGGTACGAAAAAACAAAATAACTACCAAGCTTTTAGAATTTTTTCTATATAATTTATTCAAGATTCGCAAGTTCAGTATACTATCTTACGGCAATCTTCTGACCCTTAGCCTGAGCACAGGACTGGGTAGATGCCTTCACGATGTGACGGCACAGAGAGGTTATTATGCTAGTACTGACGTGGTAAAGGCGCTTCCATTGCTTATGACACACCCTCACAAAACGGGTGAATGAGAGCAAGAAAACGAATGAATGAGAGTAAGAAGAGGGGTAAAACAAGGATTTTAACCTACTAAAACAGTTCTTTCAACTAAGAAAAGAAACATTTATACTTAGATAAAATCTCCGTTCATAG
>ENA-UAIY01000172-UAIY01000172.1-human-gut-metagenome-genome-assembly--contig:-NODE-172-length-15834-cov-4.350973_pt1 | contig 15834 bp, 20 predicted proteins | sample MGYA00244423_ERZ654401 | MGnify/ENA primary metagenome ERZ654401 (study PRJEB26926, sample SAMN06165022) | human gut metagenome | biome: ENVO:00009003; feature: ENVO:2100002; material: ENVO:00002003...
CGCAGTCTACCAGCCGTACCGAGAAGGCCGCGCCCTCCGCCAGCCGGAGCTCCACAGCCTCCTCCGGTACGAATTTCGGCTCCGCCGTCATAATGGTGCGCCCGGAGCCGCTTTGCGGCAGTTCGTCCTGCGCCCGGTCCCGCCGGTAGCTGTTTTCGATGTGCGGCAGCACCAGCGTTTCCATAAATCGTTTGACAAAGGTGGATTTTCCAGTGCGGACCGGTCCCACAACGCCGATATACACGCTGCCGCCGGTACGCTGAGCCATATCCTGATAAATAGACGTTGTCTCCATCATAATGCCATCCTCCGAATGCTGTCTGTTGCCTTATTTCTATGCGCTGTCTCCGTGGTTTAGAAGTGCCTGATCTTCCACAAGAGTAAGGCGGTTTTGTAAAAAATCCTTGTTCTTTCTGCCTTTTTGTGCTAAAATCAACACAAGGTCAACTATTCGGCAGATCAAAAAGAGTGCGGAGGGTATTGGTATGGAAGAGAGAGGTATTGACCGGCGCGTCAGAAAGACAAAGCGGCAGCTGCGGCAGGCACTGATGGATCTCATGTCTGAGAAGCCCTCCAAATCCATCTCCGTCCGCGAGTTGGCTGAGCGTGCCGACATCAACCGCGGGACCTTCTATATCCACTATAAGGACGTCAGCGATCTTCTGCAGCGGCTGGAGGACGAAATGGCCGAGCGTTTGATCCTGGTCTGTAAGAAATACGCCTACTCCACCAGCGAAGTCGATGCGTTTCCCTACCTGACGGAGCTATACCGCTTCGCCCGGGACAATGCAGACCTATGTTTGGTGCTGTTGGGCCCCAATGGCGATCGGGCGTATACCGAGCGTATCTGCGGCATCCTACGCAGTTATTTCCTGCGTGACTTCCTGGCCCGGTTCTATTCCGGGAGCAGCGACCGTCTGGACTATTTCTGTTCCTTCATCGTCTCCGGCAATCTGACGCTGACGCTGGAGTGGCTCTCCGGCGGTGCAAAGGAGACACCGGAAGAGATGGCCGCCCTGGCCGGTGCCATCATCATGGACGGTGTCCGGACACTGTGATATATGCAAAGAGACAGGGCATCTGCCCTGTCTCTTTTATACAGTTCCATCGCAGACTGTGCATCGATGATGACCTTTTCTGTGCCGTGTATCGCGGCACACGCTTTTCCATCGCGCTCGATCCGTTCTATTGTCAAATAATCACTCTCCCCATAGATAAAGGCGGCCGCGAGGCCGCCTTTCGTATGTTTTCCAATCAATCCTGCTGCCAGTTATGCCAGACGTTCTGCACATCCTCATTGTCGTCCAGCATATCCAGAAGCTTCGTCATGCTGCGGACATCGTCCTCACTGGTCATGACAATGTAGTTCTGGGGAACCATCTCGATCTCCGCACTCTCGAAGGAATAGCCCTTCTCCTCCAGCGCCTTGACCACGTCGTTGAAGCTGTCCGGATCGGTGGTGATCTCAAACACGGGGCCGTCGGCCTGCATATCCTCGGCGCCGGCATCCAGCGCGTCCATCATCACGGTGTCCTCGTCCAGCTCGCCCTCTTCGTTGTCAATGACGATCACGCCCTTGCGGTCAAAGGACCAGCTGACGCAGCCCTGAGCACCCATGCCCTTGCCGAATTTGTCAAAATAATGGCGGATCTCGGGTGCAGTGCGCTGACGGTTGTCGGTCAGCGCCTCCACGATGACAGCAACGCCGCAGGGGCCGTAGCCCTCGTAGGTGACAGATTCATAGTTATCGGTATTGCCGGAACCCAGTGCCTTGTCGATGGTGCGCTTGATGTTGTCGTTGGGCATATTGGCTGCCTTGGCCTTGGCGATAACAGTGGCCAGGCGGGAGTTGTTGTTGGGGTCGCCGCTGCCGCCCTGCTTGACGGCCACGATGATCTCCTTGGCGATCTTGGTGAATGCGGCGCTGCGCTTGGCGTCGGCCGCCCCCTTGGTCTTCTGAATATTGTGCCACTTGGAATGTCCTGACATGGTTTACTTCTCCTTTATGCAGTATTGGATGATCTCGCGGCTGTGCGAGGTCGAACATAAGACGTCGACTGCGGGGAATGCCTCTGTCAACCGGTCTTGCAGTGCGGGACACACCACATTCTCCGTGGGAAAATGACCCGCATCGATCAAATTTAGCCCCTCCGTGTCTAAAAAGTCGTTATATTTCAGGTCGGAGGTCACAAAGGTGTCGCAGCCTGCGGCGATAGCCTGCGGAATATAGCAGCCGCAGGCGCCGCCGCCCACCGCTACCCGGTGTACTGGCCGCCCCGCGTCCACATAGCGCAGTCCGTTACATCCTAACAATTCTATCACAGAATGGGTGAACTCCACAAGGGGTATTTCACATTTTAACGTGCCGATCCGCCCTATTTTTTCCTCCGTCAGCATTTTCAGGTCGGAAAGGCCCAGCTTCTGCGCCAAAACCTCATTGACGCCACCGGCCGCCGCGTCCAGATTGGTGTGCATACAGATGGCGGCGATGCCGTGGCATATCAGCTCTGTCAGTACCTTTCCCTGCCGGTCATCGGTGCGGACTGTCTGCACCTGGTTCCACGCACAGTTCATCACCGGATGGTGTGCCGCGATCAGCTGGCAATCTTTTTCGATGGCCTCGGCCACCACCTGCGGCGTTACATCCAGCGCGACCAGAACGCGGCGCACCTCCGCTTCCGGGTCACCCACCAGCAGACCCACATTGTCCCAGCTCTCCGCCAATTCCCGCGGTGCCCAGGCGTACAGATACTGTTCGATATCCCGTACTGTTGTCATAGGGTTTTCCTCTTTTCTTCTATCTGCTGTGCCAATGCTTCCGCGGCCTCTGCTCGGTGCAGAGCGTCCTCTCTGCCGCTGCGGCGCAGACCTTCCGCGATATGAAGCAGCTTTTCGGCGTGCTGGGTGAGATAGTCCGCATACAGCGGGTCGCCGTCCAGCAGAACACCGGTCAGTGTCTGTAATTCCGTCAGCGCCGGACAAATGCCGCCGTTCACGCGCAGCACCGGATACAGGTAATTCTTGTCCCGCACCAGCCGCTCATCTGTAAAGGTGTACCCATTTACGGATAGCCATCGGCGCAGCTCTGCGGCCTTTGTCATGGGCTGAAGCAGCAGCGTATGCGCGCCGTCCTTCGTCCATGGCGCACTTTCCAAGATGGCGATGATGGTCTCTCCGCCCATGCCGGCGATGATCACTGTATCCGTTTCCTCCGGAGAGATATTGGCCAGCCCGTCACACAGGCGGAAGCTGATACCCTCCACGCCATATTCCTCCGCAGTCCGCCGCGCGTGCGCCAGAGGCTCTGCGCCGATGTCCGCAGCAATAGCGCTTTGGATACGCTCTCTTTGCAGCAGCCACACCGGCAGATACCCGTGGTCCGTGCCGATATCCGCCAGACGGCAGCCCGCCGGTGTCATGTCCGCCAGCAGTTGGAGCCGCGGTTGTAATTGCAGTCGTCTCTCCATATTTCCCTACACAAATGGCCACGCATACGCTTGCGTATGCGTGGCTTTGTTTTTTTGTTTACTCGGCGATGGGCTTGTTGGCTTCCTCGTTCACCAGCTCCAGCAACTTGTCCACATCGATGGCGTGAACAGCGCAGGCCTCCTCCACCGTCTCGCCGCGGGAGGACGGGCAGCCCAGGCAGTGCATACCAATGGACAGGAAGATGGGCGCGGTCTGGGGCGCAACGTCCAGAATATCACCGATAATGGTGTCTTTCGTGATCTCGATCATGTTGGAAAACCTCCAAATACAGTATTGTGCTGATAGTATACCCCAAAATGCCGGAACTTTCAACAGGATTTTTCTCATCCCGCGCTATAAAGAACCGCCCCCCGGCGTACCGGAGGGCGGTCTATTCTATCTACTTAACAGTGTGCAGTCAGCAGATCAGCCGTTCTCACGCATCTTGGCGAAGCAGTCGCTGCAGTACACAGGACGATCGCTCTTGGGCTCGAAGGGCACCTTGGCCTCGCCGCCGCAGGCAGCGCAGACAGCGGTGAAATACTCGCGGGGACCACGGGCAGCGTTCTTGCGCGCGTCACGGCAGGCCTTGCAGCGCTGGGGCTCGTTCTGGAAGCCGCGCTCAGCGTAGAACTCCTGCTCACCGGCGGTGAAAACGAACTCTTTGCCGCACTCTTTGCACACTAAGGTCTTGTCTTCGTACATGATTTTACCCTCTCTTTGAGAAAAAATATATTGCGCTCAGCCTTTGCTGATATCGCCGGATAGAAGCTGCCGCGCTATTTTGCGGCGCAAACGCTGCACGGCGTTGTCCACCGATTTGGGGGACCGGCCCACAGTTTCTGCGATCTCACGGCAGGTGAGACCGTCCAGATAATACCCTAAAATCTTTACCTCGAATTCGGACAGCAGCTTGCGCGCGTTTTCCAGCAGAGCGGCAGTTTTTTCGCAGTCGATGACCCAACCCTCGGGATCGACGTGGGCAAAGGAGAGATTCGCGTCAAAGAAAGAGGTATCCAAAGGAACGGCTTGGTTCAGAGGTGAATGCTTTCCGGAGGCGGCAGCACGCAGCACAGAATACAGCCGCCGACGAATGCAGGTCTCGGCAAAAGTGCACAGAGAGGCCTCGTGTCCTGGCTCGTACTCCCGTATTGCCTTGATAAGCCCGAACATTCCCTCCTGCAAAAGGTCCTCGCTATCCCCTCCCGCCAGAAAGTACGGACGGGCGCAGGAGCGCACCAAACGGTGGTAACGCCCTACTAGGATCTCCTCGGCGTCGCGGCTGCCCTGCTTTACCAGAGCGCACAGCGCCTCGTCGCTCAGCGTCTGCAGATGGTCATATTCAGCCCTTGTATCATTCACCATACGCTATTATACCTTTTTACAAAATAATTTGTCAAGTCAATCGTGTAACTTTGTCAAAAATAACTCAAATTTGACGGCTTTCTTGCGGAGAACAATCGGAAAATTCCACCGAACCGTCTCTGCGCACTACAATTCCAGCTGCTGCTGGCCCGTAAACGCAATGTGCAGATGTGCATAGGCCTTCTGCGTAACGCAGCGCCCTCGGGGCGTTCGGGTCAAAAAGCCGATCTGCATCAGGTATGGCTCATACACATCCTCCAGCGTCACCGACTCCTCGCCGATGGTGGCCGCCAGCGTGTCCAGACCTACCGGGCCGCCGCCATAGTTTTCAATAATGGCCTGCAGCATCCGTCGATCTACGTTGTCCAGACCCAGATAGTCTACCTCCAGCGCCAGCAGCGCCTTGTCCGCTACGGACTTGGTGATAACGCCGTCGGCCATCACCTGGGCAAAGTCCCGTACCCGCCGCAGCATCCGGTTGGCGATACGGGGCGTGCCCCGGGACCGCCGCGCGATCTCCATAGCGCCCTCCGGTTCAATGGACACGTTCAGGATGCCGGCGCTGCGCGTCACGATTTTTGCCAGCTCCTCAGGCGTGTAGAGCTCCAGCCGCAGCGTCACGCCAAAGCGGTCCCGTAGCGGTGCAGACAGCGACCCCGCCCGTGTTGTGGCGCCGATCAGGGTGAATTTCGGCAGATCCAGCCGGATAGAGTTGGCAGAAGGTCCCTTGCCGATGATGATATCGATGGCGTAGTCCTCCATGGCCGGGTACAGGATCTCCTCCACCGCCCGGTTCAGCCGGTGTATCTCATCCACGAACAGGATATCGTTCTCACTCAGGTTCGTCAGCAGCGCCGCCAGGTCCCCGGGCTTCTCGATAGCCGGTCCGGAGGTGATGCGGATATTCACGCCCATCTCCTGGGCGATGATGCCCGCCAGTGTGGTCTTGCCCAGTCCCGGAGGGCCGTGCAGCAGCACATGGTCCAGAGACTCTGTCCGCCGCCGCGCCGCCTCAATGAAGATCGACAGGTTTTGCTTGGCCTTCTCCTGCCCAATGTATTCCGCCAGTGTGTGGGGCCGTAGAGAACCTTCGTTGGCATCCTCACTGAGAAACGTTTTGGCGACGATAGGCTCCTCGTACAGGTCCGCCCCGAAATCAATGCTCATGTGCGCCCCTCCTCTACTTCATCATGCGCTTCAGCGCCTGCCGGATGATGTCCTCCAGCGTCAGCGCTTCCATGTCGATATCTTTCAGCGCCGCGGCGATCTCCGCGCTGCCGTAGCCCAGCACCGCCAATGCCGACTGCGCCTCACTTTTCTTGCTGTGGGGCACCGCAGCCATCGCGGGCGCGCCGCCCTTAACGGATGTGCCGCCCAGCGCTTCCTCCCGTGCCAGCTTATCCTTCAGTTCCAGTATCACCCGCTGAGCGATCTTTTTGCCGATGCCGTTGGCGGCAGTCAGTGCTTTTTCATCCTCTGTCACCACCGCCAGCGCCAGCTGCTGCGGTGTTACGGCGGACAGGATAGACAACGCCGCCCTGGGGCCTACGCCGGATACGCCGATCAGCAGCTTGAAGCTCCGCAGCTCACTCTGATCGGCGAAGCCGAACAGCTCCATGGCGTCCTCGCGTACATTCAGATAGGTGTACAACTTGGCCGGTGCGCCCTTTTTCAGCTGGGAGAGCGTATAGTTCGTCGTGGCACAGGCGTAGCCCACGCCGCTGCAGTCGATGACCGCCAGCCCCGCATCGATCTCCGCCACGGTGCCGTTCACATAATAATACATATCAGACAGTCTCCTTCACGTCGGGGTCCTTACGCCGCAGCAGGCTGGTAGCGCTGCGGGCATGGCATATGGCGATGGCCAGCGCGTCTGCCGCGTCGTCCGGCTTCGGCACTGCCTTCAGCTTCAAAAGCCGCTTCGTCATGTCCATCACCTGTTTCTTGTCCGCCAGGCCGTAACCGGCCACCGCCTGCTTCACCTGCATGGGGGTATATTCGAATATGGGTACGCCCAGTCGCTCCGCCGTACACAGGATCACACCCCGCCCGTGGGCCACGGCGATACCTGTGGTGATGTTTTTGCTGAAAAACAGCTCCTCAACGGCGATCTCATCAGGCTTCAGTTGGGCGATCAGCGCGGTCATGTCGTTTTCGATCTGCACCAGACGTGTCGCCAGCGGCAGTCCCGCCTCGGTAGTCACAGCGCCGTATTGCAGCATTCGCACACTGCCCCGGTTCGATTCGATCAGCCCGAAGCCCACAATGGCGATGCCGGGGTCAATGCCCAGTATCCGCATAGCCGCGCCCACCTCCCAACATTTGTTCTATTATAGCAAACTGGAATAAAAATAGCAACAAAAACCGCCCGGAAAACCGGGCGGTTTGATAGGCTGTTATGCACGGGGATGGGCCTTATTATATACATCCTTCAGCTGCTTTTTGATAACGTGTGTATATATCTGCGTGGAGCTGATATCCGCGTGACCCAGCATCTCCTGAATGGACCGCAGATCGGCGCCGTTTTCCAGCAGGTGTACGGCAAAGGAATGGCGCAGGGTGTGGGGGGTGATATCCTTCTCGATGCCCGCTTTTTCCTGATAGTACTTGATGATCTTCCAAAAGCCCTGGCGACTCATGCGTTCGCCGCTCATATTCACAAACAGTGCATGCTCTTCCTCATCGGCGATGAGCCGGGGACGAATATCCCGCACATAGTCCTCCAGCGCCTTCACCGCAGCGGTGTACAGCGGCACGATGCGCTCCTTTCCCTTGCTGCGGCAGCGGATAAAGCCGGCGGACAAATTGACATCGCTGACATCCAGACCGATCAGCTCACTGACCCGAATTCCGGTGGCATACAGCAGCTCCAGCATAGCGTGGTCACGGAATCCCTTTTCGTCCACGCATTTGGGCTGCTCTAAAAACAGCTCTACCTCCCGGTTGGAGAGGATCTCCGGATACTTCCTCTCCACCTTCATGGCCACCACGCTCTTGGCCGGGTTGCTCTTCACAGCGCCGCACTGCATCATATAGGCATAAAATGACTTGATCGATGCTGTGGACCGCGTGACTGTGGCGGGGCTTTTGCCGCTGTGGGTCATATGCAGCAGATACTCATTGATCGTCTCTTTCTTCACCTTCCGCATATCCGTTACGCCCACGGAAAGCAGCCAGCTGTGAAACTGGGTCAGGTCACGTATATAGGAGCTGAGGGTATTGGCGGAGGCGTGCTTCTCCTCAGTCAGATAGTCGCGGTATGCCGCGATAAAGTCCGTCATGTGTCCCTCACTCCTCTCTCTTTCAATTCAAGCCTGACATCAGCCATGCAAAAAGCCGCGGCACCAGGGCGCACTCCGCCACTGTCCCGGTCAGCAATACAAACACACAGATGATCACGCTCCGCCGGTCTCTCACCTCCGGCTTTTGACGTTCTGCCCGGCGCCACGCACACGCAAAGCTGTCCGCCGCTATCGTCAGCAGACATGGTATGGTGAACAGACACCGCAGTCCCAGCGCCGCCAGCGCCAATACCACGCCCTGCTTTCCCAGTGCAGCGGCAAAGCACTGCACCGCGAACGACAGGAAGAAGCCCTGGGCCGCGCACGTCAGCGGGATCAGCATCACGCCCCAGGCTGTACAGCCCAGCAGAAACGCCGCGGCCGGATAGCGCAGATAAGTCCATAGGACCTGCCACAGCCCCGCGCTGCGCGGTTCTTCCGCATTCAGCCTCGCATAGCCTGTCACATAGCGGCTCAACGACAGAAGGTCCTCCGACGCCACAGTCCGCCCCGCTAAAAAGCCCGCCAGGATCCCGGCGGCAAGAAACAGGCACAGTATGTACAGCCGCGCCTTCGGCGGCTGGAGAACAGGCATATGGCGACGATGCAGCTTCATAGGGCTCACCTCGTCCACAGTGTATGAGCCAAGCCCTCTCGATAGACGTGCCAAAACGTAATAATAAATATATGGCATAATTCACAAAACCGCAAGAGGTTTTCCGCAAAAACATGTTTTTTGTAAATTATGTCAAAATGTTATGTAAACTTAATTATGTAAACAAAATATACCGGCGTATCGACGCAGCTTATAAAAGTGCTGAAATCCCAATATCCGGGGAAATGCCGAAAATACCTGCACCATATCTTGAAAAGCGTGATGCGGCGAACGACTCCCCTGCCGCCCGCCGCACCGTCGGATAAAAAATGCCGCAAAAACACGTTTTCGTTATTTTAACCATGCGCCGCTTTATGTTACCGCCCGTTTTCGACGGTCACCGCCCTTCCGGCGGCCGCTGCGGGGCCTCCGCCGCTTCTGCTTCGTTCCGATTAATCCCGCCAAAAGGCCGCCGCCCCACACGGCGCAGGTCTGGGCGATGCCGCTGCCGACAAAATGTATCGCTTCGTTTCCCGTCAGCGCCGCGATCCACATTGCACCATATACACAGGCGGATACTGCCAGCGCCCGAGGCAGCGGACCATCGCCGCCCTGCCGTATGGCCATACGGCCGCCGCAGAAGCACGCCAGAGCGCTGCCGCCCCACACCAGCGGACCCATCGCGCGCTCCGGCACGATGCCCCGCAGCAGGAGCAGTGACGATACGCCCAGTGCTGCCAGCAGCACGACTGCCGCTGTGGCGGTGCCCAGCCACGTTCCCTTGCCGGCCAGTTGCTTCCAAGACATAAGAATACCTCCCGCATCAGCTTTGCTTCAGCTTATGCGGAAGGTCTGCGTCACATGATACACCGGTACTGATCGCTGTCAGCGCCAAAAGAGCGCCGCCCTCTGGGCAGCGCTCCTCTCGGTCTGTATTACTCGGCGTCGGTTTTGTCAGCCTCAGCGGGAGCCTCGGTGACCTCATCAGAGGTCTTCTCCTCCACAGCGGGAGTTTCCTCCGCGGCCTCTTCCTTCTTAGCCTTCTTCGCCGGACGCTGCTGGGCGGCAGCCTGCTCGTCCAGGGTACCTACCTGGCCGATAGCGGACTTCAGGAACTCCACGCGAACGCGGTCCTCGCTGGTCTCGATGACCACAGTACGGTCGGTGATAGCCACGACGCGGCCGTACACGCCGCCGATGGTGGTCAGCCAATCGCCCTTCTTCAGAGAACTCCGCATCTCCTCGGCCTGCTTTTTCCGCTTGTTCTCGGGGCGGATCATCAGGAAGTAGAAGATGGCGATCATCAGGACGATCATCAGAATGGTGGAACCCATACCGCCGGAGGTGGTGGCAGCGGCAGCATCAGCGTAAGCGATCTGAATCATGGAACATTACTCCTTTAACAACAAAGTGATACTATTATACATAGTTCTTTTGCTTTTGGCAAGAGGTTTATATCTTCTCCGCCAGTTTTTTGCTGTATTCCTCCCGGAATGCGTCAAAGCATCCGTTGTCCAGGCTGTCACGGATACGCTCCGTCAGCTTGTTGTAAAAATACAGGTTGTGCATCACCGCCAAGCGCATCCCCAGCATCTCCTCCGCTGTAAACAGGTGCCGGAGGTATGCCCTGCTGAACTGCCTGCACACCGGGCAGTCACATTCCGGGTCGATAGGCTGTTCATCCAGCTTGTACTTGGCATTTTTGATGTTCAGCGTGCCCTTCCAGGTAAACAGCTTTCCGTGCCGCGCGTTGCGCGCCGGCATCACACAGTCAAAGAAGTCCACGCCCCGGGCCACGCCCTCTATGATGTTGCTTGGCGTGCCCACGCCCATGAGATACCGCGGCTTGTTCTCCGGCATATACGGCTCCACCGCGTCGATGATCTCATACATCACCTCCGTAGGCTCTCCCACCGCCAGTCCGCCGATAGCATAGCCGTCGCAGTCGATCTTGGCGATCTGCTGCATATGCCATATCCGCAGATCGGCGTAGGTGGCACCCTGGTTGATGCCGAAAAGCATCTGTCCGGGGTTTACCGTGTCCGGCAATGCGTTCAGCCGGTCGTGCTCCTTCTTGCAGCGTTCCAGCCACCGCAGCGTCCGTTCGCAGGAGGCCTTGGCGTAGTCATAGGGCGCGGGGTTTTCCACGCATTCGTCAAAGGCCATGGCGATGTCGCTGCCCAGATTGCTCTGGATACGCATACTCTCCTCCGGACCCATGAAGATGCGGTGTCCGTCAAGGTGGCTGGCAAACGTCACGCCCTCCTCACTGATCTTCCGCAGCCCCGACAGCGAGAATACCTGGAAGCCGCCGGAGTCGGTCAGGATCGGTCCGTCCCAGCGCATGAACTTATGAAGTCCTCCCATTTGCCGCACCACGTCGTCGCCCGGCCGCAGATGCAGGTGGTATGTGTTGGACAATTCGATCTGCGTCCCCAGCCGTTCCTTCAGGTCGATAGCGCTGACGCCGCCCTTGATGGCGGCCTGGGTGCCTACGTTCATAAACACCGGTGTCTGCACTTCGCCGCCATGGGCACAGGTAAACACACCTCGCCGGGCTTTTCCCTCTTTTTTGATGACCTTGAACATTTCTCTCTCCTGCTTTCACTGAATAAACATCGCATCGCCAAACGAGAAGAAGCGGTACCGTTCCTCCACCGCCTGCTGATAGGCCGCCAGCACGTGCTCTCGTCCCGCCAATGCCGATACCAGCATGATGAGTGTGGACTCCGGCAGATGAAAGTTTGTTACCAGTGCGTCCAGCACCTTGAACTTGTACCCCGGATAGATAAAAATATCTGTCCATCCGGCGCTGGCACGCATGGTTCCATCCTCCGCTGCCTGAGATTCTATCGTGCGGCAGCTGGTGGTACCCACGCAGATGACCCGCCCGCCGTTTTTCTTCGTCTCGTTGATAAGATCGGCCGTCTCCTGGGGGATCACACAGTATTCACTGTGCATGGTGTGGTCGGTGATCTCGTCCTCTTTCACCGGGCGGAAGGTCCCAAGTCCCACATGGAGTGTAACGTATCCTACCTTTACACCAATTGCCTGTACTTTTTCCAGCAGCTCCGGCGTAAAGTGCAGCCCCGCCGTGGGCGCTGCCGCCGAGCCGTTGACCTTGGAGTACACCGTCTGATAGCGTTCCTGATCCTGCAGCTCCTCCTTGATGTACGGCGGCAGGGGCATCTTGCCCAGTCGTTCCAGTACCTCCAGGAATATCCCTTCATAAGAGAACTTTACCAGCCGGTTGCCGTCGGGCAGCTCGTCCACCACCTCCGCCGTCAGCTCTCCGTCGCCGAAGGACACCCGCGCGCCCTTCCGAAGCTTCTTCCCCGGACGGACAAGGCACTCCCACACATTGTCGCCCCGGTCGATAAGCAGCAAAATTTCGCAGGCCCCGCCGCCGGGCACCCGATGGCCCAGCAGCCGTGCCGGCAGCACCCGGGAGTTATTCAAAATCAGGCAGTCGCCCGGACGCAGATACTCCGGCAAGTCATAGAAATGCCGGTGCTCTACTGCCCCTGTTTTCTTGTCCAGCACCAACAGCCGTGAGCCGTCCCGCCGTTCCAACGGTGTCTGCGCGATCAGCTCCTGCGGCAGGTCAAAGTAAAAATCGTGTGTTTTCATCGTGTATCACTCATTCATTCAAAATTTGCACACCGCGGGATATTATAGTATATTTCCCGCCTTTATGCAACGTTTTTCCCGGGAAAAGTTCCTTTGCATAGGGAAAAGCCGCGGTCATACCGCGGCTTTTCCAAAAAACGATGGCAATAATTACAGATGCAGCGCACAGCTTACACCAAAACAGCCTTGTGGAACACCTTTTTGCCCTTTTTGATGACCACGCCGTCGCCGGTGAACTGCTCGCAGCCGAAGGTCGTCTCAATGGCCGCCACCTTCTCATCGTTGACGGAGACGCCGCCCTGCTGCACCAGCCGGCGCGCCTCACCCTTGGAGGCCGCCAAACCGCACTTCACCAGCAGGGTCAGCACGTCGATGCTGCCGCCGCCGAAATCATCGTTGGTCAGCTCGGTAGTGGGCATATGCTCCGTGTCGCCGCTGCCGGCAAATAGCGCCTTGGACGCGGCCTTGGCCTTCTCGGCCTCCTCCTCGCCGTGCACCAGCTTGGTCAGCTCGTAGGCCAGGATCTCCTTGGCCTCGTTCAGTTGAGAGCCCTCCCAGGTGGACATCTTGTCGATCTCCTCCAGCGGCAGGAAGGTCAGCATACGGATGCACTTCAGCACGTCGGCGTCATCCACGTTGCGCCAGTACTGGAAGAACTCGAAGGGGCTGGTCTTGTTGGGGTCCAGCCACACAGCGCCGCTGGCGGTCTTGCCCATTTTCTTACCCTCGGAGTTCAGCAGCAGGGTGATGGTCATGGCATGGGCGTCCTTGCCCAGCTTCTTGCGGATCAGCTCGGTACCTCCCAGCATGTTGCTCCACTGGTCGTTGCCGCCGAACTGCATGTTGCAGCCATAGTGCTGGAACATGTAGTAGAAGTCATAGCTCTGCATGATCATGTAGTTGAACTCCAGGAAGCTGAGGCCCTTCTCCATGCGCTGCTTGTAGCACTCGGCGCGCAGCATGTTGTTCACGGAGAAGCAGGCGCCCACCTCGCGCAGCATTTCAATGTAGTTCAGCGGCTTCAGCCACTCGGAGTTATACAGCATCAGCGCCTTGCCGTCGGAGAAGTCGATGAACTTCTCCATCTGGCGCTTAAAGCACTCCGCGTTGTGCTTGATGGCATCCTCGGTCAGCATCTGACGCATGTCGGTGCGGCCGGAGGGGTCGCCGATCAGCGTCGTACCGTCGCCGATCAGGGCGATGGGCTTGTTGCCCGCCATCTGCAAACGCTTCATCAGGCACAGCGCCATAAAGTGGCCCACGTGCAGGCTGTCCGCCGTACAGTCAAAGCCGATGTAGAATGTGGCCTTGCCGTTGTTGACCATCTCGCGGATCTCTTCTTCATTTGTGACCTGTGCGATCAAACCGCGGGCCACCAGTTCCTCATAAATACCCATAGCTTCAATTTCCTTTCTGTATGTTCATTTGTTTTCTTGTGACAGGGAATAAAAAACGCCCCCTGTCATCTCGACAGAGGGCGATGCAGACGCTCGCGGTACCACCTCATATTCGCCATGCCCTCGCAGACACGACCTCGTTGGGTGCAGACACACCCTACCGCTGTAACGGGCGGACCCGACACATCCCTACTGGTCCGTCATGGACGTTCAGAAGGCTGCTCCGGGATGTATTCACCCATTTCTTCCTCTCCTCCTTACACCGGCCGGAGGCTCTCTTTGCAGGTCTGAAATGCGCTACTTATTCCCTTCATCGCTGTTACGGTATCAAGTTGAGGTTATTGTAGCAGATTTTTTTCGTTTGTCAACCACTATTTTCATGTTGCGAAAAACAGCTACAGCTCCGCCCGGAATTTCTCCGCCTGTACCAGCAGCTCCTCCGCGCCGTCCAGCATGGTCTGGGACACATGGCTGCCGCCGGTGAGCCGCGCCAACTCCCGCCGCCGCTGCTCTCTGTCCAGCCGCCGCACCTCTGTATAGGTACGGCCGCCTCTCTCGCCCTTCTCCACGGAGAAGTGCGTGTCCGCCATAGCCGCCAGCTGCGGCAGATGGGTCACGCACAGCACCTGTTTTCTGCGGCTGATACGCGCCATCTTTTCCGCCACCTTCTGGGCCGCCCGGCCGGAAACGCCGGTGTCCACCTCGTCGAACACCATCGTCCCCACGTGATCCTGCTCACTGAGCACGTTCTTCATAGCCAGCATGATCCGGGCCAATTCGCCGCCGGAGGCGATCTTGTGGATGGGACGCAGCTCCTCGCCCACGTTGGCAGACATCAAAAACCGTACCGTGTCCATGCCGTCGCTGTCCAGAGGCTTTTCTGCAAAGTCCACCGCAAAGCGTATCTTCCCCATGTCCAGCTGCTGTAGTTCTGTCAGTATCTGCGCCGTCAGCCGCTCCGCCGCCGCCTTTCGGGCGTCGGACAGCGCCTGCGCCGCCTGCCGTGCCTCCTTCTCCGCCTTGGACAGCGCCTGTTCCAGCCGCGCCAGCGTGTCGCCGGCATCCTCGATCTGCGCCAACTCCGCCTCGCACCGGGCCTGATAGTCCAGCATATCCTCCACGGTCGCGCCGTACTTCTTTTTCAGCCGGTACAGCAGGTCCATCCGGCTCTCCACCCGGTCCAGCTCACCGGGCGACACATCCAGCTCGCCCCGCTTGTCCTCCACGGTAGCCGCGATGTCGTAGACCTCGCTATACGCCTCCCCCAGACGTTCATACAGCTGGCCGAAAGCGTCATCCAGATGGCGTACGCCACTCAGCGCGTCCTGGGCCTGCCGCAGGGCGCTGAGCGCCCCGCCGCCGCTGTCGTCACCGTTCAGGGCATAGTCCGCCCCGGCCACAGCGTCCAGGAACTTCTCCGCGTTCCGGAGCATCCCCCGCCGCGCTGTCAATTCTTCTTCTTCGCCGGACTTCAATTTTGCCCGCCGCAGCTCCTCGATCTGATATTGCAGGGTGTCTACCCGCCGGGTCTTTTCTGCCTCATCCATCTGCAGTGCCCCGATCTGCCGCCGTATATCTGTAAAGTGTTTATACTTCTCAGCATATGTAATTGCAAGACTTTCCACCCTGCCAAAGCTGTCCAGATACACAATGTGCTGCTCCTCGTCCAGCAGCTGCTGCCCGTCGTGCTGCCCGTGGATATTCAGCAGTCGGGCACCCAGTGCCCGCAGCTGTCCCACTGTTACCGGACGGCCGTTGACCCGGCATACGTTTTTGCCGTCGGTCTGGATCTCCCGCTGCAGCAGCAGCGTCCCATCCGCCTCCGGCTGGATGCCCAACTCCTCCGTCAGCTCCGGTGCCATACCGGAAAAAGCCGCGCTGACAAACGCCTTTTCAGCCCCGGTGCGGATCAGCTCCCGGCTGGTCCGCTGCCCCAGTACAGCGCTCAGACTGTCGATAACAATGGACTTGCCCGCGCCGGTCTCACCGGTCAGGGCATTGAACCCCGGTGCGAATTCGATATCCGCCGCCTCGATGATGGCGATATTCTCAATATGCAGCAGCTCCAGCATACCTGTCTCTTATACACATCTCCGAG
>ENA-UAIY01000174-UAIY01000174.1-human-gut-metagenome-genome-assembly--contig:-NODE-174-length-15774-cov-9.294294_pt1 | contig 15774 bp, 15 predicted proteins | sample MGYA00244423_ERZ654401 | MGnify/ENA primary metagenome ERZ654401 (study PRJEB26926, sample SAMN06165022) | human gut metagenome | biome: ENVO:00009003; feature: ENVO:2100002; material: ENVO:00002003...
CGAGATTCGCCTTAGTCTCGTGGGCTCGGAGATGTGTATAAGAGACAGGAATATAGCAGTGGTTCTTGCAGGCGGCTCGGGAAGCCGAATGGGTATGGTCGACAGGCCGAAGCAGTTTATTGACATCTACGGTAAGCCGGTTATTATCCACACTCTTGAAGCATTCGAAATCAACGAGAAAATTGACGCAATCTGCGTTGTTTGCGTAAAAGCATGGCAAGAGGATCTAACTGTGTGGCTCAAGGAATATGATATTCGCAAGGTTCGCTGGATTGCCGATGCAGGAGCCTCACGTCAGGAGTCCTCGCTCAATGCGTTAAATGCGATTCAGGCAGAGTGCAGCGGCGACGATTATGTTATCATTCACGATGCCGCAAGACCGCTTGTTTCTCAGAAAATTATCAATGAGAACATTGAAAAGGTCAAGGAATTCGGTGCTTGCGATACCGTTATTCCGGCTCACGATACGATCATAAAGAGCGTAGACGAAAAAACACTTGATTCAATTCCGCTCAGAAAAGAGCTTTACCTCGGTCAGACCCCTCAGTCTTTCAAGTATTCGATCGTAAGAAAGGCTTATGACGACTATTTTGCAATCCCCGAGGAAAAGCGCCCCGTCATGACCGATGACTGCGGACTTGTTCTTTCGGCAGGCATTAAGATAGGTATGGCAATGGGAGACAAGCTCAACATGAAGATAACAACAATGGAGGATCTCCTTCTTGTTAAATCCATTGTAAGAGCCGGAAGATAAGGCAGAAAGGATTGGTTAATTTTGTTCGCTAAGAGTTACAAAATTACAGAGCCGAAAAGATTTGAAATATTCGTTGAGGATATTAGAAACGATCATGTTCTTGTGCGACCCGAGTATCTTGCCGTATGCAAGGCGGATATCCGTTACTATCTCGGCAACAGAAGCCTTCGCATACTTAAAAGAAAGTTTCCGATGAGCCTTATTCATGAGGCAACGGGTGTTGTTGTTCGTGATAAAAGCGGTAAATTCAAGAGCGGTCAGAGAATCGTTCTTCTTCCGTGCCGTAAATCGGACTGCGACGGAACAAAGTGTGAGGTCTGCGTAAGAAACAATCCGCGTCTGCTTGACAATTACTGTCCGGAATCCAAATTCTGCTCCAGCAACTATGACGGCTTTTCAAAGGAGCTCATTGACCTTGAACATGAATACATGATCCCGATCCCCGATGAGATCGGACCGGAAGCCGTTTTCTCCGAGCTTATTTCCGTCGGCTGCTGTGCTATGAGACGTGCAGGCTTTACCGAGGGCGAAAGCGTTAAGAGCGTAACTGTTTGGGGCGACGGAATAATGGGATATATTATCTCTCTCGTTGCGAAATACGGTTTCGGCTGTGAGGTCAACATCGTGGGTCTTAACAAGGAAAAGCTTGATATGTTTGATTTTGCAAATGTCTATTATTCAAACGATATCGACGCCCTTCCGAGAATGTCTGTTGCAATTGAGGCTGTCGGCGGCAATGCATCCGGCATAGCCGCAAACCAGGCAATTGATAAGCTCTATTCGGGAGGAAAGCTTATTCTTTCGGGCGTTGCAAACGAAAATGTTCCGCTCAACACAAGAATGGTGCTTGAACACGGAATTTCGATAAGAGGAACAACAAGAAGTGTGCGCTGTGACTTTGAAAAAGCAGTCGAACTCCTCACAATACCTGAGTTCCGCGAACATATTCTCAGACTCATGCTTTCAGTCAATGATGTAACAAACATCAGAGATTATTACGCGATATTTGAAAAGGAGTCAAAGTCAACGGCTCTTGGAAAAAACATCATGAAAATTTCATTTTGATCAAGCAGCAAAGTCTGACGCAAGCTTCTGTTTGCGTCAGACTTTTGTGAGCTTTTCCGTTGCAAGGCGTTTTATTTTTGTAAAGATAATAAATTGTTCCATATAAACAAACTATCCGCAGACTTTGATTTTGTCAATGTCTGCGGATTTTTGGTGATTACAATAATTATTTACTTGTATGCTAAATAGATATACGATGTGCCTATACCGTTTAAGTCACTTGTCACGTTGCCTGAGGTGCTGTTGGAAACCTTGAAGCCGGTTGAGGTAAGCGAGAGACCCTGGGAGGAAAGGGATTCGTTTGCAACCGCCATGTAGCTCTTGCATGTGCTCTTTGTGAAGTCAACCGATACTGCAGGCTTGCCCGTCGCCATAAGAATCACAAGCTGCGGCTTGAAGCCGACGGAAAGCGAACGTGTTGACGAGCCGTTTCCAATATAAAATCCCGCTTCAAACGGAGCGTTCCATTTTATTTTGTCCTCGGCGGTTACATGAATTTCGCTGTTTCTGATATGGCTGCCGCAAAGAAGCTCTTTGTCAAGAAAGCTTGCAAAGTTTTCATCTGTGCTTGCGGCAGGGCAGAAGTCGGCATTCATCAAAAACCAGCCGTTCATCACGAGAGCATCGGTGTCTCTGTCGGAGGCTATATCCTCACATCCGGATTTTTCGATGTTCAGGTTTGTCCTAAAAGTCAATGCATCGGCAATTCTTGTAAATATATCGTGGCATGCCTGACCGCCTTTTGAGAAAGGAACGCAAATGCTCAGATTTGCTTTAATCATTGCCGTTCGGCAGTATTCCTGTTTTTCAAGCACACCGTCGTCGTTGGCAACAAATTTGTCAGTGATTTCGATATTGTCAATTCCGACGGCAACAATTGCTTTTCTCAGCGGAACAGCCTTGTTTATCGGAGGATATTCAACAAAGAAGGTCAGATCGTTCATATCCTCCTGCTTACCGAGCCATTCGACAATTCTTATTGGGAGTGAAACAATACTGTCCATTATTCAACCTCCACAATTTCTCTGATTATTGCCCAGACGTAAATCACTTCGTTTTTGAAATACACCTTTTCACAACGGTCAACGGTGTATTTCTTTCCGTTGGATTCAACGTGACAGCTTTCCTTTTCGGGATCGTGGTCGGGGGGACCGATGTAAAGATAATGTCCCTGGCTGTTAAAGCCGATAACAGTATTGACGCCGTTAAGGTACATCTTGTTTTTATATCTCAGCGGTTGAATAAAAGCTCCGAAGATCGGGCTGCTCCAGCCGTCATCGGTCTTGAGAGTGACCTCCTGACCGTATTTTTCAAACATTGATTTGAGAGTCATGTTACATCACCTTGATTTGATTAAAAGCGAAGCTGTCGTCCTTGCAAAGCGGAATTATATCCGCCGATTTTTTATCGTAAAAGTCCTTTGCACGTTCAAGAAAATCCTCGACCGTCTTGCTGTCCTGCTCTATGCTCACATCGCCCGCCTTAAAGCTTGTAATGCTCGGCTCGCTCTCAAGAGAGCTTTTTTTGAGCGCAAGTTTGTAGTACGCAAGCCCTGCGGCTGCGGCAATGACACGAAAATCTTCCCTGTCGGCATCGGGCTTCAGCCTTGAGTCTATCTCTTTGATGCAGGAGCGGCATAAAGGAAGAATTTCTTCTTCCTTATATGCCGAAATGTCCGTAAGCTCGCCGAGATAGTCCTTTACTTCCCAGCAGCTCATTCTGAGCCTACCGAACCCTGATTCTCAGAGCCTGTTGTGATCTCGGCAGGAGCGAGAGTCTTAACCGCACCGGGGAGAATCTTTGCAAAGCCTGTGATAGAGGTGATAGCAATCTGCTCAAGCTGACGGTCAACAAGCTTACCGTAGTCTGTTTCAACATCGCCGACCTTGACCATTTCAAGAGCGCATGTCTTGTCAAGACCGATCATCATGCCGCTTTTTGTAACATGAGAGGACTTGATGAGGTTTGCGCCGAACGGAGTGATAAGCTTGCCTGTGCCATGAAAATTAAGTCCTGCGGCAGCATCTCTGAATTCCGACATTTTGAGTACAGTTGCCGTTACGTCGGGCGATGCGAGAATCGTGTTAAGCTCATACGGTGCAAACTGATTCCAGAAATCAATAAGATCGTCATATGTATATTTGTCTGCTGCAAGTGCACATATGCCGGCAGGATTTTTACCTCCGTCGCCATTGATAAGAACGTCGACGGCATCTGCCATAAGGCTCTGCGCAAGGTATGAGCCGATTCTCTTGAGCGCAATTGAAACAACATCAAGACGCTGGAAACGAAGCACATCGTAAGAGGTTGTAATCATTCTGCCTCTTTTCTTGAGACGGATGGTTCTGTCGCTTACTTTGAAGTCGGCTGTTTCAAGAGTATCACCCTCCTTGAAAACCTTCATCTCGGCGTTTGCCGATGTCATTTCAAGATTCATTGCGCGGTAATCGAGAGAGTCGATATTGGTCGTTGCAGCTATGATATCGGGAAGAAAGCTTGCCTCATCCATGCCGTAGCGAACGGCTCTGGAGATGTACTCCGGGAAGAGAACTGCGGCATCGCTTGTCTGGAAAAACTTGCCGACAACCGAGCTGTCGGAGCCCTGCGGCTTGATGCCGAAACGCTTGAGCTGACGCTGATAAGCGTCGAGACCTTCAAGGTCAGTTCCTCTGTAATTCTCCGAGGGATCAAGTCCCTCCAATACCTGTGTAAAGCTGCGGCCTGTGCCGTACATACCTTTCTCAAGTCTTAAATTATCAAAACCCATTTTGGTTCCTCCTTAAAATTTAAATTCATTGTTCGTGTTTGTATTCTTTTCTTTTTTTGCCTTCAACTGAGGCGTGAGAGGGATAACGTCCTCGGCCTTTTTTCTGAAAGCGTCTCTTATTCTGATTAGCTCGTCCGTTTCAACACCCGAACACATTTTTTCAATACTTTCGCCCGAAAGGGATGGCACGGAAAGAACAGCAAATTTTGCTGTCTCCTCGGTAAGAGAGCGGCGGTAAATAATGCCGTCCTGCGCCTGTTTTTCAAGCTTTTTAATGTATTCGGAAAGCTGCTTTGCTTCGGATTCGCTGAGCTTGACGGCGTTGCCGTCCTTTATTGCCTTGATACAGTTTTCCATTGTTTCAATCTCCTTTTTGTAGCTTTTTGTCACTCCTGCATTAACCTGAGCCGGAACCGCTACGAAAGACCATTCGTAAGCATCGTTTATATCGGAAAGTCTGCAATAGCAGAGCTTACCGTCATAGATTTCGCCCTTGACGTGATTGCAGGGGTCATATCTCATGTCACTGCCGCAAACAGAGCAGGTGAACGAGCCGACGGCACAACTGACACTGACTTCCTTTTTGATGCCTGCGTTAATGTCGCCGATGAGATCTGCGTTTTTCTCGGTCAGGGGCATGTATGCTCTTGCCTTGACGCATCTGTAATCCTCGCCTGTTACGGTTTTTTTGCCCGGAATCGAAACACATTCGGCGTGATAGATTCTTGCACTCTGGTTCGAGCTCTTGGGGTCGTGGTCGAAAATTCCCGTTACACCGACAAACAGCTCTGCCAACTGCATGAGAGCCTCGTTTGTAAAGCTTTCGCCGTCACGGTCAACGTCGTTGTCACAGAGAATTACGTTGAAGCTGTAAACCTCATCGGCAGAAAGTGCCTTTACGGTAAAGCGGTTGATTTTTTCAAGATCCTCGGCTGTAACTTCGCAGGGAGAAACGCTTGATTTAAATGCCTTATTCAACTGATTTCAACTCCTGTTCAATCCTTTCACTCTGTGCACGGTAAAGCCGTGCCTTTGCCAGTTCAACCTCATCTTGAAGGGTAATGTCATCCCATTCAACGGAAAATCCGTCATTTCTGCCGTTGGTAATCATCCAAAAACGGCAAATTCTTTCGATTACCGGTGTCAGCAGCCTGCGATATGCTTCAAGCTCGCTTGTCAGCACGTCTGCCTGCTGAGAGGACATTCTCTCAGTAGACGACCAGCTCAGACTCAGCATGAACGGAGGAAGGCCCGTTTTTGCAACGATCTGTTCAAGCATCTGACGGACGGGAACCTCGCTGTCGAGGATCTGATTGTCCGCTCCGATTGCTTTGATGCTGACATCGCCTACGGCAACGAAGTCTCTGACCTGGTTGCCGGGCTGCATTGCCTCACTCCATTCACGGGCGACCTGCTGCGCTCTGTCCTTTGCATATGCACGGTCAACAACATCGTTCTGCGGCTTATATGTGACGGCAAACCTGACGTTGCCGACCCTGTCCCAGTTGATTCCGATAGTGTTATAAATCTTCATCAGAATGTTGCTGACAAACGGCAGACCCTTTAAAAGTGAGCTGCCGGTAAGCTGACCTGCTTCGGGATTGAGAACCGAGAGAAGAACAAGCTGAGGATAAGTGACCGGCTTGGCTTCGGCAAGTTCTCGAACGCATACTATGCTTGAAAAGCCGTCGTCGCCGCGTTTCAGTTCAATGTCGTCAATGTCGGCATTGTAGAGGGCGACGAAATCTCCGTTTGAATCGGTGATCATCTCACCGACCGCCGTTCCATAGGTCAAAAGCTGTTCAAAATAAGCCGACATAAAAGCATTTATGCCTTGCTGACCCGAGCCGACCCTGATCTCACGAAGAAAGCGACGAAGCTCTTTTTCACATGTCTTGTCTTTGCAGTCAACATGAAAACCGCCTGTGAGCCTGATGATTTTATAAATCGCAGCGTCCACAATAGGGATAGCTTCACGAAGCTCACGGTAGAGACTGTTCTGCATTGATGAGAGGGGAGTGTAGCTGTCAAGAAGACTGAAAGGATTTTTCTTGTAGGTTTGCGGTGCTGAGACCGCGGTTTTTGCAGCGGATAATTTCTTGAATATTCCCACTGAAATTCTCCTTTCTTTTTGTGTGGAGGCAACCGCCGATTCAGGAGGCGGTCGCAAGAGTGTTAACGAGAAACACTCATAACGAAAAAGTTATTTTCGGGCGCATTCAGCGCCGTAGTGACGAAGTAGCGTAGATCGTCCATGGCATGGTCATTTTCCTTGCGCGGTGCGTCCCGAACTGCTTTATCGTCCCACTTGTAAAGCGAAAATTCACGGAGCGTGTCCTTGCATTCGGGCGAAAAATATATCACCCGTTGCTTGAGAGCATCGGATACCTGTCTGATTCCGTCAACGACATCATTCTTCGCAGGTATCACCGTGAAACGTCCTTTTCTGCGGATGCATTGAATAAAGCTTGCTGCCGATGGGTCAACGATGACCGACTCAATTCTGAGATTATCGGCAAGCTTTTCAAGCTCCTCATAATGCTCGGCGTCTGTCCTTTGCTCGCCTATTTTGCGTGAATCATAGTAGTATTCACGTATTCGGTACCATTTCTTTTCATATTCGCCCCATAGACCGAACGAACACGGATTGACCGTGCCGTAATCGCAGGAGATGAAAAATCGTGTGAACCGATCGGTTTCGGGAGGGACAGTGACATGGATTTCCTCGCTGAACATAGGATAAACAACGCCCTGAGCCGCGACCCATTTGCCCTCGACAAATCTTTTGTAGAAAGCACCCGAGTAAAGGCTTTCGTAGCGCCGGATTATCTTTTCCGTCAGCGACGGATTGTCACGCATTGTAAAATGAAGATAGAGGCAGTTCTTCTGCTTTGCCTTTAGTATCCATTCACGGTAGAACCAGTGCATAGGATGCTCCGGGTTGCAGTTGAACCACAGCTTTGAGCCGTCAAGCGAACATCTTGCGATTGCCTGCTCAACAAACGACCGCGGCATAAGAGCTACCTCATCGAGCAGAACTCCGCCGAGCGTCATACCCTGAATCAAAGCCGCCGAACCTTCATCTTTTCCGCCGAAAAGGTAAAAACGGTTTACTCTGTCCTTGTAGGTCATTTCAATATAGTTTTGCGACGATTTAAGCTTCATTGAAAAACCGAGGGAAGCCAAAATTGAATTTAAAGGAACAATTACATTCCTTTTTAACGATGCTATGGTTTTCCCGCATATAGCAAATGACGTGTCGGAAAACGCATAAAATGACCAGGCAATAAAAGAAAGAGACATACATACTGTTTTTCCCGAACGTACAGCACCGTCGCAAATGATAGCGTCGTAAAAATTCTTGTCCGAACTGTCACACCACCATGTCATCGCCTGAAGCTGTTTTTCGGAAAAATTCCTGAATGATGAAAGTGAGCTACTCAAGCTTATCATTCCTCACTTTTGCGGCGCTGTTTTCAAGCGCCTTGTAGAAGGGGAGAGCACTGTCCTCATCACCGCCGGAACAAAGCTGCTCCAAGTGCTCAAGTGCTTTGAGACGGTCAAAAAATTTGATCTCGAGACCGCCGCCCTTAGGACGTTTGATTTCGCTGACGTTGAAAAGGTCAAGCTTTTCCGTTCCAAGCATAGGCTTTTCGTCGGAATATGCCAGTCTGACGGCATCCGAAATATTTCCGAATGCAAGCTGGCGATATCCTGCGATGATCTCGTCACGGTTGATGTTTCGCAGTTTGTCAAGCCGCTCGATTTCCTTTTTGATGTCCTTGCGCTCAAGCATTGACGGGCCGACCTTGCGGGCTTTGATTCCGTAGCCTGCCTTGGCTGCAGAGGCTCGTGCGTCCCTTGTCAGAGAAAAGAATAAACAAAACAGCTTTTCTTTTTCTTCAAGTGCCATAAAAACTTCCTTTCATTTTTGTACGGTTAACCGTTTTGTGAGAGTTGCCTCTCAATCTAAGCGCAAAAAACAGCAATCCATAACCTTTTTCGGTTATTGACTGCTGTTAATAATTATTTTATTTACAATTTGTTCACATTTAGCGTAAGCGGACGCATTGATTTCGATTTGATTTGTAAAATCTGCATCAAGTGAAATTTCGGTGCAAGGAGTTGTTGACAAAAAAATCACGGACGGCCGAAGCCGTCCGCTTTAATTTGCCTTATTCATTGCTTTGTCTATTTCGCCGTCAAGAATAAACGGGAGCACCTCGGTTGCCTTTGTTATGGCGGACTTGAGCTGTTCCGTATCGTCTTTGCTGAATTTTGAAAGAACCCAGTCGGCGAGATCGTATTCGGGGTTCGGTTTTGCACCTACGCCGATTTTAATTCTCGGGAATTGGTCGGAATTGAGATGATAAATAATACTTTTGATTCCGTTGTGTCCGCCGTCCGTACCCTTGCGCCTTATTCTCAGCTTGCCGCAGGGGAGGGAAATATCGTCGAAAATAACGATTATCTTCTCCGGCGGTATCTTATAGAACTTCGCAATGTCTCTGACAGCCGTGCCGCTGTTGTTCATAAACGTCTGCGGCTTGACAAGCAGACATCTGTGATTGTTGATAACAACGTCTGCGACAAGCGCATTGTTTTTAAGATTGTTAATCTCTGTGTCAAGCTCGCTTGCAATATGGTCAAGCGTCAGAAAGCCAGCGTTGTGGCGAGTGAATTCATAATTTTTACCCGGATTGCCGAGACCGACTATAAGAAATTCAATCGGTCCCGGGGCAATTCCTTTGCTTCGTTTAAAGAACATCTTGTACCTCAGGAAATTGCCGTATTGAAGCTTTGACCTCAATACGACAAATTTGTTTCTTTTCTTTTTGCGGTTAACCGAATTTAACGGTCATTGTTTTCTTGGTTACCGAGTCCCAGTTGTCAATATCGGTAATGCTGTCATCGACGAGGGTGTAAACAAGCTTGACCTTCATGTCGTTGAGCTCTTTGATTATTGTTTCCTCGTCGGGATATTTATCAACGTTTACAAGACCCGAAATATAAACCGGTACACCCGAACCGGATTTGATTCCGTATTCGCAGTCGAGATTTTTCAAAACGACAAGATTGTTGTTTGAATTTGTCAATTCAAGGAACGATGTGATAAGTCTCTGCGAGCTTGTGTTAGCGATATAAGCCGTGTATCCGAACTCGACCCATTTTTCTGCATTCTTGACGATGTCCTCAGCCTTGCTCTTGTCAACTCCGTTGTCAACCATGGTGTTGACAAGCTTTACTTTTTGAGCATCGTTTTTAATGGTCTCGCTGAGTCTGGTGCTCATCGTCAGGTCGTTAATGATAGGACTGTCAACCTTGACGACTCTCGTCGCATCTTCGCTCTTGCCTTCGGCATTGACCGATGTGTACTTGACAACGGCGGTGCTTGCTTTTTCGTCAACGCTCGGCTGAACCGGAGCACCTTTTCCGTCAATGACCTCTTGAACGCTTGCCTTGGTTGTTCCGTTAGAAGCGTCAGCACCGGATATAACATCCGCAGTGTTGCCCTTCTTCCCGCAGCCGCCGACGGCGAGCACAACGCTCGCTGCCATGACAAGCGAAATAATTCTCATTAAAATTTTGTTGTTCATAACCTACCTCTTACTTCTGCCATCTGTATGGCTTCTTTTTCTTGACCCAATCCTTCTTGACGGATTCCTTGGCTCTTGCAATTGCAAGAGCATTGTCGGGAACGTTATCGGTGATGACCGAGCCTGCTGCCGTGTATGCGTTGTCTCCGACCTGAACGGGAGCGACAAGGCAAGTGTCGCAGCCGATGAACGCATTGTTTCCGACTTTTGTTCTCGCCTTGGATTTGCCGTCATAGTTGGCGGTCGCACAGCCGCAACCGAAGTTTACACCGCTGCCAACGTCGGAATCGCCTATATATGTCAGGTGAGCGACGCTCGTATGGTCGCCGATGACGGAATTCTTGAATTCAACAAAGTTACCGACCTTGACTCCCTCGCCGATAACCGAACCGGGACGTACACGAACGAACGGACCCATGTGTGCACCGTTCTTTATCTCCGCACTGTAGCATTGAACATTGTTGAGCGAAACGTTGTCACCGATAACGCTGTCCTCAATGAGACTGTTCGGGCCTATATCGCAGTTTGCACCGATAACGGACTTGCCCTTGATTATCGTGCCGGGGAGAATCTCCGTATCAGCTTTGATTTTAGCGTCGGGAGAGATGATAACTCCGTCCGCACACGGAATCGAAACGCCGTTGAGCATGTGCTTTTTGAGAATGTTTCTGCGAGCGATATCGTTGAGCAGCTGGAGCTGAACTCTGTCGTTTGCGCCGAGAACGATATCGGGCGAGCTTGCATCGTAAGCGACGGCATTGAGACCTTTTTCAAGAATGACCTCAACTGCGTCGGTAAGATGATATTCGATCGCTTCATCATTCTTTCTGTCGTGTTTTTCGATTATACCCTCGAGCGATTCGAGAAGAACCGAGCCGGAAAACCAATATGCGCCCGAGTTTACCTCATTGACTATCTTTTCGGCCTGTGTAGCTTCTTTCTCCTCAACTATCCTTTTGAGCTTACCGTCTCTTGAACGGATTATTCTGCCGTAACCGAACGGATCGGCAACCTTTGCGGAAATTACCGTTGCGGCATTGTTACCTGCCTTATGAAAATCAAGAGCCGCTTTGAGCGTTTCGGCGGGGATAAGGGGAGCGTCACCGTTGAGAACGAGCACGTTGCCCGGGATATGCTCCTTGATAAAATCCTTTGCCTGCATGATTGCGTGACCCGTACCGAGAAGCTCCTTCTGCTCGACGGTCTTGAATCTGCCGCCGAAGTGCTCGATGATCATTTCACGCTTGAAGCCCGTAACCAGGCAAATATCCTCGACGCCGGCATTGACCGCCGCGTCGGTGACCCAATCTATCATAGGTTTGAACAAAACCTCGGCGAGAACCTTAGGCTTTGACGATTTCATTCGCGTGCCTTGACCTGCTGCCAGAATAACTGCACAATTTGAACTCATTTTGCTTCCTCCTCAGTAAATAAAAATCTACATACTAATTATTGCAGAAAATCAAAAGAAATACAATAGAATTTTTCATTTTTTTTACGACAATTTTCACAAAAGTTTAGGCGTTTATTTGTGCTTATTTATTTCAAAAATGTATAGCAATAGTTTGTCCCGTGTGTTATAATAATACGAAACGTGTTATTGGGATTATTCTGCCCAATCGCTGTTAACAATTTAGGTAATAATTTTAAATGGAGGTAATACCCATGGCAACTAAGTATACTTACCTTTTTTCCGAAGGTAACAAAGACATGCGTAATCTCCTCGGCGGTAAAGGTGCAAACCTTGCAGAGATGACCAACATCGGTCTTCCTGTTCCCCAGGGATTTACGATCACAACAGAAGCCTGTACAAAGTATTATGAAGACGGCAAGAAGATCAATGATGAGATCAAGGGTCAGATCATGGACTACATCGAGAAGATGGAAGAGATCACCGGCAAGAAGTTCGGCGATAAGAAGAATCCTCTTCTCGTTTCCGTTCGTTCGGGTGCCCGTGCTTCCATGCCCGGCATGATGGACACAATTCTTAACCTCGGTCTTAACGAGGATGTTGTTGAGACAATCGCAGAGATGTCAGGCAATCCGCGTTGGGCTTGGGACTGCTACAGAAGATTTATCCAGATGTACTCCGACGTTGTTATGGAAGTCGGCAAGAAGTACTTCGAGGAGCTTATTGATAAGATGAAGGCCGAGAAGGGCGTTACTCAGGACGTTGAGCTTACAGCCGATGACCTCAAGGTTCTCGCAGGTCAGTTCAAGGACGAGTACAAGTCAAAGATCGGTGCTGACTTCCCGTCAGACCCGAAGGAGCAGCTCATGGGTGCTGTTGAGGCTGTTTTCCGTTCATGGGACAACCCGCGTGCTAACGTTTACCGTCGTGACAACGATATCCCGTATTCATGGGGTACTGCCGTTAACGTTCAGTCAATGGCATTCGGTAACATGGGTGACGATTGCGGTACCGGTGTTGCTTTTACCCGTGACCCGGCTACAGGCGCAAAGGGCCTCTTCGGTGAGTTCCTTACAAATGCACAGGGTGAGGACGTTGTTGCCGGCGTTCGTACACCGATGAAGATTTCCGAGATGGCTGACAAGTTCCCCGAGGCTTTCAAGCAGTTCCAGGATGTTTGCCATACTCTTGAGGATCATTACAGAGATATGCAGGACATGGAGTTCACTGTTGAGCACGGTAAGCTCTTCATGCTTCAGACAAGAAACGGTAAGAGAACAGCTCAGGCTGCCCTCAAGATCGCTTGTGACCTCGTTGACGAGGGCATGATCGACGAGAAGCAGGCTGTTAAGATGATCGACCCGAGAAACCTTGACACTCTTCTTCACCCCCAGTTCGATGCTAAGGCTCTTAAGGCTGCTACACCGATGGGCAAGGGCCTCGGCGCATCTCCGGGTGCCGCTTGCGGCAAGATCGTATTCTCGGCTGAGGACGCTGTAGAGTGGGCTGCAAGAGGCGAGAAGGTTGTTCTTGTTCGTCTTGAGACTTCTCCGGAAGATATCACAGGCATGAAGTCGGCTCAGGGTATTCTTACAGTTCGTGGCGGTATGACATCTCACGCAGCCGTTGTTGCCCGTGGTATGGGTACTTGCTGTGTATCGGGCTGCGGCGACATCAAGATGGATGAAGCTAACAAGAAGTTCGAGCTTGCAGGCAAGACCTTCGTTGAGGGTGACTACATCTCAATCGACGGTTCAACAGGTAACATCTATGACGGTATCATCCCGACTGTTGACGCTAAGATCGCAGGCGAGTTCGGCAGAGTTATGGAGTGGGCCGATAAGTACAGAAGACTTAAGGTTCGTACAAATGCAGATACTCCGGCAGATGCTAAGAAGGCAAGAGAGCTTGGCGCAGAGGGTATCGGTCTTTGCCGTACAGAGCATATGTTCTTCGAGGCAGACAGAATCGCTGCTTTCCGTGAGATGATTTGTGCAGATACTCTTGAGGAGAGAGAGGCTGCTCTTGATAAGATTCTTCCGTATCAGCAGGGCGACTTTGAGAAGCTCTATGAGGCTCTTGAAGGCAACCCGGTTACAATCCGTTTCCTTGATCCGCCGCTTCATGAGTTCGTTCCGACTGAGGAAGCCGACATCAAGGCTCTTGCAGATGCACAGGGCAAGTCCGTTGAGGACATCAAGGCTCTCATCAGCTCTCTCCATGAGTTCAACCCGATGATGGGTCACCGTGGATGCCGTCTTACAGTCACATATCCTGAGATTGCTAAGATGCAGACAAAGGCTGTTATCCGTGCAGCCATCAACGTTAAGAAGGCTCATCCGGATTGGGCACTCGTTCCCGAGATCATGATTCCTCTTACCGGTGAGGTTAAGGAGCTTAAGTTCGTTAAGGACGTAGTTGTTGCAACAGCAGACGCTGAGATCGCAGCAGCAGGCATCGACCTTAAGTATGAGGTTGGTACAATGATCGAGATTCCTCGTGCCGCTCTTACAGCTGACGAGATCGCTAAGGAAGCTGAGTTCTTCTGCTTCGGTACTAACGACCTTACTCAGATGACATTCGGCTTCAGCCGTGATGACGCAGGCAAGTTCCTTGGTTCTTACTATGACAACAAGATTTATGAGTTCGATCCGTTCGCAAAGCTCGACCAGGTTGGTGTAGGTAAGCTTATGGATATGGCAGTTAAGATGGGTAAGGCAGTTCGCCCGACTCTCCACTGCGGTATCTGCGGCGAGCACGGCGGAGATCCTTCTTCGGTAGAGTTCTGCCACAAGATCGGTCTCGACTATGTATCTTGCTCACCGTTCCGTGTTCCAATCGCACGTCTTGCTGCAGCGCAGGCTGCACTTGCTGACTAAGCTTGAACACAGTCTTATAAACCTTGTTTTCGGACAAGCATAAATGATACAAAGCCCCCGGAGCGTATATGCTTCGGGGGCTGTTGTGTATTCCGTTTTATGAGGCAGACAATAATATTTCTCGTCTGTCCATTAGTGAGTTTAATTTGGCTGTATTATTTCTGAAAATCAAAGCTTTAAGTTTATATATATTTTTTTTGAATAATCTTTATTAAAACTCCGTTTTCTGAATTATGATTTATTTTGACGGAATTATCACTTCAATTACGACTTTTACATTGTTGCCAACGCTGAGCGAAAAAGAGGATATAAAAAAATAAATAAAAATATTATAAAATAATAATAAATAATATTGACAATTATGAATTATACTGTATAATAAATACATAATTATGAGAAAGAGATGATAAAATGAAAAAACAGTTGATTCAGGTTATTTCTGTCATTCTTGTTATTCTTACGGTTCTTTCGGTGCCGACGTTTGCCGGTTTTTCAGATTCCGGCATCAACGGGGTGATAACGGAGATAACCGAGCTTTTGACCGGAACAACATCCGCCGACGAGGAAACAACGGGCGAGACTTCAACGGAACCAACTACAGAAGAAACCACTGAGCCGACAACTAAGCCTACTACCGAGCCAACCACGGAACCAACTACCGAGCCGTCAAAGACATTTGATGACTATAATGACAGCGATAAGATTGCCGTCATGTATATCTGCACTCAGCAAGTCGGACTTGGGCACGCATGGATTTATATTGAGAATACGGCAGAATGTGACCTCAAGGTCGGCTGCTATGATTTGAAGCCCGACTGTGGCGTTTCGATGGGAACGTTTTTGCTCAGCCGCTCTGACGGCGGCGGATTATATTATAATGTTGAGGCTTACTGTGCAAATAAGTGGGGACTTAAAAATAAGAGTTGGCTCAAAACCGAGCTTACAAAGAAGCAGCTTATTAAGGTGAGCGATAGAATAAAACAGTGGAATTATTGGGATCTTTATTTTAACTGCACTTTTTTTGCAGCCGAAATTTGGAATTGTGCTTCAAAGAAAAAGATAATTCCGCTTATGTTTCCGTTCTTTATAAAGTGGCAGATTCTGGCGAAGGGCGGAAACAAAGATGTTGAAATGAAGCCTGTCGAAAAAACAGATTGCTTCAAACAGCGTGGGTCCGGAAAGAATGCACACATCGTTCAGGTTAAGGAAGGCACACTTGATTCAAAATTGTTTTAATAATAATCGGAATCCGTCATATATCTGTCTCTTATACACATCTCCGAGCCCACGAGACTAAGGCG
>ENA-UAIY01000189-UAIY01000189.1-human-gut-metagenome-genome-assembly--contig:-NODE-189-length-15163-cov-3.984247_pt1 | contig 15163 bp, 11 predicted proteins | sample MGYA00244423_ERZ654401 | MGnify/ENA primary metagenome ERZ654401 (study PRJEB26926, sample SAMN06165022) | human gut metagenome | biome: ENVO:00009003; feature: ENVO:2100002; material: ENVO:00002003...
ATTAGGCGATGCCTTCCTGATTAAAATCAAAGATTTTAATCAGGAAATAGTATTAGAATTCGCCCGCGTCGTACATGACCGCAGACAGAGCGCACAGCGGCGCTGTTTCGCACCGCAAAATCCGTTTTCCCAGCGTGCAGACCTGCAATCCGGTTTCCCTTGCCTGCCGGACTTCCTTTTCTTCCAGCCCGCCCTCTGGGCCGGTGAGCAGACTGACGGTCCGGTATTCGCCGCTGAGTGCCATTTTCAGCGTCACAGCCTGCTCGTTTTCGTAGAACATCAGCGCCTTGTCGGCTTCGGACGCCCGACTCAGCGCGGCGTGGAAGCTGTCCAGCACCAGCACTTGGGGAATCCTCCCCCGCCCGGACTGCTCCGCTGCGGACGCCGCGATTTTCTGCCAGCGTTCCAGCTTCTTTTTGAGGCTTTTTTCATCGGGTCTGGACACGCACCGGGCGGAAGGGAACGCTACGATCTCGTAAGCCCCCAACTCGGTGGCCTTCTGGATTACATGCTCCAGCTTGTCCGCCTTGGGAAAGGCCATGTACACACTGACCCGTACCGCCGCTTCCGACGTGGATTCCCGCCGCTTAAGCACATTCAGCTTCATTTCCCCGGCGTCCGTCACTTCGCAAAGGCACTCCGTCCCCTGCCCGTCGCACACCAGAACCGTCTCCCCGGCCTTCAGCCGCAGCACCTTCGCGTGCTGGGCATTCTCCCCGGTCAGCACGACGGTATCGGCTCGCAGTTCCTCGCCGTCCGCAAAAAAGCGCACCATACGCCCATCCCTCCTTTTTATAATATAGTGTAGCAGAGCGGGCGCAAAGTTGCAAGGGTTTTGCGGAAAAACTATTGACAAATCCCGCTGTCAAGGTTATAATATTCAGGCAAGTTTGCGAGAGTGTTGGAATGGTAGACAAGCACGTTTGAGGTGCGTGTGGTTACGCCGTGGGGGTTCGAGTCCCCTCTCTCGCACCAAAAAACAGGCTGCCCAGCAGGGCAGTCTGTTTTTTGATACGAGGCGGGGACTCGAAAGGCCGTTAAAAAAACGTGCCGGTGGCACGTTTTTAGGCCGTGGGAGAGTCCTTTCCGATTTCAGGCGCATCCTGTAGGGATGTGAATGAAATCGGAACATTTCCCCTGCAGTTGTTTCCAAAACCGTGCCGCACAGAAAAGCCCCGTATTGATTTCTGGGGCTTTTCCTACTTTTTTGGGTACAAATTGGCAACGGATTGGCAACGCGTCAGCAGCGTTTTCGCACAGCCATGCTTATTGATTTTCCTTCCGCTCGGAATAATACTCCGGCACGGGCGGGATCTGATTAATGGCATTCACGATCTCGTGCATGGTCTGCGGGAGCTTCAGGGGATTGACCTTCGGCAAGTCGCTGACCTCGATCTTGTCCTTGCCGAGCAATGTCTTGAGCGCCACGTTGACCATGCGAATGTCGTACTGCCCCTGAAACAGCGGCGTGATAGGACGGTCAAGGAGCAGCATCCGGTAGACGGCGATCATCGCCGTGCGGACAGAGGTTTCCACAGTGAACACCACATCACCCTCCATCTCCACGAACTGGCTGGTGATATAGGGCATGACCACGGGGATTGCTGTAATGCGGGGCATAATCTCTTCGCCGGAGCACTGGGTCATGGGCTTTTTCACACAGGTGCCGCAGTTATTTGCGTGCAGGCCGTAGAACCACATGAACTGGACGTTCTCCGGCTGGTCAGGAGCCACGGGCTGGAGCGGCACATTGTACGCTGAACGATATTGCTTTGGAAGTCAGCAAACTGCTTCAGCTGGAAGCTCAGGAGTTGTTCTGTGTCCGGTAAGCACTCGGTCAAACAACTTCTTTCAAAAAGCACAGGAAATCCTGCACCCCGGAGGCGCATAATGAATCGAGATCTGACAAAAGGCTCCGTCACCAAATCCATGCTGCTGTTCGCGATCCCCATGATTCTGGGCGACCTGCTCCAGCAGTGCTATAATATTGCCGACACCCTGATCGTCGGGCAGTTTCTTGGGCGCAATGCTCTCGCGGCGGTGGGGTCATCCTTCACGCTGATGACCTTCCTCACCTCCATCATCCTTGGCCTGTGCATGGGAAGCGGCGCGCTGTTTTCCATCCGCTTCGGCCAGCGGGACGAAAACGGCCTTTGCGAGGATATCTGCGCGTCCTTCTATTCCATCGCCGCCGCGACGGTGCTTCTGAACGTCATTGCTTACCTCTGTCTGGACGCGCTTCGTGTATTTCTCCACGTCCCTGACGAGGTGTGGGGGGATATGCGCGCCTATCTGTTCGTGATTTTTATGGGAATCCCCGGGATTTTCCTGTACAATTTCTTTGCTTCTTTCCTGCGGTCGGTGGGAAATTCTGTGGTGCCGCTGGTATTTCTGGCCGTTTCCGCCGTGGTGAATATCGTTCTGGATCTGTGGTTCATCATTGGGCTAAAGCGGGGCGTCGGGGGCGCTGCGGAGGCGACGGTGATCGCCCAGTACCTTTCCGGCATCGGCATTGCGGTCTACGCCCTTCTGCGCTGCCCTCAGGTACGCTCCATCCGGCGTGTTCGCAGTCTGCGGTGGTCGCGCATTTCCGAAATTCTCTCCTTCTCCACCCTGACCTGCGTTCAGCAGTCGGTCATGAATCTGGGCATTCTCACGGTGCAGGGACTGGTCAACAGCTTCGGCACGGTGGTCATGGCCGCGTTCGCCGCCGCCGTGAAGATCGACGCCTTTGCCTATATGCCGGTGCAGGACTTCGGAAACGCTTTTTCCACGTTCATCGCCCAGAACTACGGCGCAAGGGAAACCGGTCGAATCCGCTCCGGCCTGAAAAACGCCGTGTGCATCTCCATGGCCTTCTGTCTGGTCATATCCGCCCTTGTCTTCGTTTTTGCCCGACCGCTTATGACGATTTTCGTGGAAGCCGGGGAGACAGAGATCATTCAGGCGGGCGTACAGTATCTGCGCATTGAAGGCGCGTTCTACTGCGGCATCGGCTGCCTGTTCCTGCTCTACGGGCTGTACCGGGCGCTGGAAAAGCCGGGGATGAGCGTGGTGCTGACCGTCATTTCTCTGGGCACCCGGGTGGCTCTGGCGTATCTTCTTTCCGCCATCCCCGCCGTCGGCGTGGTGGGCATCTGGTGGTCTGTCCCCATCGGCTGGTTTCTGGCGGATATGACAGGTCTGCTCTATTTCAAAATCCGAAAAAACAAGCTGCTGCCCTTGGACAAAGCATCCATCCACTGAGCGGCAGACGAGGCGGGCAAGTGCATGAAGCACTTGCCCGCCTGCAATTATTTACGCTTTCACGAGAATATCGCTTATATCGGTCTGCCGTCCGCCTGCGGTAAAGGCTGCCGTCTTGCCGTCATGGGTGAGCTTGTAGGTTTCCCCCGCCGCGCCCTTTTCCAGCAAATCAGCGAGCCGGAACGCGGAGGTCGCATCCTTGGTGACAAAGACGATCTTCTCCACGCCCTGCGCCTTGAGGGTGCCGATGCCGCTGAGCTTTCCCGTCAGCACGGCAAAGTCGGCGTCCACGGTGACGGTCAGCACGCCGTCCTTCTGCTCGGCCGTGTAGGCAATGTCCTTGCCGTCCTTATCGGTCACGCGGTAGAGGGGACTTTGCGGGGTATCCGCGTCGTCGGATTTCCCTTCCGGCACCACAAGCGTGCCGATCTGGAATTCGATCGTCTCGTCGCCCAGCCGCAGGACGCAGGTGACGGGGTAGGTACCCGGTGCGGCGGGAACGGTCTCACTGCCGCCGTAGAGAATTTTTTCTACAGTACCCTCGCCGGACGCTGTCACGGTGAACTTGCCGTTTTCGCTGCGGATGTCCAGAGCGGTCAGGTTTTCCGGGTCGCCGTCGTGATTTTCGCCGCTCAGGCGCATGTTGATGTAGTCCTTCAGCTTCTCAATATCGCTGCCGTTCAAGCCGTTGATCGTCACATCCGGGCCGATCACGTAGTGACCGTAGCTGCTTTCATGGTAGGCATCCTGCCCGTCGCCGATGCGGCCGATGGCATTCTTATCCAGCGTGTATTCGATTTCCTTTGTCTTATAATTAAAGGCAACTTTGTCGTTCAAGAGCATACCCGTGGTAATGCGGGCGTTGCCGAGGATAAGAATGGTTCCGCGCATATCATCTCTGTCGTCGCTGCCGATGGCAGCGGCGCTATCGCCCGCTATGGCGGTGACCTGCGCGTTGTCCTGGATGATGATCAGTCCTGCCATGCGTTTATCCTCACCGGTACCAATGCCCGCACCTTCATCCTCACCAATCGCCGTCACCTTTGCACTGTCCCGGATGATGATTCTGCCGGTGGAGGTAATGGTACCGTTATTTCCCGAACCAATGCCTGCGCTTTCATCGTCACTTCCCGCAGTCACCTGCGCGCTGCCGCCGATGATGATGGTGCCGGATACGTCCCCATCCTCTCCAGCGCCGATACCGGCGCCGCTGTCTTCACTCCACGCGGTTACCTTTGCGTTGCCGCCAATCGTAATCGTGCCGGACATCTCGCTCTTTGGGGGGTCATCATCTGACTCGCCAGCGCCAATTCCTGCACCGTCCCAGCCGCTTCCGGCCGTAACCTGCGCATTGCCGCTGATGGTGATGCTGCCGGACATATTGCCGTCTTCGCCGGAGCCGATACCCGCACCGTCCTCCTGGCTGAAGGCGTTGACCTTTGCGTTCCCGTCAATGGTGATGCTGCCGGACATATTGCCGTTATAGCCGGAACCGATGCCTGCACCGTCACCATAGAAATCATCTTCCCCGTCATCTTCCGTGGTGACGGTGGCGCTGCCGGTAATATGGATATTACCGGACATGTCTTCATCCTCGTGGCTGCCGATCTTGGCGTTATCGTTATAATTATCTTCATTATCGCCGATCTCGGCCTTCAGAGAGCCGCTGCCGGTGATGGTCACATCGCCGTCGGAGACATGCAGGGCAGAGCCGCTTTCGGAGAAAATCTTGTTGTCTCCCTCCAGTGTGATGTTCGCGCTGGAGCTGCCCACGTCGATGGCGTCGCCTGTGCTGCTGATGTTGATATCCTGAATGGTGACGTTTGCCGTTGCATTGTCAGAGGTGGATATGGTGATGGTGCTGTCCGTTGTCTTAGAGCTGTCGCGCTGCTTGATGACAGGCGCGTCATCCGCAACGTCTGTGCTGCTTCCCTGGGACACCGTCTGGCCGCTGTCTCCGGCGCTGACGGTAATGTCGCCGTCCTCCAGATACCATTCCGCCGCAAACGCGGTCACAGACAGGTTCACGACCAGCAGCAGCGCGATGATCGCGGAAATCAGTCTTCTCATTTTCATTGGATGTACGTTCTCCTTTCTCGTCCTGACCCGTACCCGTCGGGCAGGCAGTCGGGGATTGCATCGGGGTACCCCATTGTGAACTTTCCGAAGGCTATTCGGTGCATATACCAATGATAACAGATAAAGTCTTTCCTGTCAAGCATCCTCCCGGCGGACATTTTTTGCCCCGTCTGTGCCGTTGACTAAACCGTCAGGCTATGCTATAATGCCGCTCAAACAGCACGGCAAACGTCGATTTGCCGCCATATAAGAAAGAGGGGTCATCCTTGATGAATGTACGGAAAGCACAAAAAGCTGACATTGACAGCATCGAAAAAATCTACGACCGCATTCATGACAGCGAGGAACAGGGGCTTTCCACCATCGGCTGGATTCGCGGCGTCTACCCCACCCGAAAAACGGCAGAAGCCGCTCTGGAGCGAGGTGATCTGTTCGTCATGTTGGATGACGGAAATGTAGTTGCCGCCGCCGTCATCAACCAGACGCAGGTGTACGAGTACAAAGACGCAGCATGGAAGCACGCCGCGGAAGACCGCGAGGTCATGGTACTGCACTGCCTTGTGGTTGACCCACTGAAAGGCGGAAAGGGATATGGCCGCGCTTTCGTCGCATACTATGAGGATTACGCGAAACAGCACGGCTGCCCCGCTCTGCGCATGGACACCAACGTGAAAAATAAGCGGGCGCGAAAGCTGTACCACACGCTGGGATACGAGGAAGTCGGCATCGTAAAGTGCGTCTTCAACGGCATTCCCAATGTGCAGCTTGTGTGTCTGGAAAAATATCCGGGATAAGAAAAAGCTCCCTTCCGACGGTCTTTCGCCTGTCGGAGGGGAGCCTGTTTTTAGTTTGCCGCTGTGTTGTCCTTATAGTAGTCCGTATCCAGAATCAGATTGTTGATCCGCACGAACTGCTGCACCTTTTGGGCCATTGCGTCAAGGGTTTCGCCGCTGGCCTCCGCTTCACCGCCGGTGATGCTGAGAACACGCTTTGTCCCCGCGTCGTAGGCGATATCTCCGGATATCCAGCTGCCGTCGGAAAACAGCGCGTAGCCCTCATAGGTGGGGTCAAAGGCGTCCCGGCCTATGTAATCATAGGGGCTGTCCACGCCCAGAAGATTCAGCATCGTGGGCAGGAGGTCAGAGGTGTTCAGCGTCTTGTCCACCTTCATGGGCTGCAAATCCGCGCTCCAGATAAAGCAGGGCGTCTTTTCCAGCAGCAGGGCGTCGTCCACCCCTGAAAGGGCGTACAGGGACGCTTCGTCCTTGTAGCCGTAGGTGTAGTGGTCGGTAACGCCAATGATGACGGTGTTTTCCAGCTGTCCCTTGTCCTCCAGCTCCTGAAGCAGTCGGGCAAAAAGATCATCCACCAGCTTGGCCTTGAGATAGGCGCAGTCCGTTTCCTCGTTGCCGGTAAGCCCCCGGAATTCCGGGTACTTTTTCAGCGCCCAATAGCTCAGGACTTCATTGTACTTGTAGCTCAAATGGGCAGAACGGGTGATGATGAAATTCAGGGTCGGCTGACCCTCCCGGAAGAATTCGGCATTCAGACCGGGATTGTCAAACAGCAGCTGATCGTCATACAGAAGGTCTTCCTCGTCCGCACCGATGTAGTCCCCGTAGCAGACGTACTCGGAATACCCCATGGCGGGAGAGAAGACGCCGCGGCTGTAGAAGCTGGGATCGTTATAGTGGAAGGTCTTGGCGGAATACCCCTCCTGCGTCAGCAGGCTGGCGAGGGACTGGCGGTAGGTGTTCGTGATGTAGTCGAAAGCATAGCCGCCCTGACTGCTCAGGAACGAGCCGGTATTCACGCAGAACTCCGAATTGAAGGTGCGGATGCCGCCGTAGCCCGGCGTGTAGAAGTGAGTGAAGGAAATACCCTCGGACATGAGCCGTTCCAGCGTGGGGGTGTACTCCCCGATCATCCAGTCATCCATAGACTCCATGAGCACCAGAACCACGTTTTTCCCTTCCAGCAGACCGGTCATTTCGTTGTCGCCGCCCACAGTCCGGTTGGCAAAATAGGCGTTGATCTCCGCTTTCCCTGCCTTCTGCGCCGCGGCGTAGCTTGGCGTCAGGGGGTAGATGCCGTTTTTGTAGATGTCCTTTTCCAGCGTCTGGTACAGGCCGCAGACCTGATACAGCCGGTGGGCATTGAACATGTTGTCATAGGCCGCCTCGGCGGACTGGACTCTGCCGTAGTCGGAGGAGGCGTACCGGATGTCGCCGTCCTGCACAAACACCGCCTGCGGCAGGCAGGCCGCTCCTACCGACGCGGCGATGACCACCGCCGCAGCCGCGATTCCGGTTGACCATTTCTGCTTCCACCTTGGGAATTTCACCAGAATCACGATACCCTGCACCGCCAGCGCCGCCAGTCCCAGCCACCAGCCGATGGGGTAGCTCAGCAGGACGGAAAAATAGTCCGACCCCTCAGACGCATAGCGGAAATCCGACAGCCACATCATCTCGGAAAACAGATAAAAATACCCTGTCTGCACAGCGGCGTAGATTGCGGCGACGAAATACAAAATACCGTACACCACTCTCCCCGCCTTGGCCGGGAACAGCCTGACAAAGCCGCTTAAGATTGCCGCCCACAAAGCGCCGAAAGCCAGCGGCCAGAGCTGCGCCAACCGGAACTCCTCCGTATTCAGGGATAAAAAGAGAAAGGCAAACACTTCCACCAGAAAGAAGGACAGCGGCAGGAAAAGAAAATGTATACGCCGCCGTGTTTTTTGTTTGCCCGAGGTCATGCCCACGAATCATCCGCTCCTTTATCGAAACTCATGGTATTGTATCACAAAATGCCGCAAATGTACACTTAAGAATTCCTTGTATCGATATTTTTCACAAAAAATTTATTTTCCTCTTGTAAAATCTTCCTAATTGACGTATACTTAGGGGAGCTTCGAAGAAATCGGCGATTGCTTTCGGTGATTTCTTCCTTATACTTTCTGCGAGAAAAGAGGACACCCATATGGATTTGATTACCGTCCGCGATCTGTTCAAAAACACCGAAAAATATGCCGGCGCCGAAGTGAACGTCGGCGGCTGGGTGCGAAACCGCCGGGGCAGCAAGCAGTTTGGCTTCATCGTCTTAAACGACGGTACTTATTTCACCCCCGTGCAGGTGGTGTATAACGACACTCTGGAAAATTTTCAGGAAATTTCCAAAATCAACATCGGCGCCGCTCTGATCATTCGCGGCACGCTGGTTCTCACCCCGGACTCCAAGCAGCCCTTTGAGATTCAGGCCGAGAGCATTACCGTGGAAGGCCCCTCCACCGGCGACTACCCTCTGCAGCCCAAGCGCCACTCCATGGAGTTCCTGCGCACCATCAACCATCTGCGTCCCCGCACCAACACCTTTCAGGCGGTGTTCCGCGTCCGCAGCCTTGCCGCTATGGCCATCCATCAGTTCTTTCAGGACCGGGACTTTGTCTATGTCCACACGCCCCTGATCACCGGCTCCGACTGCGAGGGCGCGGGTGAGATGTTCCAAGTCACCACCCTTGACCTGAACAACGTCCCCAAGACCGAGGACGGCAAGGTCGATTACACGCAGGACTTCTTCGGCAAGCCCACCAACCTGACTGTTTCCGGCCAGCTTAACGGCGAGACCTTCGCCATGGCCTTCCGCAACATCTACACCTTCGGCCCCACCTTCCGGGCGGAGAACTCCAACACCACCCGCCATGCCGCCGAATTCTGGATGATCGAGCCGGAGATCGCTTTCGCCGATCTGGAGGATGATATGGAGCTGGCCGAGGACATGATCAAGTATATCATCTCTTACGTGCTGGAGCACGCCCCCGAAGAAATGAACTTCTTCAACGAGTTCATCGACAAGGGACTGCTTGACCGTCTTCACAACGTCCTGCACAACGAATTCGGCCGCATCACCTACACCGACGCCGTGGCGCTGCTGGAAAAGCACAACGATGAATTTGAGTACCCCGTCCACTGGGGCAGCGACCTGCAGACCGAGCACGAGCGCTTCCTAACGGAAAAGGTGTTCAAGAAGCCCGTCTTTGTCACGGATTACCCCAAGGAGATCAAGGCGTTCTACATGAAGCTGAATCCCGACGGCAAGACCGTGGCCGCTATGGACTGTCTGGTTCCCGGCATCGGCGAGATCATCGGCGGCAGCCAGCGTGAGGACAACTTCGACATCCTGAAGAACCGCATCGAAGAACTTGGCATGAAGCCTGAGGACTACGCCTTCTATCTCGACCTGCGCAAGTACGGCTCCGCCCGTCACGCGGGCTACGGTCTGGGCTTTGAGCGCTGCGTCATGTACCTCACCGGCATGGGCAACATCCGGGACGTGCTTCCCTTCCCCAGAACCGTCGGCAACTGCGACCTGTAACCACAGTGCTATCCGATTCAAAAAAAGGCGAACCGCTTCACGCGGTTCGCCTTTTTTGATGGAAATCATCCGGTCAGGAAACGGAAAACCGCCCGAAAGAAGCAAGCTTCTTTCGGGCGGAAATTCATTTTTGCATTCTTAATTACACAGCCAGGAAGAACTTCACCAGGAACAGAGCGGAGATCACGTAGGTCAGGACGGAAACTTCCTTGGCCTTGCCGCCGAAGATCTTCATGATGGTGTAGGAAATCAGACCCAGGCCGATGGCGTGGCCGATGGAGCCGGAGATGGGCATACCGATGAGCATCAGCGCCACGGGAACCATCTGATCCATATCGTCGAAGTCGACCCGCTTCAGACCCTGGAGCATCAGGATGCCCACGTAGATCAGAGCAGCGGAGGTGGCAGCGGCGGGGATGATGGCAGCGATGGGTGCGATGAAGATGCAGGCCAGGAACAGCAGACCGGTGACGACAGCAGTCAGACCGGTGCGGCCGCCGGCCTCAACGCCGGAAGCGGACTCGATGAAGGTGGTGATGGTGGAAGTACCGGTGCAGGCGCCGGCGATGGTGCCGATGGCATCGGACAGCAGAGCTTCCTTCATGTTGGGCATATCGCCCTTCTCGTCCACCATGCCGGCGCGGGAGGCGGTGCCGACCAGAGTGCCGATGGTGTCGAACATGTCAATGATGCAGAAGGTGATGATCAGGGTGATGGCGGTGAACCAGCCGATTTCCATGAAGCCGGCGAAGTTGAACTTGAACAGGGTAACCTTGGCCATATCGGCGAAGGGAGGCAGGAAGGAAGCGGTAGCCAGGGAGGCGAAGGGGTTGGTGTGCAGGAAGGCGAAGGAGCCGATCCAGTAAATCACGGAAGCGACGAGCATACCGTACAGCACGGAACCCTTGATGCCCTTCTTGGACATCGCCAGGATGACAAACAGGCCGACGAACATGGTCACGACGGTCAGGATCATGGTGGCGAAACCGGTGTCGCCCATGTTATTCTGCAGGTAGCTGGGAGTCAGTGCGCCAAAGAAGTCGCGCATGACATAGAAGGGAGTGGTGAAGCCGTTGCCCTCTGCATAGACACCCACGTTGGAGCCAAGGCCGATATTCATCAGCATCAGGCCGATAGCGGGAGAGATGCCCAGACGGATGCCGAGGGGAATGGCCTCCACGATCTTCTCGCGGACGTTGAAGATGGACAGGACAACGAAGACGATGCCCTCCAGCAGGATGATGACCAGAGCGGCCTGGAAGGAAGCCACGTAGGTCATGCCGGTCATGGCAACGATGTTGCCGACGACCACGGCAAAGAAGCTGTTCAGACCCATACCGGGAGCCATTGCGAAGGGCTTGTTGGCCAGGAACGCCATGCAGAACGTACCGATGGCAGACGCGATGCAGGTTGCCAGGAACACGCCGTTCCACAGATCCTGTCCGGCGGCGCCGAAGCCGGTGAGCAGGTTCGGGTTCAACGCGATGATGTAGGCCATCGTCATGAACGTCGTGAGGCCAGCCACGACCTCAGTCTTGACGGTGGTCTTGTTCTCGGAGAGCTTGAAAACTTTCTCTAACATAGTATCGACCTTTCTTTTTAGTTTTCCGGCAGCGCCGGTGGAAAAGTACAAGTTCATTGTAACATTTTCCAAAAATAATACAATACAGAAGACAACACAAACTTGTGAATAAATTATGTCCTGTTTTCGTCGTTTTGACAAATCGCCGCTTTTCCCGGTGTTTTCTGCGGCGATTCCTTTGGATTTTCACCCGTTTGGGAAACGTATCTATGAACATCGCTCTGAATCGTACCGGAATAAGTATCGATATTTAAGGGGCTTCCTCAATTTTGGGAGGAAGCCCCTTACTGTTAAAGTTCTGTTTTTGATTGCTTTTACTGCTTCGGCGCGCGTTTCCGGCAGAGATAGATGTCCAGCTTTTCCTTCATGTTCTCCGGCATCTCCCGGGCTACGGGGCACCGGGCAGCGTTCGCCATGCGCTCCGCAAAGGCAATGAGAAAATCCGTATCCAGCACCATCTGCTCGCCCTTCATCAGCGCCATGGTGTCATAGCGGTTGTGAATGGTGGCAGTATTGGGGGGCGCGATGCGGGCGAAGGACACCGCCGGGACGCCCTTGTCGGCGAAGGGCGTGGAGTCGCTGGAATACACGTCCTGCTTCACCTCCACCGGGAAGCCCAGCTCGTCGCCCAGATAGGAAATATAATGGCACAGCTTTTCCTCGCCGGTGACGCAGGAGATAAACTTGCCCATAATGCAGCCGATCATGTCCAGATTGATGTTCAGCACGCAGTTTTTGAGCTTCTCCTCGTCGGCGCAGTACGCCTTGGAGCCCAGCAGTCCCCGCTCCTCACTGCCGCACCAGATGAAGCGCAGGCCGTAACGGTGGGGGTGCGCCGCGAAATGCTCCGCAATGCCCAGAATTCCCAGAGAGCCGGACATATTGTCATAAGCGCCCTGTGACAGGGATGTGGAATCGTAGTGGGCGGTGAAGGCAATATACTCGTCCACCTGCCCCGGCATATCCAGAACGACGTTGTGGGACTGGCCGGTATACTCCTCCTGCTTCAGCGTGATCTTCGCCGTGGAAGCCCCTCTGCGGATCAGCTCCACCGCATCCTTTGCGTTGATGTTCACGCCGGGAATTCGGTTTCCGTTGTGGACGTAAGAGCGCAGCTCCCGCTGGTCGATGTCCCGGTCGGCGTAATTGGTGTTTCCGTCATAGGTGACGAAGCCCACCGCGCCGTTTTCCAGCAGATCGTGGTAGACCCAGTAGCCCAGATAGCCGTCGATCATCACGATTTTCCCCCGGCACTTGCTCAGCGCGTAAGGGCTGGAATCCCGCAGATAATAGAAAGGCGCTTCCACCTCCCCGCTTCCTGCGCACAGGTAGCCCTTGCAGGTCACTTCCACGCCGTCCACCTGCAAAACCGCCTCCTGTATTCTGGACATCGGCACGTCGAACGGCACGATCTCGGCTTTCAGCCCCAGCCCGGCAATCTTATCCTGCAAATACTGTGCCGTGCGCAGCTCCTCCGGGCTGCCGCCGGTGCGGATATAGGCCGTATCCGCAAATATTTTCATAATCTGTTCCGCGTTCATGGCGTTTCCTCCTTTTTATATTCTATATATAGTAATCCATCCGCGCCAAATTTGCAAGTCCCGGACGGCATCAATATTTTGCTCCACTTTCCAAAGAAATCGCTTGACATGCGTCTGGTTCGATGCTATAATATCACCCGTGGTGATTGAATGCACCCGTGATTTTCATGGGCCTTTAGCTCAGTTGGTCAGAGCCTCCGGCTCATAACCGGATCGTCCCGGGTTCAAATCCCTGAAGGCCCACCAGATTTTTCAGGTCTTCCGCCTTCAAATATAAATACATAGGGGTATAGCTCAATTGGTAGAGCGGCGGTCTCCAAAACCGTAGGCTCTGGGTTCAAGTCCTAGTGCCCCTGCCAGGAATGGGAATTCTCAGTGTCTGCTGAGAATTCCCATTCTTTTTGTATTCAGTTGATTTTTCGGGGTTATTCCCGGTATTTGTGGGATTCCGTGATCCAGTCATCCAGAAACCGCATCTGCTCGTCCGTGTGGAACCAATGCTCGCCGCCGGGCATGACGGTCAGTACCGCGCCGGTTTTCTCCGCAAAGGCCAATATGGTCTCCAGCGAGGTCAGATTGTCATGCTCTCCGTACAAAATACGGGTGGGAACGCGCCATGAAATCGGATGCTCCCGCACATAGCACAGGTACTTCCACAACAGCGTTTCCCCGAAATCCGTTGGAATCTCCAACTTTTCTGCAAGCTCCTGTTCGGTCACGTCTGCCCACAGCATCATATTTTCAATCAACTTTTCCATATCCACAACGGGAGAAATCAGGCAGGCACTATCAACCAGCGCTCCATCCAGCGAGGACAGCGAGAAAAACGCGCCGATGCTGTTCGCTACCAGTGTGAGACGATCGCAGTGCTTCCGCTGCTGGGCGAAAAACTCCGGGAATTCTTCCTTGGCCACCCACGGGGTTTGTGCGTGGTAATCAAAGCCGATCACTTCACTGTCCGGGAACAGCTGTCTGTAATGCCCAGCTTCCGCCGCAGAGCCGCCCTTTCCGTGGACATAAATCACAATATTCTTCATAAAAACTCCTTAATCAGACATTTCCGTTGACAATTTTATACTGAACTCCAATTAAAATCTTTAGAAAAGATTTTAATTGGAGTTCAGTATCAGCGTCCGATCTTGATACCGGTCAAACGCTCGTAATACTTGGCGATGGCGCTGTGGTCGTTGCCGCCGCAGTCATTGTTGTGCAGCCACTGCATAATTTCCTGAACGGAGGCGGTCATGGGGACGGGCGCACCTACAGCATGGGCGCAGTCCAAAGCGTTGTTCAAATCCTTGATGTGCAGGTCGATCTTGAAGCCGGGCTTGTCGTTGCCCGCGATCATCATGGGACCCTTGGCATCCATAACCGTGGAACCGGCGAGGCCGCCGCGGATGGCGCGATAGACCACCTCAGGGTCAACACCGGCCTTCTGCGCCAGCGTGAAGGCCTCGGCCACCGCCTGAATGTTGCAGGCAACGATGATCTGGTTGGCAAGCTTTGTGGTATTGCCCGCGCCCACATCGCCGCAGAGGGTCACGGAAGCGCCCATCGCGGCGAGGATGTCCTTGCAGGCGTCGAAGACCTCCTGCTTACCGCCCACCATGAAGCTCAGCGTGCCGTCAATGGCCTTTGGCTCGCCGCCGGAAACGGGGGCGTCCAGCATTTCGACGCCTTTCTCCGCCAGAACCGCGGCAATCTCCTTGGAGACCACGGGGCTGATGGAACTGCAGTCGATGAATATCTGACCGGCGTGCATGTAGTTGACCACATTCCCCAGCATGACCTCCTTGACCTGCGGGCCGTTGGGCAGCATGGTGATGATGATTTCGGCATTTTCCGCCAGCTCCTGACGGGAGACGGCATGAGCGCCGTCCTTCGCCAGCTCCTCCATGGGAGCCTTGCTGCGGTTGTTTACCCAGACCTCATGGCCTGCTTTCAGTAGGTTTCTGACCATAGGTTTGCCCATGATACCAAGACCAATAAATCCGATTTTCATGTAACATTACCTCCCGGAAGAATACGCCGCCGCGCGGCTTTTCTTTATTATCACGCAGTTTTCAGCTACCTGCCTACATTGTAGCGGATGAAACAAATTCTGTCTATTCGTGGAATGTCCAAATCTGACGTACAAAATTCAGGTAAACCGTGAATTCTGGAAAAGACCTGCTGTCCAAGGGTATTTTACTGGCAGACATCTAAAGATGTATTGAATAATCTGGCATCTGCACCAAATGCCCTGCCGCCCCTGAAGGGGTAATGTATCTTTTTATTCTAAGGCAGCACCGCACAATTGCGTCTGCGAGTCTCAGCCGTCTTTTTGCTCCACTTCCGCAGT
>ENA-UAIY01000196-UAIY01000196.1-human-gut-metagenome-genome-assembly--contig:-NODE-196-length-14780-cov-4.332088_pt1 | contig 14780 bp, 9 predicted proteins | sample MGYA00244423_ERZ654401 | MGnify/ENA primary metagenome ERZ654401 (study PRJEB26926, sample SAMN06165022) | human gut metagenome | biome: ENVO:00009003; feature: ENVO:2100002; material: ENVO:00002003...
CCTTTGTTGTAATAAATTTTATAACATAACTATGGCTAAGTACAATATTCAACCTAAAAAAGAAAAAATAGCAAGATATCAATCTATGCTGAGTGAAGAAACTAAGGACCGCCTTCGCGACGAGATAATCCGTGTTCTTGTGACTGAAAGAAAGTACAAGGACCCAGACTATAGTTCCAAGAAACTTGCAGAGGATTTGAATACTAACTCTCGCTATATTTCTGCTGTATGCGCAACTCGATTTCATAAGAATTATGCCGAGTTGGTGAATGATTATCGAGTAAACGATGCTATGTCTTTACTTACCGATAAGCGTTATGCAAGAATGACTGTAGAAGGTATCAGCGAAATGGCTGGTTTCAATACTCGTCAGAGTTTCTATGCTAATTTCTTCAAGCGAATAGGCGTTACTCCCCGTCAATATCGTGCTAATCATCTTAAGGGATTGGAGTAAGTTTAATTGTTAATAACTAGAACATGAAACAAAAAGGAGGGTGTATCATAAGTTAATGATTCACCCTCCTTTTTGTTTTTATAAACTATTGCGAGTTACCTCTTGAAGTAGTTTCTCAATGCCTGGTGGCGGATACTCCTGTTCAATCTGCGTATGGTCAGATTTCGTATCTGGCGAACTCGCTCGCGTTTGAGTCCCATATCTTCAGCAATTTCAGCCATCGTTTCCTTAGGAACCCCTATACCATAGAATTTGGTGATGATTTCTTTCTCTCGTGGCAATAAATCTGCAATGCTTTCTGCCATTTTTTTCTTCATCATTTCTATATTCAGGGTATCATCTGCAATCTTTACATCCGGATCGTTTAATATGTCTAATAGGGTATACGGATTGTTTGCGCTTAGTGGCGCATCTACAGATACAGCCTTGTCTGCGTTTCTTGGGGCATATTTCTTCTGGTCTTTCGGTAAACGATAAACTCCTGATTGTTTATCGATGGCCTGTGATATAGCCTTGTGAACGAATGGACCGGCATAAGCCACAAAATCGGTGCCCCGGTCGGCTTGGAACTTTCTGGCTGCCATAAGCATTGCCAGCGTTCCTTCGCTAACCAAGTCATCAAACTCAACGCCTTTACCTTTATACTGGTTGGCTACTGATTTTACATAGTTTAAGTTCTCACTAACTATCTTGTTTATTTCTTTTTCTGTCATACTCAATAATTCTTTTTGCAAATATACATAGAATAATTCAAAAAAGCAAGTATTTTGCTCATTTTAACCAATCATTTTGGTTTCCACATATTATATATGTTTCTATGACTTGCATAAAGCTGCGTATGGACAGTATTCGCAACGATGCTTATCATCTGTAGGTCGGAATGGCTGGTCCTTGTCAAAGATGTTGGCGATGAGAACTTTCAGTTGTTTCATAAACTCTTCTTCGTATACATCTATGCTACTGATGAGTTCCTTGCCCATTTTTAATGTCGGATCATAATCTTCTGCTCCTGCATTTTGTATAAACAGCAAGCCTGGAGATACGGGCTCTTGAGCCGGATTCAGATTCCTGTTGTGTCTTACAATAATCGAGTAGAGCATAGATTGTAAATAATAATCTGTATGCTTGTTGAGCATGGATGGATCAAACACTTCGCTCAGTTCTCTTGGACGTGTTGTTGAAATACGTCCTGTTTTATAGTCTATTACGCGGATTCGTTCTGCAAGATTATTGCCATTTGCATGACCGTTAGCTGCAACAGCGTCCAGTCGGTCGATAAAACCTCCTATTGACAGAGATAAATTGCCGATACTTGTTTCTACTTCGACGTCAGTTTTTACAACCAACTCTAATCCGAGTATGGTGAATGGAGCCTGTCGCATATCTATCGTGACAAGTTGCCGGATATATCTTGCTATTACTTCTTTATTGATCAGTTGCAGACCATTATATTTTGGACGATACCCTGCAGCGCTAACTTTAAAGAGTTCTTCTCTGAACGCCTGATCAACCAGGCGATAAATCAGAGATTCGTCTTTTAAGGCTTGCTCTAATTGCTCTTTTGATACAACGATAGGACGAGTCAGTTTGAGTTCTCCTTTACCGTCGGTTGTCAGAGCATCGCTGCTTGCTAATCCCAGATAGAACAGCTCTGCTGCACGATGGAATATATTTCCAAATACTTTGTTGTCTACTTCGTCCTCATCCATTTCATCTGGCTCTCTCAGTCCTTCTACATATTTATAGTAGAATTGCTTTTCACATCTCAAATATGTATTCAGAAATGTTGGCGTAAGCATTTTCAAATTCTTGAGCTGGCTGAGCGCGTGCTGTTTTTTCTCTATTGGTTCATAAGTAGGACGCAGTGTGTTTTGTCCTGCGACCAAAGAAAAGCGCTTGATGTCATGATGGCTTTCTACCAGGAGTTGTAGCATAAAACGGCTCATCTCACCCGATTGGCCATCTTCTGTTGCGTTATTGTAACATAAAGTGATGTCGTGTGAGCGTTGGAGCAGACTGTGAAAATAATAGGCGTATATGGCTACTTTGTTATCTACCGTAGTCAAGCCGTATGCCTTTCTCAATGAATAGGGAATAAATGAAGCATCGTTCACACCTTTCGGCAGTTTCCCTTCGTTGCATGAGAGTACTAAGATATGCTCGAAATCCAGATTTCGAGTTTCCAATACACCCATTACCTGTATTCCTTCTGCAGGTTCACCATGGAAAGGAATACTTGTAGATTGGATGAGCTGTTGGATGAGTCGTTCCAGAGTGATGCAGTCTACTGCTAAGTCTCCTGCCTGGATGAGTTCTTGCAGACGGTTCAATAAGGTATAGGTCCTGAAGAGCGATTCCTGGAATAAAGGATCGTCCTGTTCTTTGCTATTCACACCTATTGTCTTCAAAATATCCAGCAGATACTGGATGAGTCTCAAGTTGTATTCATTTTCTGTTGCAGTCTCACCCAAATCTTTGAAAAGCAGAGACAAACCTTCATCACCATCCATGCTTAGGAATTGGCGGGTAGGATAGAACTGTTTCTGCTCGTCAAGAGCGCTCAAGAGTTTGCTATAATTTTGAGAAATATAGCGTGTGTATGGATGACGAAGTGCCATGAGTACATTGTGTAAGCGATAGTTGTTACTATGCTTGGGATGACCTACGCCCTGCAACTTGATGAGCTGTTGCAGCAAACTGTAGAATGGTGTCTGTTGAAGCGGATAACCCAATGTTATATTATATGCTATCTTGTCGTTCTCAGAATAATCTGGCAACGACTTGATGTCTTCGTTTGTAGGAAGACTATGTATAACACTTTGCAACAATCCTTCATCGGCTAATACTATAGCTACTTTTTTTCCATATTTATAGCGTTTCTTTTCTTTAAGCCATTGGTTTACATAGCGAGCCTGGATGTTTTCTGTAGATGCCGAAATGTATGTAATGTCTTTATTGTTATCAAAGTTATGATAAATTTCACGAAGATCATGAGGAGGCATATCATTCAATTCGTTAGGATAATATTTGAGATATTCACGAATATAGTGACCTGCCTCATGATTGTTTTGCATATAATAGTCATCGTAGTCCCAATAGAAATGTGCTTTACCCTCTTTCATCAAGCGGTCGCAGAGTTTCCGTTCTACTACTTGCATCATATTAAAACCGACAAAGAGATATTTCTTGTGTTGGAATTTGATATTTTCATCATTTACAACTTTCCTGTATAGAGCCCCCTCATAAGCCAATCCCTGTTCTTCAAGACGCATGTTGAACTGCTTATAGATATCAAGAAAATGGCTCCATAATTGTAGAAATCTCTTTTTGAGTTCTGAGTTGTGATCATCGTTGAAATTGCTGAAAAATTTCTTAATCAGCGTTTTCTGTTCTTCTGTAAGATATGAGATGTCATCAAGTTCATGTATATTGCTAAGATTGGCAAAGAGTTTTTCTGCTTCTGCCATGTTTTTATCAATATCGTCAAAATCTGTGATAAGAAGTTGTCCCCATCCATAAAAATGGTCTAGGGTCTCATCAATACCAGTGCAGGCTACGAATGTTTTATGTAAATCGCAAACAAGTTTGATTGGGTCTCCAACTTTCAATGTGCTATGTTTGCGAAAAAGGTCGCTGATAGTTATGTAAGATGGCGACCAGATAGGGTGATCAGTCAAACGTGCCAGACTCTCGTTGAGGAAAAGAGCGGCGCGTTTATTTGGAAACACGACGGCAATGTCGCTGAGATTGTTTCCGTATTTCTCGAGAATATCTCTTGCTACATATTTTAAAAATGCTTTCATATCTTAATGGACTTTTCAATGTTTGCAACTGTTCTTTATGTTGCCCTACTTTTTGGAAAGGGGCAATAGAACCATATTATTTTATTACTTCAACTATTCTGTTAGGGTATACATACCATAGATAACCTTTTACTCGGTGATGTCCCATACTTTTTAACAAGCCGATGTATTTTCTAACCTGTTCATGGTGTTCTACTTTCTGTTTACCGAATTTGAAGTCTACCACGATGGTTTCATTTTTTGAGTTTTGCATCACGCGGTCTGGACGGTATTCTGCCACTTTTCCATTTTCAACTGTCAGGATAGAACATTCATTTAGTATAGTCAGTTCCTTGTCAAACCATTTTGCGACCTTTGGTGATTCAAGTCTTTTCCTGATCATCTCCTTTATTTTCTCTGGTGTGAGGTCTTGATCGTATAAAAGTCCGTCTAACTCCAACTGTTTCAGGGCTCCATCAATATCATCAACCGTGCGGATTGTAGAAAAGAGGTTGTGCAAAATGGTACCCATTTTGATATAAAACTTCTGTTGTTCTTCCGTTTCATCACGCTTTATAAAGTCACGGCTCTGGTTACTTTGTCTGAATTCTGGCATTTCAGGCGTAACATTTATTTTAATTTCTAAAGGTTGAGAATAGGATGAGAGCACGTTTGTATCCTTCTTCTCGTTTGATTTCTTGGAAGAATCAGGTACATATATTTCATTATAGCAGAAAGATATGTCATCTGTTTTGGCATCAGAACCTATTCCTGTTAACTCCATCTTTACATCATTAGTTTCAAGTCGACTAGCTACCTTGTCGAGTACAGATTCAATAATGGCAGAACGATATGCACTATTAGCTCGTTTGCCAATTACAATCAGGTTGTGACTGGCACGCGTGAAGGCTACATAAAGCAGATTCAAATTGTCGACTATGTTTTGCAGATGTTCATGATTATAATCTGCTTCATATATACTTTGCTTCATCAGTTTAGCACTGAAATCTATAGGTACCAGTGGAAGCTCGTTGTATGGAGCTTCTTGCGGTGTGCACCAGATAGTGTTGGCTTTTTCTAGTTGCCAGTCACAGTAAGGCATGATAACATGATCGTATTCCAGTCCCTTACTCTTATGTATAGTAAGGAATCTGATACCGCCATCGCCATCGCTATGAATGCTTTTTTCGTGAATACGGTTATCCCACTCTTTCAGAAATCCTGTGATATCACTACTGTTATCTGTGAGATATTTACTTAAGCAATCATAAAAAGTACAGATGTAGGCAGTTTGCTTGATCATGTCTTTTATTTCGCCAAGTTTAAGTTCTGCAAAAAGGCGTTCTGTGAGATCGAACAGTGGCATTTCCAGATACTCAGAACGATTGGTCAAAAGTTGTTCCGGCATATTTCCTGCTACAGAATACGTGTCACAAAACTTGTTGAGAGTTGCTAATGCAATATTGTCATTTGGGTGTACCAGTATGTAGAGAGCGTTAACCAATGTGCATACTGCTTGGGAGGCATCCAGCCTGAATGCCTCATCTGAAACCAACGGATAGTCGGAATGGTTCATAAAATACTCTGCAATGTCCTGTATGTTACGGTTGCTTCTTACCAGGATTGCTATTTTGTTGCAAGGAACACCTCTTTCTACCAACTTGTCTACAGTGTCCAGTGTGGTTTGCATCATTCTGTCTTCAATATTTTCACCGCCCAGGAGCTGAATACTGATAGAACCATTAGGATTAGAATGGTGATCTGGTACTCGCTGGCAAACATCGCTATATGCGCTTTCCAGCTGTTTACATTCCTCAGGACATTTATCTTTCAGGTCTTCAATCTCCAATTTTACTGCTTCTGTGAAAAAAGCATTGTTAAACTCTATGATGTTTCTATCAGAGCGGAAGTTGGTACCCAAAGTTTCTATGCTTACTTTTTTCGCGCTTTTATTAAATTCTTTATCAATATTATTGAGCAGTCTCCAATCGCCGGATCGCCATCTGTAGATGCTTTGTTTTACGTCACCAACAATGAGGTTACCTGCATCTTCTCTACTCATGGTTTCTTCGAGCAGCACTTTAAAGTTCTTCCATTGGATGGTGCTGGTATCTTGGAACTCGTCAATCATTATATGGTCGAGTTGAGTGCCAATCTTTTCAAAGATGAATGGCGAATCGCTATCCTTTATCAGTGAATTGAGCAAGGTCTGAGTATCGCTCAAAAGGAAACGGTTTGCCTCTCTGTTCATCTCCCTTACCTTTTTATCTATGCTTCCCAAAAGGCGGAGCTGATTAAGATGCTTTATGGTCAGATCGCTACTTTTGAAGATTCGGGTGAGTCTTGGACGATTATCTTCTGCAAACAGCAGAATAGGGTAGAGCACCGATTCTACATAATTGAAGATATCAGTACAATTTTTTACATCAGATTTTTTGACCCATGCTTCCGGACTTTCCCGACATTTACAGAAAGTATCATTATGTAGATCATCATCACTGTATTTGCCATTTTTCAGCTTGTTGAAATAGCTCCAAATACCTCTCGTTTTTCCAGCTAAGTCGTCTGCCGTAAAGCCTTCTTCTTCAAGGGAATCGAAAAAAGTAGCAGCAATTTCTTTAAGCTGCTCTTTTGCCTTATCGCGCATTTTCTTCATTCGGTCGGTAAAATCCTTGAAGAAATCTTCTTGTTCCATCAATTCTGTCAGCTTGTCGGAATGAGCTTTGTAATAATCCTTGAATATGTTCTCACCGAATTTCTTGATCTGTCCTATGACATTCCAACTCTTATCATCATCAATATTTTCTTTGATATAATCCATAATCCAGAAAAGCAGACGATCGGTATCTTCAAGACTTTCTATAAGTTCATCAACGGCATGCTGTTCTATTTGATAGTCATTGAGTTCTATCCGTAAATTGGCAGTCAGATCAAGTTCACGTGCTAGATTTCTCAATACACTCTGAAAGAACGTATCGATGGTCATAACCCGGAAATAGTTATAATTATGTATGAGCAAATGCAGGGCAGATTCTGCATTTTTCTGAATTTGTTTGGATGAAAGATACGGTAAAGCCTGCTGTATTTGATTTACATAATCGTTTGCTTCTGGTAGTCCGTGTGCAATTTCGTATAATTTTCCTAAGATACGCATTTTCATTTCTTCAGTAGCTTTGTTGGTGAAGGTTACTGCAAGAATGGTTCTGTAGGAAGCAGGATTAGCTATCACGAGTGTCATATACTCGCGAGCCAAAGTAAATGTTTTACCTGATCCTGCACTTGCTTTATAAACAGTTAGTTGTGAACTCATATTTTGTTTTTTTATGATGTTATTGATATTGTGCCCTAGAAATCATGTTTTATCCATGCTTTTATGAATATTACCAATCTCTAAATAGTTCAAAACCGAAGCGACAGCCTATGCCATTAAACTTCGTGTTTTTGAAGGCTGCAAAGAATCCTAATGTAATAGCTCTTGTTGTTACTCCATATCCCCATTCTGTATATGGGTGTAAATGGTTTACAACAAGACTGCTTACATACAGACGCTCTGCTTCTATATATTTCCCAATCAGGGGGAGCCATGCAGTTGCAATCATGGGAGCTTCATAAGTGAAATTTCCGCGAACGTAATAATCACTGGCATTATACCATTGGGATGGCAGTAATTCGAATTCTCCACTCCAGCTATCATTCCAGCCTCCAGGAATATTGTCGTCATGGAAATTGGTATAGTCAACGAAGTCCCAATGATCACCTTTGCGGGTATAAAAGCCAGCTCCTAACCTTATAGAATATGATTGACGGCGTGATGCTTGAAAAATAGTTTGTGCATCTGCTTCTACCCGTTCGTAGTCTATGTTTGAACCTAGTAGGTTTTTCCATCCCTTTTCATAGTCTATCTTAAAGATAGAGCCTTTCTTACCCCATGGTAACAGTTCTAAAGCTACAGCTGGTGCTACTGATACATATTTGCTTGGGTAATTAAACAGTTTATAGAAACTTTCTACTACAGCTTTTCGTTGATGTGAAACTAAACCTACTTCAAAACCGACATAGTCGTTGAAACTCCAGTGGTTAGTAAGACGAAGATAATCATCTTTAAACTCTGTCAGTTTCCTTTTATTAGCATCAATATCTGTTGAGATTTCTGGTAATGACAATCCAGGATATTCTGAGAATAGTGGATTTAGAAAATCGTTATCTTCAGGTTTGCTGATGCCTAACATCTTTCGTGCAACACGATTATTCGATATTCTATTGCCGTTACCGATTTCTAACTTCAGATATCCATTGTGCTTCGGGTTATAGTTGAATGTCAATGGTATATTGAAATAAAATCTGTGTTGTTTCATACTGTAACCTCCTTTAAAGCGAAGCCCCAATTCCAGATTTTCTGTAAACCTGTAGCCTCCCTTCAGGTCAAACTTGTATACAATTCCTTTTCGCTCGGAGTATCCCATATAGAGTGGGTTGAGAATAGGACTGATACGGAAGTAGCCTTGGTTTTGCTTTCCGAAGCCTTGGGAAATCCTGTTTAATACATTATCACCGATAACATCCCAAAGTATGTCTTTTGCAAAGTTTTTCTCTGGTATGTTGTTATTCAGGGAATCTGTTATTTGTTTCCTTTTTTCGTAGAATTTTTTGTATATGTCAGCCTCATCTTGGTTTAACTCAATAGGGCGCACTTTTGCCATTAATGCTGTGTCGGCAACATTATTGAGTGAATCACTTAATATTTTCGGCAGTCCGTATACAGTTGTATACATGCCCGTTATCTTGTTACCCATAAAACTGAAGTTGGCTCTCATGCTGCATCTTGCAGGAGAAAGTGAACCAAATCCGTCTTTACCCATAATAATAGAGATATAGAAACGGGTCATATCATATTCGCCCTCAAAGTCTACCATGCTTATCTTTCCGCTTTGGGAATCAACAATGGCACGTGCTTCAATAACTTGGGTGTTTTTGAGACGTGGATATACGTAGACTTGTGCTTTGCCGAATGGTAATTGGGTGACGGCATATTTATAATATCTGCGATTCTTATAGTGGAAAGGAGAAAGAATATTCGTTTCGAAAAGTGTTTCTCCATATACCGTTGGAGTCATGTATTTCAAAACTGATGACAATGTGTTGCTTCTATGCGGAATGGTGCTTATGTTCAGCAAACGCTTGGCAACTGGTCTGCCATTTGCGTCTAGCGTCATTTGGTTATAAAACTCGCTGATGAATCTTCTGCCACCGCCATGAGCCACCGCATACATTGTCGGAACTAGCATGAGCGTTGCATTACGTTTGTTTGTTTTGATTTGAAATTTAGTGTAGGCATAACTCTTGTGCTCAGCTCTACCTGTTGTGTCAACAGATTGTGCATATTTAAATACCAAACACATCACCGAGTCACTAAAGGTGTCTCTCGGTGACATTCTTCTTGCATGTGCTGCAAAAGCCATCATGCAGAAGATAATCATCAAAATGATGTGTGTTTGATATTTCTTCATTTATTATGAGTTAAGATGTTACTTGGCAGAAAAACTATGCCAAATATTTTGGACAGCAGCTTTCCTAACCAAGATATTTCATAAGGATTCCTATCTTCCCGGATTCTCTCAGTTTGGTGATGCTTTTTTCTCTTATTTGGCGAACTCGCTCACGGGTCAGCCCCATTTTATCACCAATTTCCTCGAGTCCCTTTTCGGTTTCCCCAATTCCGTAGCATGCGCAGATAATTTTCAGTTCGCGATCCTTGAGGCAAACTTTTAAAACCTGTCTTAGGTCTTGTGCCATACTTTCATGGTCAACCTGTTTGTCTGTTCTGGCATCGTCTCCGCTTGCCATTACATCTGCCATAGAGTTGTCATCGTCATCACTGAATGGAGCATCGATGCTTACATGATGACCACTGGCAGCCATGCTCTGAGAAATCTTGTCCTCGTCAACACCCGTTCTGGCAGCAAGTTCTTCAACGCTTGGACGGCGTTGGTTTTCCTGCTCAAACTTATTAATTTCCTGGTTTACCTTATTGAGTGATCCTACCTGGTTGAGAGGAAGTCGAACAATTCGGCTTTGCTCTGCTATTGCCTGTAAAATACTCTGACGAATCCACCATACAGCGTATGAGATAAATTTGAACCCTCGTGTTTCGTCGAAGCGTTCTGCAGCTTTGATGAGTCCGATGTTTCCTTCGTCAATCAAGTCTGTCAAGGTGAGTCCCTGGTGCTGATATTGTTTTGCTACCGACACCACAAAACGTAAGTTGGCTTCAATCAACTTATTTTTTGCTCTTTCGCCAGCTCTACCTCCCTTGCGGATAGCTTGAGCCAATTCTATTTCTTCATCAATAGATACCATAGGGGCTCTACCTATCTCTACAAGATATTTGTCGAGGGCTTCACTATTACGATTGGTTATACTCTTTTGTATCTTAAGCTGTCTCATTATCTTTCCTCTTAGTTACACATTGCACAATTGGCGCAAAGATAGTAAAAATATTGATACACGACTAGAATTATAACTTACTTTAACGTAATTAACCTAACTTACTCATTTAAAGGTTATTTTACGGTCTTGTTCTTAACAAAACTTTGAAAAGCGTCATCGTATCCGTTAAACACGTTGATGTCTACCTCTCCATGTATTCCTGCTACTCTTCCGTCGGGGCAGAGTTGCCAATATACCAATCGGATGTCTGGTTTATACTCTCCATATCGTGCAATCCAAACCTGGTAGTTATGTTTCAGATCGGGAGCCTTTGGCAGATAGCGATTTACGAAAGTTTGGCTGATGTAAAGAATAGGCTTAACACCAGTTGCTCTTTCTACAATTCTAAGCCAAGTTCTAATGCGTGCAAACAAAACTCCAGACCCTCCCATTTTCTTGATTTGACTAGGAAGCGGTTCAACATCAAGAACTGGAGGAAAATCGCCTTTCCTAATGATACTGTGTTTCAGAAAGTGTCGTGCCTGTTCGGCAGCAGGTGTTATGGTGGTAAAGAAGTGATAGGATCCAACCTTGTAACCATGTGCTTTTGCATCACGATAATCTTTTCTATAATATGGATTTAACAGCGATTTACCTTCTGTACTCTTGATATAGATGAAGCGAATCGGGAAGTTTACTGTTCCTGACACTGTCTTTTTGCTGAGACGTCCAAGATGTGTAATGCGTAAACGGTTCCAGTTGATAGCATATTTTTTTCTGCCTTTTCCATGCTGGTATTTGCTCAGATCAATGCCATAAATACGTTCCGATGTATATACGAGCCTTTCGCCTTTATAGCGGTCATTTTTCCATTCGCCTATTCGTAATGGCTTCTTGGGAGCAATGCTGAATCCGAATCCTTCACGTTTCCCGTTTTTCCAGTAACCTTCATAATAGGTTCCATCGTATCCTTGCCAGCATCCATGACCGTTTGGTTGATAGATACTGTCGGTTGTACCCCGATAATATCCTAGAGAATCAGGTAAGAGGGTATAATCAATAGAGCGTCGAAGTGTGACTCCATGAGCTGTTGCTAAAGATGCTGCAAGTTGAGGTGAAATAGCTTTAACCCCTTCAGGAGTTGTTTCTGAGGAAAGTTGGAATGTGCGGCTTCCTTGTGCAGTTCCTCCATTCATTGCTTTGATGAGTTTGCATGCCTGACTCTTCCATTTTCCGTTCTCCTCTCTATAATAAGCTTGATATGAAATGGAGCGTTTCAACTTGAAATGTCCCTTTTTCTGTACATGTTTCAGGGAATCAATCAGTTTCTTGGCAGAATCGCGTAGTTCCAGTTCGTGTTGGGTATAAGCGCAAATAGAGTTGTAGCCTGCATCCAGGACAGAATGAGAGTGAATATAATAGTTCAGTTCTCCAACTTTCCATTTGGAGTCTCTATACAAACTGTCTAAAGAATCAACTTTCTCTTTAAAGATGCTATCCGCATCTTTGCCAAGATAGTGATTCCGGCTGATGCTGTTGTTGTAGCAGGCGGCAAGTCTTCCTTCACATGAAGGAATCAACGCCCAACGGTTCATAAAGTTGGCAGCCAGTGTCGTAGTGTCTTCGTCGAACCGGAGTATTGTTTTTCCATTTTGAATTAATTCATAGTGACTGTATACTTTTATGTTTGCTTTTGCCTTGTTCACTCTATCACTTGATGGGTTCAGACAATAATAGCTCCATGTGCTGGCGGCAGCCAACAGAATGAGAACTAAACTTGTGATATATAATATTTTCTTTTTCATTTGATGATGACCTCCAATATTTTCTTGGTGGTTTCGGTAATCTTTGTTTTTTCAGACGTACGTTCGCCGATAAGCCAGATGATTTCACCTTTACTATCAGTTAATACATGCTGTGTCTTCTTTTGTATATAGTCAAATTTCCTATCGGTCATATAGTCACTCAACAGTTTGCTACCCTTCATGCCGAAAGGTTGAAATCTATCGCCTTCTTTTACCAGTCGGTAGGTGAGGGGAAAACTGACTTTTTCAGCATCCAAAGTGATACATTGCGATTCTTTGCTTGGCATGAAGTCACCTATATGCGAGAAGATTCTTATCTTGATTTGGGTTCCTTCGTCCATGTTGTAAATGCCTTCTTCTGGCAGTCGGAACGCTCTTTGCTCCTGAATGTTATTCAAGTCTTTTATGTTAGAGATCAACAGCTGTTCTCTGTCGATGACTATCATATAGTCTTCGTTTTTCCAAATTTTACCGACACCATGATCCTGACTGAAGAGGCTTTCACAGATGTCATCAATGACATTGCCATGAAAACCATATCTGCCTAATTCTTTATGGAGTATGAATTCCGGACTTGGAGCATTCATGACAGATACTTTAGGGATATATATAACTTTCCTATAAGAGTCGGTTGTACTGATGCTATCCATGCTCTCAAGTATACTTTTCGCTTGGCGTATGTATTTGGCAGAGAGAGCGATATTTTCACTTGCTGCCGGGTTGATACTTTCTAAAAGAGGTACTACATGATGGCGAATTTTATTTCTTAAAGCATCGTCTTCCAAATTTGTTGAATCTGTGACAAAATCTTGCTTTTTTTCTTTTAGGTATTGTAATATATCCTGTCGGCTGATGCAGAGAAGAGGGCGCAGAATATTTCCGTTTTTGGGGGCGATGCCTGCTAATCCGTCTACTCCAGATCCTCTTAACAGATTCAGAAGTAAAGTTTCTACATTGTCATCGCGATGATGGGCCACACAAATGCCTCCTGCATGCAAGTCTTTTACTAATTGGGCAAAATAGCTGTAGCGTAAGTTGCGTGCAGCCATTTCGATACTTACCTTGTGCAAATGGGCATAAGCATAAGTATCAAAATGGATTCGAGACAAACTGATTCCCTGTTGTTGGCACAGATTTACACAAAATTGCTCGTCTCTGTCACTCTCTTCGCCGCGAAGGTGAAAGTTACAGTGCGCAGCAGAAATATTCAGTCCTATATTTTTCAAGATAAGCAATAGGGCAACGCTATCGGCACCTCCGGACAAGGCAACGATATATGGTGTTTGCCACTTGAACATACCATGGTGAATAATATATTTTTTGACGATATTTTCAATTTTGTTCATTCTGCGATACTTTAAAAGTATATGATGTTTCTTATTACTTTCTGTTTTTCAAAAAGTCTTCTGCCCGCTGCAAATCTTCTGGCGTGTCGATGCCTACAGTTTCTACATCTGTAGTACCAACTTTTATCTTGTAGCCATTCTGTAGCCATCGAAGTTGTTCCAGGCTCTCTGCTATTTCTAGTGAGCTTTGTGGAAGTTTGGTTACCTCTTTTAAAACTTCTTTGCGGTAAGCATAGATGCCCAAATGTTTCAGATAAGGAAAATTCTTGAGCCATTCTTCCTCTTCCTTTCCTCTTACGTATGGAATGATGCTGCGAGAGAAATACATCGCAAAGCCTTGATTGTCTACAACAATCTTTGGACTATTAGGATTTTTTACAGCTTCCATACTGGTAAAAGCTTTTCCTAAAGTGGCAATTTGGGTTGTTGGGTCATCAAAACACTGGCAGATGGTTTCCAGTTGACTCTTGTCAACAAAAGGTTCATCTCCTTGAACATTGACAATGACATCCCAGTCTCCACCAATTTTTTCGATAGCTTCTTCTATGCGGTCAGTACCGCTCTTATGATCCTTGCGCGTCATAACAGCTTTACCGCCAAATGCTTCTACAGCATTGAAAATTCGCTCATCGTCTGTTGCAACATAGGCTGCTTCCAGACAACTTGCGACTTTCTCATAAACATGCTGTATCACTGGTTTGCCATCTAACATGGCAAGTGGCTTTCCTGGGAAACGTGTTGATGCGTATCTTGCTGGAATAATTCCTATAAATTTCATAATCTTTTATATTTAAACCTGTTTACTATTCAATTCATGCGATTCGTTTAACTTCAAATAAAAAAAGTTGCACTTCCGCAGACGCAAAAGTACAACTTTATTTTGTATTCACCAAAAAACTTTTTGTTTTTTTTGAAAAACCTCAGAGAATATTTAACTGTCTCTTATACACATCTGACGCTGCCGACG
>ENA-UAIY01000229-UAIY01000229.1-human-gut-metagenome-genome-assembly--contig:-NODE-229-length-13316-cov-5.452832_pt1 | contig 13316 bp, 9 predicted proteins | sample MGYA00244423_ERZ654401 | MGnify/ENA primary metagenome ERZ654401 (study PRJEB26926, sample SAMN06165022) | human gut metagenome | biome: ENVO:00009003; feature: ENVO:2100002; material: ENVO:00002003...
AATTATTAGTATTATGTCAAAACAAATTTTAGATTCATTAGATAGGCAGATTCTGAAGCTGATTTCTCAGGATGCCCGTATTCCATTTTTGGAAGTGGCACGCGCTTGCAATGTGAGCGGTGCTGCCATTCATCAGCGTGTTGCTAAACTTACAAATCTTGGTATCATCAAGGGTTCACAATTCATCATTGACCCAGAAAAGATAGGTTACGAAACTTGTGCTTATATGGGACTCTATCTGAAGGAGCCTGAGAAGTTTGATCAGGTTGTAGAGGAGTTGAAGAAGATTCCTGAGGTTGTGGAGTGTCACTATACTACAGGCGGCTTTGATATGTTTATCAAGATTTACGCACTGAACAACCACCATCTCCTGGAAATCATCCATGACAAGTTGCAGCCACTGGGATTGTCTCGCAGCGAGACCATCATCTCTTTCAATGCATCTATCAACCGTCAGCTTTCTATGCAGGATCTCAAGAGTTTCAACGATGATGAAGAGGAAACTGATGAGGAGGCTGCAGCAGAGAAATAAGATATAAAAAGAAAAAAAGCAGTAGCTCCCTGCGGGATTACTGCTTTCTATAAAGGGTGAGGAATGTGAACGGTAAGCCGTTTTCATTCCTCATTTCTTTTTCTGTCACTTCCCATTCTGCCGGATTGATTTCCGGAAAGAAGGTATCGGCATGTGCTGGTTCCTTTTCTACGATTGTGAGATAAAGCTTGTCTGCAAAAGGCAAAGCCTGTTCATATATGCTGGCTCCTCCGATGATGAAACATTCATCTGATGCTTCTTTGCTTCCAACCGTTTTTTTGTTTCCTGCCTCTTCTTTCCTTGCTGCCAGCGCTTCTTCCAGAGATGTGTATACTTCGCACCCTGTTATCTGCTCTCTTGTCTTCGAGATAACAATATTCCGGCGGTTGGGCAAGGCTCCGTTCGGCAGCGACTCAAATGTCTTCCTGCCCATGATGATCGTATGTCCGGTTGTGAGCATACGAAATCGGGTCATGTCCGATGGGATGGCGTAGAGCAACCGGTTCTTGTACCCGATAGCTCTATGCACTTTTGATATACAGGCGATGATGCTGAGCATTTTTTATTTTAATGTTGAATGTTGAGTGTTGAATGTTGAATGATTCATTCTTGCTGTAAACTATTAACTATAAACAGCTCTCCCGTTCCGTGGCTGCTCTTGATCTTCCACTCCTGCGGATAGAGGTTGTTGGCACGGTTGCAAATGTTCTTTTCCCAGCCTATCGGAACCTGTCTGTAGGTTACCAGTACATAACCCTTAGGCGTATCGGCAGGCAGATTCACAGCCTCCTTGCGAAGGTAGCGGATGGCATCATCGTAGGATAACTCCACCTGTGGAAAGTGATCTTTGTTGAGCATCGTAGAGAGAGCGAGAGCCTGGTCGGGGATGAGACCCTTTCCCTTGTCTGTTCCCAGTTTCACACCGGCATGCAGCACCTTCAGGTTCTTTTCAGCCTGGTCGTAGATGTCTTTCCATCTGCCCGGAATGGCGTAAACCGTCTCGTTGCTCTCTGCAGGCATCCATTCCGTATCAGTCTTCAGCCAGCCGTCAGGAATCTCCGGTCCCTTTCCTTTAGCCACCTTCTTGTCTTTCTTCTTCTTATCCTTCCTGTTCTCCTTGGCTGGTGAGCTGGCTTCCCATTCGCCCTCTTTCTTCAGAATCGCCATAAACAGACCTTCGCCTCGCGAAACGCCAGGAATGAACCGGTAAACAGGGAAGTCGGTGCCCGTGAGGTTGCGGGTGATGTTCCATGCATCTTCTACACCCTCCAGTGCCATCACTTCGGCGCCAAGTTCTTCGCATATCCAGTTTACGTTCTCCTCATCTTCGTGCGCATTGAAGGTGCAGGTAGAGTAAATCAGGATACCACCTGGTTTCAGACAGTTCCAGATATCCGATACGATTTCGCGCTGCAGCTGCCAGCAGTTGTTCACATTCTGGGTACTCCATTCGCCGATAGCCCCTTCATCTTTGCGGAACATTCCTTCGCCGGAGCAGGGAACATCGGTAAGAATCACATCAAACTGCAACTTCGATTTCTTGTAATCGCGGGGATAGTTGTTGGTTACAATCATATCCGGATGACCGAACTTCTGTACGTTTTCGGCAAGAATCTGTGAGCGGGTGCGCATCGGTTCGTTGCTGAAGAGCAGACTCCCTTCCGGCAAGGCAGCTCTTACGGCAGTCGACTTTCCGCCAGGGGCAGCACAGAGATCCAGCATCATCACCGGTTCTTTTACGTACTGTCGGATAGCCATATCAACAAACATGGATGAGGCTTCCTGTACATAATATAAGCCGGCATGCAGCAGCGGATCGAAGGTGAATCCGGGACGCGTAGAGAGATAACGGCCGGTTTCCGGACACCAGGGAATCGGTTCGCCTACTGCATCCTTGCATTTAAAAGGATTGATGCGGATACTGGTTGGTGCCTCCTCTTCGAGGATAGCATGCTCCAGACGCTGGTACAGCTTTTCGCCCATCAGCGCCTGCGTATATGTTCTGAAATCTTCTGGTAATGTCTTCATTCTGTCTCTTTTTCTTTAATTTGTTTGCAAAAATAAGAAAAATTTCGTTTCTTTGCAACTAAATCGCGAAGAGATGCGTCTAAGAAGCAGAAATTTATCAAATAACAAGGTAAAAACAATAAAAAAAATAATGATATGAAGAAAGCAATATTGGCATTAGCGCTCGTTATGAGCATCGGAGCCACCCAAGTGTCTTTGGCGTCTTCTGCTCCAAAACATCGTTATCATCCAACTACCCAACAGGTAGATTCAAAGGCTGCTCCTGCATCTGCCGCACAGCCATCTGCTTCGAAGGATAAAGACGACGAGGCGTTGGAGGCTTATTCTGATACAACCAGTACAGATTCGGCCAACTATGATGATTATGATGAGAATGATAATAAGTCTGTTCATTCTAGATACAGTTTAGACAACTATGATGATCCGTTCGATTTCATCGGTTCGGTATTTGGTGGCGGAGCGCTGGCTGTTATGATCATCTTCTGTATCATCTTCGGTCTGCTGTTTGTCTTTGCTCCGCTGATCATCGTATTTCTGGTTATCAGATATCTGATTCGCCGCCACAACGACCGGATGAAACTGGCGGAGATGGCGATGGAGAAGGGCATCAATGTTCCGGAAAGCGACCGGCCGATAGACAAGCAGAGCGATGAGTATCTGGTAAAGCGTGGATTGAGAAATGCCTTCCTGGGAGCCGGCTTGTGCGCCATGTTTGCCTGGTGGGATGCAGATTTCCTGGCTGGTATCGGAGCCCTGGTCTTCTTCTATGGCATCGGTCAGACCGTTATCGGCTCGCTTCCTGCCATCAAGGACTGGTGGAAGAACCGTCACGGCGACCAGGGCACGGGGTATAATGGTACTCCGGTCTAGCAGCCGACATTCAATATATCATGGCTTCTCAATAGGAGGGAAAGTCACAAGGAAAAGAACAACAATTATTAGTTAATATATATATAAGGTGGAAAAGTTATCCGATATCTCTCTCGTCACGAAGGTGGTGATGCTTCATGACCGCAAGTCGTTCGACCTGCTGGTCAGGAAGTATCAGTCACCCATTCGTGGGTTCTTCCTACGGCAGACGCTGGGGGATGCGCAGCTGAGTGACGACTTGGCTCAGGATACTTTTGTCAAGGCATATACCCATCTGTCCGGTTTCAGGGGTACAGCCTCTTTCTCCACCTGGCTCTACCGCATCGCCTATAATGTATGGTATGATTATACCCGCAGCCATAAGGAGACGCAGGACATCGATACGCCTGCCGTTTCCAGTAAGAATGCACAGGGCGCCCATGCCGGATTAAAGATGGATTTGCTCAAGGCGTTACAGATTTTGAGCGAAAATGAACGTACATGCATCACGCTGCAGCTGATGGATGGACTCTCTATAGATAAGATTGCAGAGGTGACGGGAATGGCGCAAGGCACCATCAAGTCGCATCTCTCTCGAGGAAAACAGAAACTTGCAAGTTACTTAAAAAAGAATGGTTATGACCGATAAGATAAATGATAAGAAGTTGGAGAGCATGAAAGGGGAACCATTGAACCCTCAGGATGAAGAACTCTTGAAGATGTTCTTTTCCGATTGCCAGATGTCAGAGATTCCTGATGACGGATTCTCCGACAGGGTGATGCAGGCATTGCCGGCTTTACCCGAAACTGATACTGCGATGTCGCTGGTTAAGCGCCAGCGCCTGGAACATTTATGGACGGCTGCCTGTGTGGCAGCAGGCATCATCATAGCAGTAGTCTGTCAGGGATGGGAGCAGATTCAGGGATGGCTTTTCTCTATGAAGATAGATTTCCTCCTCTCCGGTTCGCGTGCCCTTACGCATGTGGCAGATACCATCGCCCACTCTCAGAATCTCCTGATGGTGCTGGCTGGCTTCGTTGTCCTCATCATGGTTTGGGGATATAATGAACTGGCTGATGCGCGTCAGTAGGCTTCTTCCCTGATATCAATTGTATGAATGATCAACTCTTTCTATTAGCAGAATAGTTTTTAGTGCTAATAGAAAGAGTTTTTTATTACTATAAATATCATCTTTATGCTCTTGAAATCTCCGTTCAAAGCTTTTGAATGTCCGTTCAGTGTCTTTGAACGGACATTCAATGACTTTGAACGGACATTCAATGTCTTTGAACGAAGATTTAATATTGCTGAATATAGAAAAACAAATAGGTGCTGCTACTTTTTCAGTAGAGCACCTATGCATATGATATCGGTTTCTAAAACAATTTATAGGTAGTGCGGAGCACTTTGAACTCGGTTCGGCGGTTCAGCTGGTTGCAGATTTCCTGATGCTCCTTGCTCTGCTTCAGGATAAATTCTTCGTTGAGCGCATCGCCTTCCTTGAGCCAAGGATACTTCTCGGTAAGTTTCTTGCGCACATTCTTCGGTTTCTCCTTGCCGTAGCCCACAGGGGTGAGGCGCTCTTTCTCTATGCCGTGTTTTATCAGGTAGTCTACTACCGATTGGGCGCGGCGCTGAGACAGATGCTTGTTATATTCGCTGTTTCCCTTGTAGTCGCAATGGGCGCTGAGTTCGATGGTAACGTGCGGGTTCTCTTTCAGCAGCGTTACCAGCTGGTCGAGGGCTGTTGTACTGGCTTCGGTAAGGGTTGCCTTGTCGAAATCGTAGAAGATGTTGTCGATGAGTACAGGGGCTGTGATGGAAGCCAGCGGGAACTGGAGCACGTATTCCTTACTCTCTTTAGCCGAATCAACCCGAAGTTCTTCCTTGTGGTTGAGGTAGCCTTTGCAGGATGCCATCACCAGGTAGTCGACATGCGGATTGATAGGGAGGACAAACGAACCGTCGCCCTTGACGGATAGTTTCCTGTTCGTTCCGTCGTTGCCTACGATTCTCACCTCGGCGGCAGGCAGTTCATAACCGTCTTTCTCGTAAACCCATCCCTTCATTGTGGTAACAATCTCCGGATTCTCGAAGGAGTAGATATGGTCATAGCCTCTTCCGTCTTTTCTGTTAGAGCAGAAGAAACCCTGGTTGTGGAGACCCTCGAAAGTCATTCCGAAGTCATCGGCTTCTGTATTCAGCGGATAGCCGGGGTGGGTGAGTTCATATTTCCGGGTAATGGAATTTACTTTGGCGATATAGATGTCGAGTCCGCCCATTCCCACATGACCGTTGCTGCTGAAATAGAAGTCGCCGTTAGGACGGAAGGTAGGGAACATCTCATCGCCTGGGGTGTTGATAGGCTCGCCCAGGTTCTCTACGCCGCCCAGTCCGGCAGGAGTGATGCGCACTCGCCAGATGTCGAGACCGCCCTTTCCGCCCGGCATGTCTGATACGAAATAGAGCCATTCGCCATCAGGGGAGATGGCTGGATGGGCAAAACAACTGAGCGTATCTTTGCTGATTTCCAGATTCGTAGGCTTGCTCCAGGCTGCATCTGAGCGGTTGGAGGTTACTATCTGGGCTAAGCGGGGCGAAGTGGGATCGGTGGCACACTGGGTGAGGTACATCTGCTTGCCGTCTGGGGTAAAGCAGCATGCGCCCTCTTCGTAGTCGGTATTGAGACCGGTTCCGATGGCTTCCGGCTTGCTCCATTTGCCTTTGTCGTTCTTTTCAGAGAAGAAGATGTCGGCAGATTTCGTTCCCGTCACTCCGTTCAGGTCGCTGCCTTGGGCTTCGTTGCGGGTTGAGGTGAAATAGAGCTGGCTGTTGTCTTCGCTGAGGAACATCGGCGAATAGTCGTCTCTTCGGGAGTTGAAAACATCCATCCGCTTTACCTTGTACCGGCTTCCTTCCTTCTTCCAGACTGGGGCTTTCTGTGCCGATTCGAGTCCGTTCTTTACCAGCACGTTGTCGGGCATGGAATCGAGCAGAAATTCGAATTCCTTGGCAGCCTGTCTGTAACTTCCGTTCTTCAGGAGAAGCCGGGCGTAAGCCAAGCGGTCGTTGAGGTCTGCCTGCTTGTATCGGATGGCATTGCTGTAGGCAGCCAGTGCCTTCGGCGTACTGTTGATTTTATCATAGCAGCGTGCCATCTTCAGAGCCACCTTGCCCCGGGCAGCCCGCTCTTTGGTAGGTGTCTTGGTGTACACCTTTTTATATTGGGTTGCCGCATCGTAGTATTCGCCTAAAGAAAGATGCTTATCTGCTTTCTTCAGGTTCTGTTCAATGCCGCAACTTATCAGAAAGAGGCAGCTGATTGCTGTTATGATTTGATAAAATCTTATTTGTTTCATACAGGAACAACTTAATTATTTTACTGAACTTTCGCAAGCAACTCTCCCACACGCCCTGAAAGGGCAGAAGCTCCTAGCCCAGGGCAACGCCCTGGGTATAGTAGCAGTCTGCAAGTCGCCCTGTAAGGGCAAAAGCCTTATAAATTGCCTCGTTCTTTGAAGCTTTTGCCCTTACAGGGCGACAGGTTTGTGTCCATAATGACCCAGGGCGTTGCCCTGGGCTAGGAGCTTCTGCCCTTTCAGGGCGTGTGGAGCTTATATGTGAAACTTGAGTTATATCTTATTACATCTGCGAGAATGGCTGACGATATTGGCAGCCTGCCTTCCAGTTGCTGCAGCCATAGGCGGTCTTGCCCTTGATGATGACGCCCTTGCCGCAGAGCGGGCATGGCTTGCCTACCATTGGGTCGGCTGGAGCCTGAGGAGCAGAAACCGGCTGTGCTGCTGCATTCTGCGTATTTGTATTTTGTGCAGTAGCTTCATCCTTTTTCTTGGCTGGCATCTTCTTGGCTGGTGCTTTCTTGGTAGCCGGTTTCTTGGCAGCCGGTTTCTTCTTGAGGTCTTCCTCTGTCATGATGGTCACTCTCCGGTTGCTGTTGTCTGACAATACATCGATGACAATCTTGTTGATCTGTTCTTTCAGTCCGTTGATGAAGTCGGCAGGATCGTAGGTCTTGTGCTCGATGTCGCGGAGCTTCTTCTCCCAGATACCGGTCAGCTCGCAACTCTTCAGCAGTTCCTCATGGATGGTGTCGATGAGTTCGATGCCTGTCGGGGTTGCCATCAGATTCTTGCGCTGGCGACGGATGTAGTGGCGCTTGAAGAGGGTCTCGATGATGCCGGCACGGGAGGATGGTCGGCCGATTCCGTTCTCCTTCAATGCAGCACGAAGTTCTTCGTCTTCTACGAATTTACCGGCTGTCTCCATCGCACGCAGCAGGGTTGCCTCGGTATAATACTTAGGTGGCGTGGTCCATTTCTCCGTCAGGGTAGGCTGATGTTCTCCCGATTCGCCTTTTGTGAAGGATGGGAGGGTTCTTTCTTCTACCACTTCCTTCTTGGCACCGTTTCCTGAGTCTGCATTTCCGTTGGCGTTATCTGAAGCATCATCGTCATCTGCATTCTTTACATCCTTGGCATAGACTACTCGCCAGCCCGGTTCGAGAATCTCCTTACCGCTCACCTTGAACTCTATCTTCTCCGGTTTCGGTCCGTCTTCGTTGATGACTTCGCCCAAAACGGTGGTGGTGGAGAATTTACAGTCCGGATAGAACACGCTGATAAAGCGCTTGGCGATGAGATCATACACGTTTGCCTCCATATCGGTGAGTCCGGTTGGCGGAACACCGGTTGGGATAATGGCGTGGTGGTCGGTTACCTTGCTATTATCGAAAACCTTCTTGCTCTTCGGCAATTTCTTGCTGATTGTTGCGAGCTGCTGGATGAGCGGGAGGTATTTCTGCTGACTCATGATCTTTGCCTGACTCACTCCGTTCAGAATCTGCGGACATTTCGGATAGATATCGTCGGTCAGGAACTGGGTATCTACACGAGGATAAGTGGTATACTTCTTCTCGTAGAGACTCTGGATGAGCTTCAGCGTAATATCGGCAGAGTAAGCAAACTTCTTGTTGCAATCCACCTGCAGCGAGGTGAGGTCGTAGAGATGAGGTGGCGCCTCGTTTCCCTTCTTCTTGCTTACATCGGTAACGGTGAAGGGTTTGCCGGCGATGGTGCTGAAAGCCTTCTCGCCTTCCTCCTTGCTGGTAAACTTGCCGCTGGTGGCGGTAAACTGGGTGTCGCGGTAGATGGTGGCAAGTACCCAGTAAGGTTCTGAAACGAAGTTGTCAATTTCCTTCTGTCGGTTCACGATGAGGGCAAGGGTAGGGGTCTGCACCCGGCCGATGCTGAGCACCTGTCGGTTCTGACCATATTTCAATGTATAAAGTCGGGTGGCGTTCATACCGAGAATCCAGTCGCCGATGGCACGGGAAAGTCCGGCAAGATAGAGTGACTGATATTCCCCCTGGTCTTTCAGTTCCTGGAATCCCTGCTTGATGGCCTCATCGGTCATGGATGAAATCCACAGTCTCTTGACTGGGCATTTTGCCTGCGCCTTCTGCATCACCCATCTCTGGATAAGCTCTCCTTCCTGTCCGGCGTCACCGCAGTTGATGATGCTGTCGGCAGCCTGCATCAGTTTCTCGATGGTAGCAAACTGCTTCTTGATGCCTTCATCGTTGATGAGCTTGATACCGAATCGCTGTGGAATCATCGGCAACGCCGCAAGGCTCCAATGTTTCCACATCGGAGTATAATCATCTGGTTCCTTCAGCTCACAAAGGTGGCCGAAGGTCCATGTTACTTGGTAACCATTACCTTCCATATAACCGTCGCGCGCCGTGGTAGCCCCGATGATTCGGGCGATATCCTTAGCCACACTCGGTTTCTCTGCTATACAAACTATCATGTTTTATTCTTATTTCTGTTTGCAAAGGTACAATAAAATAATGAGATAGCCATCATTTCGCCTCCTTTTTCTCATGGCGGGGAATAAAATATTCCACAAAAAAGGTCGCCCTGAAAGAGCAAAAGCTTCTTGCATTCAAAGCTTTTGCCCTTTCAGGGCGACCTTGCTGATTGTTATCTAACCCAGGGCGCTGCCCTGGGCTAGGAGCTTCTGCCCTTTCAGGGCGTATTCGTATAAATCTGCGTAATCTGCGAAATCTGCGTGAGATAAAAATTATTCCCGCGTGCGATTACTCGTACTCCTGCCAGCTCTTAATCTGAAGCTGATCCTGGCTCATTGTGCAGAATGCCTCGATGAAGGCGGAAGCCAGACGGGCATTGGTGATCAGAGGAATGTTGTGGTCGATGGCGCCACGACGGATTCTGTAACCATTGGTCAACTCACGCTTGGTGTGATTCTTAGGGATGTTGACGATGAGGTCGAACTTGTGGTCGGCAATCATCTGCATCACGTTAGGGAGATCCTTGTGGTCCTCATCAGGCCATCCTACGGCTGTAGCCTTCACGTTGTTCTCGTTCAGGAACTTCGCTGTACCGGCTGTAGCGTAGATGGTGTAGCCGTTCTTCACCAGCGCCTGTGCAGCGTCGAGCAGAGAAGCCTTCTCCTTCGCACCACCGCTTGAAAGCATGATGCCCTTGTCCTTAGAAGGAATCTTGTAGCCGGTGGCAATCAATGAGTTGAGCAATGCCTCCTCGAAAGTATCACCCATACAACCTACCTCACCGGTAGAACTCATATCTACACCCAAAACAGGGTCGGCGTTCTGCAAACGGGCGAATGAGAACTGGGATGCCTTCACACCCATACGGTCGATATCGAAAGCAGACTTATCCGGTTTTTGATATGGAGCATCGAGCATGATGCGGGTAGCCGTTTCGATGAAGTTGCGCTTCAATACCTTGCTCACGAATGGGAATGAGCGGGATGCACGGAGGTTACACTCGATTACCTTTACATCGCGACCCTTAGCCAGGTACTGGATATTGAAAGGACCCGAGATGTTGAGCTCCTTGGCGATGGCACGTGAAATCTTCTTGATCTGACGGGCTGTAGCGAAGGAAATCTGCTGGGCAGGGAAGGTCATGGTTGCGTCGCCGGAGTGAACACCAGCATACTCTACGTGCTCTGAAATACCATACTCTACAATCTCACCGTTCTGAGCCACACCATCGAACTCAATCTCGTTGGTCTCTGTCATAAACTGAGAGATAACCACTGGGTACTCCTTGGAAACCTCAGAAGCTGCCTCCAGGAAGCGACGCAACTCATCATCATCGTGGCAAACGTTCATGGCTGCACCAGAAAGAACGTAAGATGGACGAACGAGCACAGGATAGCCTACCTCGTCGATGAACTTCTGAACATCCTCCATTGATGTGAGGGCGCTCCACTTAGGCTGGTCGATACCCAACTTATCGAGCATGGCAGAGAACTTACCGCGGTTCTCGGCACGGTCGATGTTGACAGGAGATGTACCCAGGATTGGCACAGACTGGCGATGGAGCTTCATAGCCAGGTTGTTTGGAATCTGACCACCTACAGAAACAATCACGCCACGTGGTGACTCCAGGTCGATGACATCGAGTACACGCTCGAATGAAAGCTCATCGAAGTAGAGACGGTCGCACATATCGTAGTCGGTAGAGACGGTCTCCGGGTTGTAGTTGATCATGATTGACTTGTAACCCAACTTGCGTGCTGTATTGATGGCGTTTACTGAACACCAGTCGAACTCTACAGAAGAACCGATGCGGTAAGCACCCGAACCGAGAACGATGACAGACTTCTCGTTCTTGTAGTAGTTGATGTCGTAACCCTCTACAGCGTATGTCATGTAGAGATAGTTGGTGAGGTCAGGATGCTCGCTTGCCACAGTAGGGATGCGCTTTACGGCAGGAAGAATGTTCAACTTCTTACGCTGGGCACGAACTGCCAGCACCTCTTTCTCCATATTTGTGTTCTGAGTCTTCAATACGAAGCGGCCAATCTGGAAGTCAGAGAAGCCCAATACCTTAGCCTCGCGCAATACCTCGGCAGGAATCTCCTCCAAAGTATTATATTCAGAAAGCTTGTGCTTGTAATCTACGATATTCTTCATGCGCTCGATGAACCAAGGGTCAATCTTGGTCAACTCCTCGATGCGCTCGATGGTGTAGCCTTCCTCCAGAGCCTGGGCGATGGCGAAGATACGGAGGTCGGTAGGGTTGGAAAGCTCCTCATCCAGGTTATCAAACTTGGTGTGGTCGTTGCCTACGAAACCGTGCATTCCCTGACCAATCATACGGAGACCCTTCTGGAGCATCTCCTCGAAAGAACGGCCGATAGACATGATTTCGCCTACAGACTTCATGGAAGAACCAATCTTGCGGCTTACACCGGCAAACTTGGTAAGGTCCCAACGAGGAATCTTGCAGATCATATAGTCGAGTGATGGAGCCACATAAGCTGAGTTAGGAGTACCCATCTCACCAATCTGGTCGAGCGTATAACCGAGGGCAATCTTAGCTGCAACGAAAGCGAGCGGATAACCGGTAGCCTTAGAAGCGAGGGCAGAAGAACGGCTCAAGCGAGCATTGATCTCGATGATACGGTAGTCGTTGGTCTCAGCATTGAAAGCATACTGGATGTTGCACTCACCCACGATGTTGAGGTGACGGACGCACTTCACGGCGATGTCCTGCAACATCTTCACCTGCTCGTCGGTAAGAGAACAGGTTGGAGCCACAACGATAGACTCACCTGTATGGATTCCGAGTGGGTCGAAGTTTTCCATAGAGGCAACGGTGAAGCAGCGGTCGTTAGCATCACGGATGCACTCGAACTCAATCTCCTTCCATCCCTTCAGGCTCTCCTCAACGAGTACCTGAGGTGCGAAAGTGAAGGCAGATTCAGCAATCTCCTTAAACTCCTCTTCGGTCTTGCAGACACCGGAACCGAGACCACCCAGCGCGTAGGCAGAACGGATCATGATAGGGTAGCCGATGTTGCGTGCCGCAGCCACAGCCTCCTCCATGTTCTCGCAAGCGTGGCTTACTGGAACCTTGAGGTCAACCTTGTTAAGCTCCTTTACGAAGAGGTCGCGGTCTTCCGTGTTCATGATAGCCTCTACCGAAGTACCCAACACATCCACACCATACTCCTTGAGCACACCGTTGAGGTAAAGTTCTGTACCAACGTTCAAACCCGTCTGTCCACCCCAAGCCAGCATGATGCCGTCTGGGCGCTCCTTCTTGATAATTTCAGTTACAAAAAAAGGTGTCACCGGCAAGAAATAAACCTTGTCAGCAATACCTTCACTTGTCTGAATTGTAGCAACGTTTGGATTAATGAGGACGGAACTAATACCCTCCTCGCGCAAAGCCTTGAGAGCCTGCGAACCGGAATAGTCAAACTCACCTGCCTGGCCGATCTTCAAAGCACCGGAACCCAGAACGAGGACTTTCTTAAGCTGTTTCTTCATCATTAAATATAACTATAAGTTTGTTCTTTATATGTCTTGTTATTTATGTTTTTAGCAACTAAACTGTATTTGTGTTAGTTCACAAATGGTAGACACACTATTTCTAGATGCAAAGTTACGCTATTTATTTGATTATTCCAAATTTTCTGCAATTCTTTACAGTTAAATAACATCAAATCTCATAATTTCTTCCCTAAAATCTTTTATTATTACTATTTTTTTGTTACTTTTGCAGCGGCTTTTAGTCATGTATAAAAAGAATAAACAAATAGCAAACAAGATAAATATAACAACAATGAAAGTCGGATTATTCGTCCCTTGTTATGTGGATGCCCTTTACCCTGAAGCGGGTGTGGCTACATACAAGTTGCTTAAGCATTATGGACTAGACGTGGGTTATCCCGAAAAACAGACTTGCTGCGGCCAGCCAATGGCTAATGCCGGTTTTCAGGACAAGTCGGAGAAGGTCATAGAGACATTTGATGAGCTGTTCAAGGATTACGATTATATCTGTCTCTTATACACATCTCCGAGCCCACGAGACTAAGGCGAATCTC
>ENA-UAIY01000244-UAIY01000244.1-human-gut-metagenome-genome-assembly--contig:-NODE-244-length-12695-cov-8.726661_pt1 | contig 12695 bp, 9 predicted proteins | sample MGYA00244423_ERZ654401 | MGnify/ENA primary metagenome ERZ654401 (study PRJEB26926, sample SAMN06165022) | human gut metagenome | biome: ENVO:00009003; feature: ENVO:2100002; material: ENVO:00002003...
GTAACGGTTGCACATCCTGAGCGTTTCAAGATCAAGATACGGGCTTACAATATACTGCGCACCGCTGAGCATTGCGATTCTCGCCGTTGCGGCGTCCATGACAGTACCTGCACCGAGTATTATGTCCTTAGGGTCGTATTTATATGAGAGAGTTTCGATAACTCTGTCCGCATGAGGAACGCTGAAGGTCAGCTCGATTGCCGCAACTCCGCCCTCCATGCAGGCATCAACGATTCTTTCCGCCTTGTCGGCATTTTCTGCTCTGACAACGGCGACAATGCCGCAGTCCTGAATTCTCATAAGAATATTTTCTTTATCCATAGTGTCCTCCGTCAATTATTGATTTTCGGCGCAGTGAGTATTCCCACCCGTCTGAGAACATATTCATTGCTCCAGTTGCACTTCTTGCTTCTCCATGCGTCGGGTCCGTGCCAGGGCTCGGCCTCATTGACAAGGTGAAGCGGGCCGAAGGTGTTGTAGCGGTGAGTGTAAAGCGTCATTTCAACATCATGCTCACCGTCGGAAAGTCCGTCAACGCCGAGAATGTACGGCGGATAGATTATATTGCCCTTTTCCTCGCCGTCAACCTTGACGGAAATCATTGCGCCTCTGTACCATGAAGCACAGATATCAAATTTTCCGTTTTCTGCAACTGCCTTGAATTTGTATGTAATATTGTCGCCGTAGAACGGGAAGCCCTGTCTTGTTATGTCGCCGAAGCCGATCTTTTCGGGCATAGCGATAACTATTTTTTCGGTTCCCGTAACCTTAACGCCGAAATCGCCGAGAATAAACACGCTCTCAATGTCGGTCTTTTCGCCGTATGCATATGTCAATTCAAGTGTATTTTTACCCTTGATAATGTCGGAAAGCTTTACTCTGAAAATCGAAATATCAACATAGCTGCCGCAAAGCTCTTTTGCGACCTCACTGCCGTTGAATACGATTTTTTCAAGTCTGTCCGGCTCTTCAAATGCAAGCTCGGCACCGCTGTAATCAATCTCGCTGTCGAAAGTGTAACGCAGCGTAAGCCTGTCCACCGGCGGAATATCGCCCGAAACCCACGGCTGAACTATCGAACCGCCTCGAAGCGGAAGTCCGAGACGCTCACGGCAGATATTATCAAGGCGGAGAATTTCCTCCTCGGGAGAAAAATCGGTCTCGCCCGAAAGCTTAAATTTTGCCATATCGAGCAGAAGCACGTTCTTTCCGTCGAGCTCATAGTCCACCAAGCCGACAACCGACTTGCCCTCGGGAACATCGGATTTTTCCTCACATTCTGCCGAATCGGTCTTGCCGTCGGTCAGTTTTATAAGAAGCGAATCGTAGCTGTAGAGCTTATGTGAAATAACGGTTTTTCCGTTAATATACGAAGCGCCGAGCGGAGTTATCTCACCGCTTTGCGTATCGTAAAGCTCCGGCACAAACTCGCCGTCAACCGTAATTTTTATGTCACTGCCGTAATCAATATCCTTGATTTTCGGTTCCGAATCGTGGCAGATAAAGAGCCATTCGCAGTCGTTGTCACGGCGAAGCTGATAGATAAGGTTATCCGTCAGTCTGCCGTTGGCATATCTCAAAGTAACTGTTCTGTCGCTTTCAAGCGTATTGAGAAGCGAAGCCCTTGAAAAATCAATTCTTATGCTTCTTTCAAAAAGCTTCCTGCCCCTGTCGGATTCAACGGCGTCGCAAAGATACGGCGCGTCGCCCATGAATATGAGCCTGCCTCCGTTTTTGCCGAACTCGGAAAGCCTGTCAACAGTAGTTGAGCGGAGTGTTTCGCAGCCGGGAACGATGACTGCATCGTATTCCATCTTTCCGACCCTGAGCGGATTTGAGCCCTTCTCGCAAAGAGACGGAAGAAGCGACTCCGAAATAAAATCGAAATCTATACTGCCCTCAAGCAGCCAGTTTGTAACGTTATCAAATCTTTCGTCAAGGCTCTCACGCAGAACGGCTGTCTTGTCGTTCGGTCCCCAGTGAAGCCAGAAGCTCTCGATCGGGTGAATGACGGCAACCTTGACAACAGGCTTGCCCCTTGTCAGAGCCGTATTGAGTCTTGCAAAGTGATCCTCGACAACCGAGAATTTTTTATACCACGGCGACTGATACGAGATTGAAGCGGGATAGTCACGCTTCGCCTCGCCGCCCATTGCATACCATGAAAGATGCGGAACTCTGACCGTTACGCCGAGCGCCGCCTGCCAATCGCCCTGATGCTTATAGGTTCTGAAATCGCAGTCCCAAGCCGTCACTCCGTAAAGCTCGGAGAGCATACCCTCATAGCCGAACTGGTGAACCGCCGACTGTGCCTGCTTTGCCGTTGTGAACTCGTGCCAGTTGCACAGCATATCAATGCCGGGGATATCAAAGCCCCTGTAGGAACGCATAGCCTCTCCGAGTGCGGCGCACTGACTGCGAAGCGTCGGTTCCTCCATCATGTGTCCCGTTAAAGCAATTCCGTTTTTGCGACACCATGAGCCGATATTGTCGGCAAAGGAGCTTGAGAAAAGCTCTGAAATAAAATCGTGATATCTGTATCTGTGCACGGACGGCTTGCTCTCCGGCAGATCCCAGAAAAGCTCGGGGAGCGTCGCATAAATATCCGCGCCGTAAGCCTTTTCGTAAAGCTCGGGAACCTTGTCGGTCCAGGGCATTATCATGTCCATTTTATCAAAGGAATTGTTCATAACCGCCTTGTGAGTGAACTGCGGCTCGTCAGTGAAAATTGCCGGAACGGTCTTGTCAAACTCGTCGCCTGTGCATTTCCTGTATTTTTCGTGAGTGACCTCAACGAACCGATCGACTGCGTCCTTTGAGAGCGTATCGGCATAGGTTTTGCCGTTGAACCAATCGGACTCGCCTATAATCTCCATAAACGCATACCATTTTGTGCCCTCGGCATCATCGTCCTCGCCGATTCGCTTGTAAGAGGACAAGTAACCGTCCCTGTCAAGCACAACATCGTAACAGGCAAGCAATTTTCCGTTATTGGTTCTGCCTGCGCTGACCTCAACGGATTTCTTAGCCTCTGCGGTCTTGAACGGAGTAAAAAGAAGATATCTCGCTCTGTACCGTACATCCTCCGTTACATATCCGCCTGCAGCTCCCGACGGCCATCTGTCCTCATCGTAAAGCCAGGCAAGCATTTTTTCATCCTTAGCCTTTTCAACGCAGTCTCTTATGAGCTGCATATATTCATCGCTGAGGTATTTATTTTTAAGTCCCGTTCTGACGTGCATATGAAATCCGCCGAAGCCCATTTCCTTGAAAATTCCGATCTGTCTTTCAAGCTCGTCCTTTTCAAGCCAACTGTTCCATGCCCAGAACGGTGTTCCTCTGAATTCACATGTCGGATTCTTAAAAAGCTCCTTTGAAAGCTTTTTTTCGCTGTTTTTCTTATATAGCATAAATCATCCTCGCTTATCTTTGTACTCTTGCACCAGCACCGCCGATTATTCTTTCAACCTCGGCTTTCGTTGCCATTGAAGTGTCTCCCGGGGTCGTCATGGCAAGCGCACCGTGAGCCACACCGTAATTGACCGCCGTCTGCGGATCGCCGGTTTTCATTAAACCGTAAATAAGTCCCGAAGCAAAACTGTCGCCGCCGCCGACACGGTCATAAATTTCAAGGTCCTTAAAATCAAGTCCGTTATAAATCCTGCCGTCAGCCCAGCATATTGCGCTCCAATCGTTGACAGTAGCGGTTTTGACCGTTCTGAGCGTTGAAGCCTCAACCTTGAAATTGGGATAAAGCTCCGCCGCATTTGCCATCATTTTTTTGTAGCCGTCGATGTTCAGCTCCTTTAAATTCACGTCGTTGCCCTCAACCTCAAGTCCGAGACAAGCGGTGAAGTCCTCCTCGTTGCCGATCATGACGTCGATATATTTTGCGATCTCCCTGTTGACCTCTTGAGCCTTCTCCTTGCCGCCGATATTGCTCCAAAGAGACGGGCGGTAATTGAGGTCATAGGAAACTGTTGTTCCGTATTTTTTCGCTGTTTTAACAGCTTCGATAACAACCTTAGCCGTTGTGTCGGAGAGTGCGGCAAAAATTCCGCCCGTGTGAAGCCATCTAACACCGAGAGTGCCGAAAATGTACTCCCAGTCGATATCGCCCTCTTTGAGCTGAGAGGAGGCGGTGTTTCCCCTGTCGGAAACTCCGAGTGCTCCACGGATTCCGTAGCCTCGCTCGGTAAAATTCAGTCCGTTTCTGACCGTTCTTCCGATGCCGTCGTATTTCACCCACTTTATCAGCGAGGTATCCACTCCGCCTTGAAGCATGAAATCCTCAACAAGCCTGCCGATCTCATTATCGGCGAGCGCCGTGACCGCCGCCGTTTTCAGTCCAAAGCATTTGCGAAGTCCTCTTGCGACGTTGTATTCGCCGCCGCCCTCCCATACTCGGAATGAACGCGCAGTTCTTATTCTCGAATCACCGGGATCGAATCTCAGCATTATCTCACCGAGTGATATCATATCAAATGTGCAATCCTCTTTTTTTCTGAGTTCAAGCTTCATTACGGACATTCTCCTTTTTCCTGCTTTTATAAAAATCAATCATTGTCGGGTCCTGTATCGCCCTTGCAAGCTCGTATATATGCCGTGAATAAAAGAACACTGTAAATGATATTTTTATAATCGGCGAAATATCTTTATTCCTTTGAAAATCCTTTAGCCATTTTTTTCCTATTCGTTTTGATTCCGACAAAACTTCTTTTTCGCATTCTGTCCCTATTGCCTGCGTTCTGTTATAGAAAATCGACTGAAACAGGTATTGCAGACAATATTTTTTTAAAAACAAATTCGGTGAATCTTTCAATTTTTCACAGAGCATATCGAAAGAATATGTCATCGTAAAACGCTTAATCGTGAACCTTGAAGTAACGGTCGAGTTCTGTCTGTTGAGATAATAATACAGCTCGGCGTCTATACACCTCACCGCTATGCCCTTATCGAGCAGAGTTATGATGTAATAAGCGTCCTCTCCGTTTGAAATTCCAACCGGGAAACGGCTCCGACGGGCAATCTCGGTCTTGAAGATTTTTCCCCAAACGGATTTACCCATGCTCCTGTTTTTTCTGTTGTCAAACAATTCTTCAACAGTTATTTCGCGTGTTTTATATTCACTGACGGGCTGCATTTTTTCATCGGTATTTGACGTATAAACTTCATGTGCACAGACAACGTCACAGTCCGATTTTTCAATCTCTCTGACGAACAGCTCAACTGCCTGATAATGCAGATAATCATCACCGTCAACGAACATAATATAATCTCCGCTTGCAATCTCAAGGCCGTGATTTCGAGCTACGGAAACACCTGCGTTGTCATGGTAAAAATACTTCACTCTGCTATCCGAAGCGGCAAATCTTTTTATAATTTCCGCGCTTTTGTCGTTGCTTCCGTCATCTATACAAATAATCTCAAGACTTTCATATGTCTGCGCAAAAATGCTTTCTAAACAATTGACTATGTACTTTTCAAGGTTATAAACCGGAATTATTATACTGACGGTTTTCTTCATAGTTTTCCTCGCAAATAAATACCGAACATTGACGGGTCTTTTAATATTCTGAAAAATTTATACATAATCGGAATTTTAAAAGAAACAGCAATTGCAAATTTTTCAGTCTGCAAAATATTCGGATCTTCAAATAAACTCTTTAAATATTTCTTGCCGGTTGATTTAATTCTTCGCTCAACTTCTTTTTGACATTCGGAATGCTTACATCTTATTCTGTGTTCAAACAACGTGCTGTATATACCCCTAAGGTAAACGGAACTCAAAGTGTCGTTTCCTGCTTCCTTTGCAAGTTCATAGCATATGGAGGCCGCATCGACAATATCAGCCATGCCGATATTATATTTTATATTTCTTGAAAGCGAATCGTCACGTACATAATAGTAATAACAAACGTCATCAATAAACACGGTTTTGGGTGAGCAAAGAATAACTTGAAGCATAAAGATGCTGTCTTCGCCGTTTTTTATTGATTCCATAAACCGTTTGTCAAAAATTAAATCTCTTTTGAACAGGCTTCCGTTGACCATGTAACCGCATTTATATTTATAAAACATATCTGCAATAGAAATACTATAAAAATCCCTTTCAGAAATTTTTGAATTTACACTTATTTTGTTATTATAAACATACTTTAATTCACTGCAAACCAAATCCGCCTTTTCTTCCAAAGCCGCTTGCACAAATCTCTCCACGGCTTCAACGTGCAAAAAATCATCAGGATCAATAAACAAAATATATTCCCCAGTTGAAATCCTAATACCTTCGTTTCTTGTAGCAGACAGCCCTTGATTTCTTTGATAAAAATACTTTATTCTCTCATCAGTCCCGGCAAACTCTTTTATTATCCGAGCAGACCCGTCGGTGCTGCCGTCATCAATACAGAGTATTTCAAGATTTTTATAAGTCTGAGCAACAATGCTTTTGAGACAATTTTCTATGTATTTTTCGAGATTGTATACAGGAACAACTACGCTGACAAGCGCTGACATTTTATCACCTCCGGTTTATACTCCCGAATATGCGTTAAAGCCGCCGTCAACGGCAATCGTTGTACCGGTTACAAATCCAGAATACTCCCTGTCGCAGAGAAAAAGCAATGCGCCTAAAAGCTCCTCGGGCTTGCCGAAGCGTCCCATCGGCGTTGCGGCAAGAATTTTACCTGTTCTCGCCGTCGGTGAACCGTCGGGATTCCATAAAAGATCCTTATTCTGCTTTGTTGAGAAAAAGCCCGGTGCAATCGCATTGACTCTGATACCCATATCGGCAAAATGAACCGCCATGAACTGAGTGAAGTTCGCAACCGCCGCTTTTGCCGCCGAATATGCCGGAATTTTTGTCAGCGGACGAAAGGCGTTCATCGAGGTTATCATAACAATGCAGCTATCCTCTTTTTCCGCCATATCACGGGCAAAAATCTGCGTAGGAATAAGCGTTCCAAGAAAGTTGAGATTAAAAACGAACGATATTCCCTCGGGGTCAAGATCAAAAAAGGTCTTTACATTCTCGTCCTTTTCAACAAGGTCGATTTTTTCAAGGGTTTCCTTTGTCGTCGTGCCCTTGGGGTTGTTTCCGCCTGCACCGTTGAGGAGAATATCGCATGTGCCGAGCTTTTCGGCAACAATGTCCCTTGCCTTTTTCATGCTCTCCGGTTCAAGCACGTTGCAGCCGACGGCAATAGCCGTACCTCCGTTTGAATTTATTTCGTCGGCGACCTTTTTTGCCGCATCTTCATTAAGGTCAAGAACGGCAACCTTTACGCCCTGCTCGGCAAGGGTCTTTGCAAAGCCTGAGCAAAGCACTCCGCCGCCGCCGGTTATAACCGCAACTTTTCCGTTAAGACTTTCATGCTTAGTCATAATATCACTCCGATTTTTTGTTCTTTGCGACTGCTTCCCACAGTCCGTTGAGATATGCACAGCCAAGAGCACGGTCATAGAGTCCGTAGCCGGGTCGCGCAACCTCGCCCCAGATCATTCTTCCGTGGTCGGGTCTTACATAGCCGTCAAATCCGACCTCCTGCAAGGCCTTGACTATCTCATACATATCAAGGCTTCCGTCCGAGGAAAGATGCGAGGTTTCATTGAACCGGCGGTCTCTTATTTTTACGTTTCTCAGGTGGGCAAAATAAATCCTGTCGCCGACCTCTCTTATCATCGCCGGCAAATCGTTATCCGTACTCGCTCCGAGAGAGCCTGTGCAGAACGTCAGTCCGTTATACGGCGAATCAACAAGATTAAGAAAACGTCTTATATCATCAATATTTTTTATAATTCTCGGCAACCCGAAAATATCCCACGGCGGATCATCGGGATGAATAGCCATTTTAACATCACATTCCTCGCAAACGGGAATGATTTCTTCGAGGAAATGCCTGAGATTTCTCCACATATCCTCATGCGTGATGTTTTTATATTTTCGGAACAGCTCCTTGATCTCGCCCATGCGCTCCGTTTCCCAGCCCGGCATCGCATAGCCGTTGGAGTTACTGTCGATCTCCCTGAACATATCCTCGGGGCTTTTGCCCTCAACCTGCTTTCCGTCATAGCAAAGGCAGGTTGCGCCGTTGCCCATATCCATTGCAAGATCGGTTCTTGTCCAGTCAAAAACAGGCATGAAATTGTAGCAAATCACCTTCACTCCCGCCTTGGAAAGATTTCGGATACACTCCTTGTAGTTTTCGATATATTTATCGGCATCGCCGTCACCGAGCTTTATGCTCTCATGCACATTGACGCTCTCAATACATTCCATTGTAAGCCCTGCCGCTTCGATCTCTTTTTTCATATCAAGAATCATGTCAAGCGGCCAAACCTCTCCTGCCGGCAAGGTGTGCAAAGCAGGTACAACGCCTGCCACGCCGGGCACCTGTCTTATCTGCTCAAGCGAAACGGTGTCCTTACCGTCGCCGAACCATCGCATTGTCATCTGCATAAGATCACCTCTTTCCGAGAATTACTTCTTCTCCGCTTTCTGAGGACTCATAAATAGCCGCAAGCTCCTCGACGGACTTGCCGCCTTCATGAGAATCTATCGGAAATCTGCTGTCCGAGGCAATACAATCGTAAAAGTCGTGTATAAGAGCCTCATGGCCGCTGCCCCAGTAATCCTTACCTCTTGCGATATCGCTTTCGGTGCCGAGAAGCTCAATTTCGCCGTTGTTATGAATAATACAGGCGTTGTCGCCCTCGACTCTGAGCGTCGCTCTCTCGCAGAAAATATCAATTATAGGCTTTGCGTTAAGGCTGAAAGCCGTCGTTGCATCATAAAGACCTATTGCTCCGTTTGCAAAAACAAACCTTGCGTGAGCAGTGTCCTCAACCTCGATTTTATCCTTCAAATGGTCGTTGGCAACATGTCCCGTAACGCTGACAACATCGCTTCCGACAAGATATCGAAGCAGATCCTGCGTGTGGATTCCCTGATTTATGACAACACCGCCGCCCTCTTTTCTGAGCGTTCCGTGCCAATCATCGGAATAATAATCCTCGTTCCTGCACCACTGGACAACCGCCCTTGCGCCCTTAATTGCGCCGTATTTCCCTGTTTCAAGTGTATTTTTTATCGCTCTTACAGACGAATTGTAGCGGTTCTGGAAGCAAACGCCGTATTCATGCGTGCTCATGAGCTGAGCCATGCGGATTTTCGCAAGCTCCTCCCTGTTCATGGCGCACGGCTTCTCACAAAGGACGTGGATATCCCTTGAAAGAGCCTCGACCGACATTTCAACATGAAGATAATGCGGAGTGCAGATATGCACGGCGTCAGGGTGATCCTCATCAAGCATTTTTATATAATCATAGTATGCCTTGCAACCGTATTTTTCGGCAGCCTTGTCTGCTTTTTCCTCAACGATATCGGCAACCGACGAAATCTCGATTCCCTCCATGGAATTCAGTATCTCCAAATGAACCTGCGCAATGTTGCCGCAGCCTATAACAGAAACCCTCATAAAACACCTCAGTATGTATCGCTCATATCGTCGGCAACCTGCTCGACAACGTTTGTTTTTGCTTTGGAGTTCTTAACGTGCTCCATGAGCAAATCGTAAAATTTATCCTCGTCAAAAGAAATGGAAACCGTTTCGTTCGTCCAGCTTGAAAGATGAGCGGCATTGGAAATCGTGAGTCCGTTAATGCCCTCCTTGCCGTCGGCGACAAGCGGAGTTCCGTGAAGAATCTTTCCTGCAAACGCATTGAGAACACCGGGATGCTGCTCGTTCTTTCCGTCGGTCTGGACATCAACAGTATGAGTTCCGATCCTTACAAAGCCGTCCTTGGCATTTTGTATATTGTGTGTCAGACCTTCCTCAAGCTCGATAAGCGTGATTTTCTCAGCCTTCTCGCATATGATTTTAGCCTTATCAAGCGTAATTTCAAATCTGTTTGTACCCGGGTAATCTCCCGTCGTGGTGATGAAAACGCCCGTTGCTCCGTTCGGATACTCGGCATAAATCGTAACGTCGTCCTCAACCTCGATATCATGCCACTTGCCCTCGTTGCAGAATGCACGGATTTTTGAGGGCATTCCGCAGATCCACTGCCACAAGTCAAGCTGGTGCGGACACTGGTTAAGGAGAACGCCGCCGCCCTCGCCTGCCCAGGTTGCGCGCCATCCGCCCGAATTATAATATGCCTGGGTGCGGTACCAGTCGGTGATTATCCAGTTTACACGGCGAATTTCACCGTATTTTCCGCTGTCAACAATTTCTTTCATCTTTCTGAAAACGCAGTTTGTACGCTGATTGAACATCATTGCAAACACCTTGTCGCTCTTAGCGGCAAACTCGTTCATCTCGCGAACCTGCTTTGTATAAACGCCTGCCGGCTTCTCGGAGACAACATGCAGTCCGTTTTTGAGAGCCTCGATGACATAAGGCGGATGGAAATAGTGGGGAACAGCGATTATAACAGCGTCGCATTCACCGCTTTTAAAAAGCTCCTCGGCAGTTGAATATCTCTTAGCCCAGGGAACATTTTTCTTCGCCCATTCAAGTCTCTCGGGGTTAATATCGGCAACTGCCGTAACTCTCATCTCGCTCATTTCGCCGTCAAGGAAATTGCGGATATGGCTCGATCCCATATTACCTACACCGACAATGCCCGTGCGAATAGGCTGAGCTTTTTCAACAAGCTTGTGCATTGCGTCCGCAGCAGCCTTGAAGGATTCTTTATATGAAGCATAGGTATGCTTGTCCATACCCTTCTTGGTTTCGTCATCGTTTTCAAGCGAGTCAAAGCCTTCAAACACTTTGAGGTGAGGCTCAAGCGAAAGGATAATTCTTTTCCACTTGAATGAGAGCTTTCCGATTATCTTTTCAACATTTCCCTCACCCTCTCCGGCAGGGACAACCTGACCGTCGGAATACATTGCGTCCTTGACGTGCATATATTCGATATAATCCTCAAGAAGTTCATAAGCCTTGAGAGTATCGACGCCGCACTGAACAAAGTTAGCCGGGTCAAAAACAGCTCTTAATTTACCGCCGCAGGCTTCAAGAACCTCAAGGCAGCGCTCTGCCGTGTCGCCGTATATTCCTTTTTCGTTTTCATGGCAGCACATTATACCGTTTTCGTCTGCATAGTTAACCATTGCCTTAACTCGGCGGAACACTTCTTCCTTATAATCATCATAGCTGTCCTCTTTGTCAAAGAAGAAGCTGAAAATTCTGATATATTTAGCTTCAAGGATTTTTGCAACTTCAACCGTATTCTTAAATGCTTCAAAATGCGGTTCAAAATCGTCCTTGATATTGATTTTTCCGTAAGCCGAGCCAATCGAGGCAACCTTCATGCCCTCATCGTCAATTATTTTTTTGATCTCTTTGGCCTGATCAACAGTCATATTGTTGATGTTAAGCTCCTTGCCGAAACCGCGAAGCTCCATTTCGGAAATGCCGTTCTCCTTGCATGCTGCAATTTGACCTTTTACCGTACTTTCACCGGATTCGTCGCTGAAAGCGGAAAAAATAAAATGTGCCATTGATTATCCTCCTTATGCTGACTTTGCGTAAACATAATTTTACAGAATGATTATATCACACAAAAAATAAAAAATAAAGATATAAATACAGTAATTACCGATTATTTTGAACAATAACAAATTATTTTTCGTTTCATATAATATAACGGAAGCAAAAGCTTCCAAAAAACAAAGGAGGTCTTGCAATGGCTATTTTCACAAACCAAGCGACCTTGACCTATAACGATAACGTTATCAATTCCAACATCGTTACAGGCGAGATCGTTCAGGTTCTTACAGTCACAAAAAATGCACTTTCAAACACCTATGAAAGAGACAAAGCCATAACCTATATCATCAACATCGTCAACTCAAGCGATACGGAATTCACCGGTCTGACCGTAACCGATAATCTCGGAGCATACGCCTTTAACACAACGTCACTCGTTCCGCTGACCTATGTTGCCGGCAGTGTGCGTTATTTCATCAAAGGCGATCTTCAGCCACAGCCGACAGTTACGGCTGCTTCACCGCTGACAATAACAGGAATCACGGTTCCTGCCAACGGTAACGCAACTGTTGTTTACTCGGCAACGGTGAATGAATTTGCGCCTCTTGACGGCGAAGCACGTATCACAAACACCGTCAGCGTAAACGGCGGAGGACTCTCCTCACCCGTCACGGCAGAGGAAACCGTTACGCTTGAAGCTGGTCCGCTTCTCTCTATCACAAAGGCAGTTTGCCCGCTTTCCGTTCCCGAAAACGGAACTCTGACTTACACCTTTGTTATCAGAAACAACGGCTTCACCGAAGCAACAGCGGCTGATAACCTTGTTATCCGTGATACCTTTGACCCGATTCTCAATATAACCGGCGTAACCCTTGGCGGAACAGCCCTCACGCCGACAACGGATTACACTTATAACGCCGAAACTGGCGAATTTGCTACAGTTGCCGGTGCAGTTACCGTTCCGGCGGCAACCTATGTTCGCGACGCAGTGACCGGCGCCTACAATGTGACTCCGGGTGCAACGGTTCTCACGGTTACGGGTACAATTTAACCTCTCGCAAAGAAAAAAGGCACGGTTTTCCGTGCCTTGAGCGATGCAGAAGAATGATAAACCTGCAAAATAACACGGCGGAAAACGGGATTAACCGATTTCCGCCGTGATTTAATTTACTTCAGGAATTGAGCAATATTTTAGCTTGC